>Ga0315307_1001445_pt1 | contig 10623 bp, 9 predicted proteins | sample TDP2_MG_FD_203079 | JGI IMG/M metagenome (GOLD analysis project Ga0315307, IMG submission 203079) | Freshwater sediment microbial communities from Lake Towuti, South Sulawesi, Indonesia - TDP2 | ecosystem: Environmental > Aquatic > Freshwater > Lake > Sediment | place: Indonesia: South Sulawesi... | reverse complement strand
CTCATGAATAAGGGAGTCTTCACAGCTGCAGGCGGCGGATTCGTCTCCGCTGCTCACACCGACATAGATGTGAAGAAGCTGCTTGAAGCGGCCGAACTCGTCGTAGAAGAGATGTCATAATTCTGAATATGGGGGAGACTCAACTGTTGCGCGGCGACTTGGAAGATGCCTTCGCCAGAGTTGAAGACGAACAGGTTTCACTGGTCGATGTGTGTCGAGGCCTAGTTCAGATACCGAGCTTTTCTGGAAGAGAGGGAGACCTCGCCGCCTTCATCTCAAAAAGGTTGAAGCAGTGCGGACTGGATCGAATCTGGGTAGATGAACTGGGTGACGTCATCGGACTGATAAGAGGAACGGAAGACCGATCGAACGTTGTCTTCGACGGACACATGGATGTCGTTCCAACAGGCGACAGGGCAAACTGGAGATTCGACCCATTCGGAGCAGAGGTCGCAGACGGTGCCGTCTGGGGCAGAGGAGCCAGCGACATGAAAGGATCGATTGCCTCGATGCTCAAAGCTGTCGAAATCCTAACTAGAAAACAATTGAAACCTCCATCAGATGTCTACTTGGTTTTCGTAGTTCACGAGGAGACCCAAGAAGGCATGGGAATTCAGAACGCCATCGAGAAGGAGATACCGAGACCAAGCCTCGTCATACTCGGCGAGGCCACACGCCTCAACTTGGCGATCGGCCATAAAGGCAGGGCAGAGATCGAAGTCAAGACAAAAGGTAAAACCTCCCACGGAAGTATGCCCGGACTAGGCGAAAACGCCGTATATAAGATGACACCCGTGGTGAATCAGATAGAAAGACTGAACGAAGGGCTTAGCCGCCACCCATTCTTGGGAAAGAGCACCATAGCCCTGACGAAGATATCCTGCGAGCCAGGAGAAGGGCCGATAATCCCAGACATCTGCCGCGTCACCCTCGACAGAAGAATCATTCTAGGCGAGAGCGAGGAAGCCATCCTCAGCGAAGTCAGAGAGATCGCAAGGCCTCAGGGAGCCGAGATAGCCATCATCGAAGAAGACCTAGCATCGTACACTGGAAAAAAGAAGCGGGTCAGAAAGTACTTTCACCCCTGGCTTCTCAGCCCAGACAGCCCCGTGGTGGAGACTGCACGACACACACTAGAATCTTCACTCAAAAGGACCGTCCAAAAGATCGCTTGGACCTTCAGCACCGATGGCGCCTATACCGCCGGAGAAGCACTCATTCCGACGATCGGATTCGGGGCTGGTGACGAGCGGCTGGCCCACACCCCAAACGATCACGTCGAGATCAGAGAGCTCGTAGAATCCTGCAAGGGCTACATTGCCCTGATGACTGCTGATTGGGTTGGGACACTAACCAAATCATAATCTGTCCTGTTAGAAGCTTAAGCCCTGATACCATCGCGCTTTCACCATGGCCTGCTCTATCAACCTCGCCCAACCGCCCAATCCCAGAGGACTCGCACCCATCTCAACCTCTCCGTGGACGGCAAGTTCTATCGAGGCATGATCTGAGCTGTACCTGAGGATGAAATGCTTCACACCCCACCTAGATCGCTCTTCAACGCTCTCCACATGACGGAGATCGATGGATAAGGTTCCCTCTTGCAACAGCATTGAGCTCAGCTCCTCATAGCGCTGTGCCTTCAGTAGATCCATCAGCTCCCTCGTGAGCCTGAGGAAGATCAGCCTCTTCTCGGTCAAGAGAAGGAAGAATCTCTCGCCCTTTGGAGCAACCAATGCTGTCTCTGGCGAGAAGACCTTCACCACCTGACCTCTGATCAACTCCTCCCCACCTACCATCGGTGGACCATAGTATCGGGGAGACGGCGCCGGACGCGTCTCCTCAAGCACGGCCGGTTTAGCCTGACGGAGGAAGTATGTCGCAAAGATGAACCCGCCGATCAGTCCGAAGAGATGTGCAAAGATGTTGACGCCAAAGCCGATGCTCGATACGAATATCAGCACAGCGTAGAGCAGAGCTCCTCCCATATGTTGGAGCTTTCGGCTATGGGCCACGTATGACCCCACGAGTCCGAAGATGGCTCCCGACGCCCCACCAGATATCGTCGTCAGCGGAAGCAATATGAGCGAAATTATGTTACCAAGCAATCCTGAACCCAAGTATATCGCTAGGAAGCGTCTGTATCCATACACTGCCTCGTTCAGTGGTCCGAAGTATATCAGCCCGTAAGTGTTGCTGATTAGGTGCATAGGTCCAAAGTGCACAAACATGGAAGTAAAGAGCTGCCAGTAGAAGTGCTGCTCAAACACCAAGTAGCCTGTTTGACCTAAGAGAAGGTAGGCCTCTTCACCCATAGCAATCGTCAGAAGGAATACAGCGAAGTTCGCAATCGTCAGAATGAGGCTTGGCCTGATCCTCAAGAAACTGGGATAGCCTAGCGCTGCCGTCCAAATCACCACATGTCAAGGACAGTCCTTGCAGGAGAATCAAGCATTCTAGGAATCGTCACTGGTGTTCATCCATTTTGAGACCCATTGTGAAAGAATTAAGAAGATGGTATGAGCCCTCTTCGAGATCGATGGTATATCTAGCGCATGTTCAGTATCTCTTTGATTCGGTCTACTACGACCTTCTCGTCGCCATCTTGCATAGTTGTCGGGACGATTTTCACGACGCCCCGATCAGCGTCCAGATCCCAAACCCGGATTGCCGGATCTCCTGACCAAAGTGCCTCTATCACTTGCGCAGCCGTCTTCCCGAGCTTCTCGCCATCGAGGCAGAGGCAGGCAGAGGGTATTGGATGGCCTGGCTCGTCTGGGAAGACTCTATTGGGCTCAAGGCCGGGGATGTCGTTCAAGTTCTCGACGATGTACTTCACTCTAGACTCCCATATCTGCTGCTCTTCTTTCGAAACCTTCTCCACGTACATCTGAAGCGCCTTGACGAGTCCGGCAATGCACTCCTTGCCAACCTTCATCGGCCTTCCAACTCCGTCATGCGGATAGGCCTGGAGTTTCGCAGCCTCGACTAAGTCACGTCTTCCACAGAGAATGCCTGTGTTGTTCGGCCCTCGAAGGCCTTTTCCACCACTAAAAGCGACGAGGTCTGCTCCGGCCTCTATGAACTTCCTCAGATTCTCTACCGGAGGAATCTCTGCCGCTGCGTCTACTATTACTGGAACCTTATGTTTCTTGGCTGTCTCGACAACCTGTTCGAGAGTTAGCATACCCCTCTGGGCGCATGTGAAGGATAAGACGTATGCTATGGCCGCGGTCTTTTCATTGATGGCGGCTTCTAGCTCCCATGGAGCAGTTCTGGATGCTATGCCTATCTCAACCAACTTGGCTCCCGGTACCCTGAAGGCATGGTCGTAGACATTGCGGTGTCCTCTCTGGATGACCACCTCATTCTTCAGTCCTTCTGTATTCGGAAGCCGGTGAATCTTGGCTGGATCTTTCCCAGTGATGCATGCTGCAGTGGCAAGGACCAAGGCGGCTGCAGAGCCAGACGTGACATACGCTGCCTCCGCCCCGGTCACTTTGGCCACATAGTTTCCTGCCTTCTCCTCCAATTCATCTATGACAACGTATGATCGCGCAGCATCTGCCATCGCGTCTAGGACTTCTTTCGAGAGGACTGAGCCTCCTAAAATAGTCCATGACCCTAGACAGTTGATGACCCTCCTGACACCAAGTTCATCGATTGTTCCCATCAACAGTCCACCATGTAATCAGGAATTGAAAGCCGTCAAGATATATTTGGCTTTCATCAACACCTTCGCTGATATCCAGACATCGAAGAAGACGATGTCAAGAAAAAGTCCGAGGCAGGTGCAGACTGTCAACGCATTCTATCCATGATCTGTCTAAGGGTCTGAGAGACCCTCATGAACGTCTCGATATCTGTCTGAGGAACACCGTGTTGTCTCAGGGTCTGCCTGAGGGTCTCGTCTTTGAGGCTCTCCATGATTCTGTCAAACCGCGCTGGTGTAGTTCCCTTGGTCAGATAGGACAGTCCGGCGTTCAGAGTCGCGGATAGGAGATCCAGTAGATCGTCCTTACTAGCCGTCGCCTGCATCACCAGTTCCGCGATGATTCCGTGCAAGACCCGCCTAGATCCTTTCAACACCACCTCAATCTCTCTCTTCCACTCGTCTGATCTTATCTTGGCTTGAGGATAGGCTCGTTGCAATGTCTGAACCATTGGCACGCTAAGCACCCTGAATTTCTCGGAGGACATTCCAACGAATGCTTCTCGATACCTGACCTCGATCAGATCTTCACTCTCAGTTGTCAAAGTAAACTCCAATCTGTCCGGGCGTACTAGGAATGGCTCGCTCAACGAATCACCTTCTAGGCACTTCATCTTGGATCTGAATCTAGTATTGCTCTAAGAGAGCTTCACTGATGTTTCAATGCTGCGCAATCGATTCGAGTAGTCCGAATCGAGGGTGAGGTGAACAGCATTCAAAACGTGTTTGCAGATCAGACTTGGTATAGACGCGATCCCCTACTTGAGTATCTTCAGCATCTTGTTCGTCAGATCCATAGACTCGCGAGCCTTGGACGCCCTAGTTGCCGCCCTTATCGCGTCAACATTCTCGGGAACGACGTCTGCTTCTTGATGAATGCCTTGGAAGAAGCATACTTCATCATCAACGATGTTTACAGACTCCCTCCAGACACACACCTCGTAGAGATCGCTCCGAGGTCTTCCTAGGTCCCTAGCAAACTCAATCAGCTGCGAGGTGGATGAGATGCCGTCTGCATCTCTCACCAAGAGAATTCTGGTAGTCTTCTCGAAAGTTTCTAGAACGTCGTCAATCCTGACATCTTTCTCTCTCAAGGTTACGAAGAGAGCGTGTAAGTGCATATGCGTCACGGGTACCTTCACGGCCATGGTCACTACTGGAATGTGTGGGAGTACCGTGTTCACATCTGGACCGTGATGTGAGGGAACCGTGGCCGGGTCTAGAACTATCGAATCTATCGGGCCTTTCCTTATTTCATCGGGGTCGGCTGCCCTGCGAATCATGATGGCCCGAGCCTTAGATACTCCGAACTTGGAATCGAGAGCTCCAAGTGTTCTGCAGAGCCCTGTCGTGTTGCAGCTGACACATCGAACGAAGCTCTTCCCGTATGACTCATCATAGTTTACTTGAGCGACAAAGGAAGAGTCTGCTATGGAAGGTTCCTCCCCTCCTTCGAAAATCGCTCTTAGACCAAGTCCAGCGTAGACCTTCTTGTTTCTCTCTCCCATGCCTTCAGGGGTTGCGTCAACAACGACATCGATCTCCTTTAGAAGATCCTCCAGCACCCCGTATGTGTGTAGACCGGCCTTTTCAAAATCCTGTCGAGCCTTCGCATCAGGGGCGAAGAGAGGATAGCCCTTTGATATCGCGGATTTGGCTTTGAAGTCTGGTCTGGCCTTCACCACACCGAGGAGACGCATATCAGGCTGGAGAGCCACGGCGTCCGCAACCCTCTTGCCTATCGTGCCATAGCCATTAACGCCGACTTTGATCAACGTGAAGCCTCCGAAGCACAATGACTGATCTTTGGGCGCGATTGAATTAATCTTTGGCGGAGAGGTCAGTCGAGCTTCGCTTCCATATGTTCGAGCAAGGCAGGAAGCCCCTCTATGTCTTTAATCTCATGTTTCACCAACGCTCTAGTCTCCTTCCAGATGGCCATGTCAACCTTAACGCGGTTCTCCGTCAGACTTCTTGACAGTAGCTTCGCGAGTTGAGCACCTCTTCTATCGAAGTCGGTCAGGATGATCGCCTCTTTCAGCGTCTTCAGTTCGTCAAGCTGATCCAAGAGTGAATGACCGCTGGATTTGACGGAGATAATCTTTCCGAATACGCCAATCGAGGCCAGGGCCTCGGCATCCTTTCTACCTTCAACCAAGATTGGGACTCCAGACTGGGATCTGTCTCTCAGCTTCGCTAGAAGCTCTGCGAGTCGCCTCTTTCTCTCTTCAACTGAGCGTGACATCTGCCCTACCTAGCGAGTGACATCCAGAGTCTCCATATTCTGGACGAGATCCATCTTATTTGCAAAGTATCTCCTTACAGGTGCTAAGATATCGACCAGAGCGTCGGCAACTCCATTCTTCAGATCCAGTGGGTGGATTCGGCCGTCTCCGTAGTCCCTCTCCAGCGCCTCGAAGCTCCCATACTCGATGGGACCTCCATACTTCGAGGGTCGGTCGATCTCGAATCTCTCCATCCTTGGAAAGATAACATAACGAGCGGTCTCAAGTACCGGATTGTTCAAGCTTTCTTTCGGAGGGCAGAACGCGTCTCCAATCTTCTTCCTTACCTCTTCTTCACTATCGTGGATGTACACACAGCTTCCTGGGAGGCTCTTCGACATCTTTAGACCTATCTCAGCGTCGATATCGGGATTTTCATCGAATGCTCCGCCCATGCGTTTCCCTGGCCCGAGAAGGCCAGGTAGAAGATGGGTGTGTACACAGACCGGCTTGGACAATCCAATGTTCTCAGCCGCTTCTCTAGCCAGCATATGTGCCTTCCTCTGGTCGATGCCAGCGTAAGCTACGTCAAGCTTCAGGGCGAATATGTCTGCTGCCTGCATGCAGGGATAGAAGACCCAAGCTGTCTCCATGTCGGTGAGGTTCATCTCTCTTCCCATGATCGGCAACGATCTCCAAACTCTCTGCAACGAGATGTTCTTGGCAATCTTTATCACAATAGCCCAGTAACCGCTACTATCGACTAGGTCTGAAGACCAGACAAATCTAACCTTGCTCTCGTCCAAACCCACGGATCTGAAACTGTGCTTGAAGTACTCCCCCGCTAGCTTGATGTTCTCCAGATTCCCTCCGAGCTTGTTGTTTATCCAAGCATGCCAATCTGCGAGAAAGATTGTGAAATCAAAGCCAGCCTCCACGAAGTCTGACACCTTCTTGCCGACAACAAGTCCGGTCCCTAGATGGACCCTGCCGCTCGGCTCAAGCCCGATGTAAGCCCGTGGTCGCTCCTTTGCCTCCAGTAGAGATCGAAGCTCCTCTCGCGTGATTATCTCCTCTGCGTTCCTTGTCACAAGATTCATCCTAGACTCTAGATCCATCTTGGGACACCAGACGACAGGCTGTAACAGTTACCTGAGAGCGTCGATCGTTAAACAAAACTATTTCGGCGGAGCCTGTCGCCCTGCACTAACTCACGCAGCCTCATCGAAGGAGCGTTAAGCCCCATCTGGGCTGGGCTCTCTCGATGCAGGGACTAAAGCTGCTCCGCCGCCTCGCCTGTGCCACGCATGGGTAAACCTCTTGATCACAGACAGGTCATATGACCAGCCTCTCTAAAGGCCGTCAGCGTGATCCGTCTTGGCGAGGATTGCGGTCTAGGTCACCGCATGAGATAGCTTGCTGCAAATGTGGCTTAAAGATACCGCTTCCTGCGATGTTCATCGGTCAGCTCAAGGTCTATCTCAAAGGCAGCAACAGGATTCTCGAGAAGGAAGTTCGACAGGACCTCTGGATGGACTTCTCCCACGATTCCAACCTCATGACCTTCAAGTACCATCTTCGCAGCCCTACCCTCGACGAAGAATGGTTGGCTATCCTCGACTACGCTCCAACCCTCAATGCCAAGGTTCTGAAGAACAGATTCCACGACAGATCTTGCCTCGGTGAAGCCGGCCTCCGCGTGAGAGGAGACTCCAGCAAGGTGTAAGACCCTTCGCGTCTTGACTGGAGAGTCCGGTTGCCTCAGTATTATGTCCGAAGACTCGAAGATCTTCTGAGGGTAGCTCTCGTGAGTATTGTCCATCAGATTCTTCATAAGGCCGGGTAAAAGGCTCGTCCTCATTATGGAGAAGTCGGCAGACACCGGATTGAGAAGCCTCACGGCATCTCCATTTCTCATTCGCATACGATGGTAGTGAAGGTCGTCGTTGGTAAGAATAAGGTTCATAGTCTCCACGTAGCCAAGTCCGACCATAATGATTCTGCCCTTTCTTGCGAGCTCGACTAGCGGATGCGCCTCGCCTATCCCAAGCGTCTTGGGCATGGTTGGGGTGATCTTATAGAAGCCGTAGCCAAGGGCGAGTTCTTCCACCAAATCAACCTCGTGCATGATATCGACACGATACGCTGGTATCTCAACGTCGAAAGTCTGGTCTCTCCTGCGAACTCTCATTCTGCATCGTTCGAGCGCGTCGGCCACCCGGTCGTCAGAAAGCTTGAGCCCCAGGAGCCTCCTTCCATATTCGGGCCTGAACTCCATGACCTTCGGAGAGAGATCCGGCGAGACAATCTCCCTGTCACGATAATCCATTACTATGGACTGAAGTGTTCCGCCCATGTCTGCCAATGCTGTCACCAAGATACTGAGCGCATTACTTACGGGCCCCATTTCGTATCCTGTCACATCTATCAGGAGGTTTCTAGTATCGCCGGTAACGCGTGTCTGTTCGGAGTTTATCACAGGGGGAAATGAGATGATACCGCCATCACCGTCCAGAATGACCGGGTACCTCTCCAGCCCAGCGACCAGATGTCCGTAGGCGATGCCTTTCTCATGCTTCTCCAGAACCTGACGTGGAGTCATCTCTTCGGTCTTACCTAGAGGAATAAATGTTAGGCTGTCGGGTTGACAGCCTATGTATGTGAAAGGTCCCCGAGTCTTATCTAGGTCGTGAATACCGATGGCAGCTTTCTTCCTATCTCTGCCGATGCTCCAAGTTAGGTCGTCCTGCATTGTCATGATCTCGGTCACGACGTCTTCGTCGATGACTAAGTTCCTGATTACGGCGCAAAGGATGACGGGTCTCACATTTTTTACTGTAGGATCGACCTTGAAGGAGACGCCGCTAGGCGTCACCATATAGTCTATCAAGCCAGTCTTGAGATTCACAACTCCTTGAAGGGCTCGCGCGATGCCGGTGTAGCTACAGAAGTCTGCTCGGTTGGGGTTGTACTCAACCTTCACTGATTCAGCAGTCACGTCTTCGATATCCAAGCCAAGCCACGGAAGCCGCTCAGCCATCTCACTTGTACTCAACTCTTTGCCGAAGAACCTTGCGAAGCGGCTTCTGTTTAGGTCGATCACGGGCACGTTGGAATCCTCCTTATCCAGCCGAGGTCATTGCGGTATAGTTGCCTCATATCGTCCACGGCCAGCTTGAGCATCACTATCCTCTCTAGCCCCCCTCCCCAAGCTAGCACCGGATACTTGACGCCGAGAGGCTCGGTGACTTCGGGCCTGAAGACTCCCATGCCGCACAATTCAACCCATTTTCCGAGGCTCTCAACATAGACTGTGGATTGAACCGATGGCTCGGTATATGGAAAGAAGCTGGGCCAAAACTGTACCTTTTCCAGACCCAGCCTTCGGTAAAACTCGCTTAATGCCCCCATCAGATCTCGAAGCGTGACGTTCCGATCCAGTATGACGCCTTCGATCTGATGGAACTCGGCCAAGTGCTTGTAATCCACCTTCTCATTGCGATAGGTCCGGTCCACCGAGAAGATCTTCACAGGGGGTGTCTTGTGATCGACGAGATGCTTCAGCGTGTCCACAGTCGTGTGTGTCCTGAGAAGAAGCCTCTCAGCTTCACGCGGATCCCACTTATAGCCCCAACCCGTGGAACCAGTTTTCCAGCCGTCTTCATGTGTCTTACCGACTGCTTCAACGATTTCTCTGTCAGGGAGATCACCGGTCGAAGGGCTTGACAGATAGAAAGTATCTTGCATATCCCTTGCTGGGTGGTCTTGCGGCTGATAGAGTGCGTCGAAGTTCCAGAAGGCTAGTTCTATTATCGGCCCACGTATCTCCTCAAACCCCATCGCCAAGAAGATCTCTCTGATCTGCTGTATGATCTGTTGAATCGGGTGGGCCTTCCCAAGGTGAGAGACTGGTCCGGGCGCTGTAACATCGAAGCGACGCAACCTCACTGTGCGCCATCTGCCGCTCACGATCAGCTCTGGGGTGAGCTGACTTATCTCCTCTTTCTCCTCTTCCAGTGTCTTTGCCGCGTCGAGGCCTCTTTCCGTGAGTCGTATAGCACGATGGACCTCCTCCGAGAAGTTGAGGGCGTTCGGCCTGTTCTTCATCATATTAAGGGCAGAAGACAGATGCTCGGGCACTTTCTGAATTAACATCTTGTCATTTGATAGTAGCTTGATTAGCTTCTCATCCACACCCTCAGCGGGTTCTCTGGCTGCTATTATCCACAGATCTCCGTTTGCGCGAGTTATCGTCACCCATTCTTTTCGCTTTGCCCAACCAAGGGCGATCGTGCCCTCTTTCTCGTCAAGTCCGGCCTCTCTGCACACGTTGTTGAAGGGAGCTCTCCCTCCGAGTCTCATCAAGGCCTCGATTAGTCTCCGCTCTGGCATCTTCTTCTCAAAGAAGATACGGCCTTCAGAGCCAAGTTCAACATACGCACGCCTATCTTCCTCGACGTTTGCCAAGCCTTTGGACGAAAGCCAGAGAGCCGCCTTCATCACGGCAGCTTCTTCCAGCTTAGTCCGCTCTTGAAGCTCTGCCAATGAGAGACATTGACCTTCTCTCAGAGCCTTCAGCAGGCCTCTTTCAAGACGGTGAAGCTCTAGCACCTAGATCTCTCCAAACTGATTTTGGAATTGACTCTTGAGGCAAAGTTGACTATGCAAGTAAGCCGGCCTTCCATT
>Ga0315307_1001444_pt1 | contig 10629 bp, 11 predicted proteins | sample TDP2_MG_FD_203079 | JGI IMG/M metagenome (GOLD analysis project Ga0315307, IMG submission 203079) | Freshwater sediment microbial communities from Lake Towuti, South Sulawesi, Indonesia - TDP2 | ecosystem: Environmental > Aquatic > Freshwater > Lake > Sediment | place: Indonesia: South Sulawesi... | reverse complement strand
TAAGGGCTCCGGTGGAAGAGCACCTTCTGCCGAATGTAGCCCGGTTAAGCATAGCGGCCTTATTCGCTCTCGGTGCGAAGGCCAATCGAGTCGCTGATCGCGGGAAACCTAGGATGACCTTCTAGGTTCGCGAATTCGAACTAGCGGGATACCGCTACGAGACTCCCGCCCGGAGCACCAATGGCCACTCCGGCCTGACCACCCTAGGGATACTTGAAAAACCGAAATCTCTTCTTGTGGAACTCATCTGAGAAAGCAGGCCTGCTAACGCATTAATATCGGGAGACAGGCTTCTGATTTTCCGGTGATCCAGAATATGCCGTTGACCGAAGTCAGAGAAAACCTACTGAAGGAAGTGGAAAGCAGGTCTTCTGAGATAGTGGGATTGACATCCGATCTTGTCAAGATTCCAAGTGAAAACCCGCCGGGTGATGTTAGCAAGATCACAGAATTCCTAATGAAATATCTTCAAGATGCAGGAGTCGAAGTCAGGGTAGTGGAGAGTGTCAAGGGCAAGCCGAACTTATTGTGTCAGACCGGTTCTCAGGAAGGCTCTCGAAGCCTTCTACTGAATGGCCACACAGATGTCGTCCCAACAGGCTCCAAAGAAGGCTGGAAGTTCGACCCATTTGGCGGAGAAGTCAAGGACGGGTACGTACATGGCAGGGGAGCGTCAGATATGAAGGCTGGACTCGCTGGGATAGTCTTCGCTTTCACATTGTTGCACCGTGAGCGCAAGGATTTGAGAGGACCACTGAAACTACAGCTCGTTCCAGATGAGGAGACAGGTGGCCTACATGGAACCAAGTGGCTGGCTGATGGAGGCTATGCTGATTCAACGGCAGCAATCGTTGCTGAACCTACTGGTATTGAGGCAATAGATATCGGACAAAAGGGAATCCTTTGGTTGAGAGTCGAAACGAAGGGGACTCCGGCGCATGGCAGCTTGGCTCCATACGTCGGAGACAACGCTATTTTGAGGGCGGCATCGGTTGCAAAGGAACTTCAGTCGGTAACGCGAATACGAGCCAGACCGCCCAAGGACATTCGTCAGGTCATAGCTTCATCAAAGCGAGTCGCAGAGCAACTGATAGGAAAGAGAGGGATCGGGCGAGTCCTACAGTCCCCGACAGTAAACATCGGCCTTATAGGTGGTGGAACCAAGGTCAACATGGTCCCTGACAAGTGTGCGGTCGACGTAGATATTCGATTGCCGATTGGAGTTGACGCTGACCAAGTCCTGAAGAAGGTACGTACCATTGCAGCAAAGCACAGTGGAGAGATAGATGTTGTTAGCCAAAGCTCCCCGAACTATACAAGTCCGACCGAAGAGATCGTCAAGATACTTGAGAGGAACATTGCAGAGGTAATAAGGAAGAAGCCAAGGGTCTTCGTTCAATGGGCGTCGAGCGACGCTCGTTATTTGAGAGCAAGAGGAATTCAGACAGCTCACTACGGGCCGGCACACCTAGAGGGAATTCATGGCTTTAATGAAAAGGTCCGAACAGACGACGTGACTGCCGCCACAAAAGTATACGTTGCCACAGCATTGGACTATCTTGACTGACACGCGCCGTGTCTGACATAGTCTACATGAATCTTAACACGTCTCGTAGAATGAAGGTGTAGTCAAACCATCCGTACAATATCCTTATCGCCACGACGACAGCTGTGAAGAGCCCTGAGATCGTGAGGAAGGCATAATCCTTGTGACCAAACTGAATCATCTTCCTGAATGTCCTCTTCTTGGGGTTGTACGTGAAGGCCCGCGCCTCAACCGTTCTGGCCACATTCATTCCTCTCAAGATGGTTAGGTATATACCAGGAACCACGACTGGAATGAATGAGATGCCTTTCTTAATCGGGTTCCTCACTTCGATTTGAGAGCCCCGCGACTTCTGTGCCTGTATCACCGTTGAGAACTGGTTTATCATCAGTGGAACTGAGGAGAAGGCGATGCCAAGTGATGTCGCAATCTCCGGAGGCGATTTCATCTTCACCATCGCGATGAGAATCTCAGATATGGATGTAGTGAAAGTAAGCAGTCTTGAAAGCCATATGAAGAGCACAAAGCGTAGCGCGCTTGTTATCCCAATCAAGGTTGTTTCGATCGTCACCGGGGCGATTCCCGGAAGCAGATAGAAGTAGACGATGGCTCCTCGCGGAGGAATCACGAAGTAGTTCAACACCAAGAACATTATGAAGACCGGTAGAAGCGCTTTCGTAATGCCCCAAAGCTTCGAAAGGGGAATACCGCTCAGCCTGTACATCAGAACTATGACGCCGAGAAGACCGAGCATAATGATCGGGTCGTAGACCACCATGATGAGAACAGTCACGAGCATGAAGAAGAGAACTTTTGTTCGCGGATCTAGTTTGTGCATGAGGCTTTGGCCTTGGATATATTCGAATGCCATGCCTAACTCACCAATTTGCTCTTCAGATAATCCAACGCCTCGTCGACAGTGAGTATGTCCTTCCGAAGATTGTAGCGCGTACCCAGTTCTTTGAAGAGGAGAGTAATCATCGGCGGCTTGAGATGGGTCTTTTCCAGTTCATCATAGTGCAGAAAGACCTCGTGAGGAGCGCCATCAAGTACGATTCCTCCGTCCTTCATGACTATGCAACGCTTAGCGTACTCAGCCACCAGATCCATGTCGTGAGTGATGAAAATGATTGTTTTGCCATATTTGTCATGCAGCACCTTCATGAGCTCCATTATCTCTCTCCTCTTTCTCGGGTCCTGACCTGTGGTAGGCTCATCTACTACCACAACTTGAGGCTCCATGACCAATACAGAGGCTATCGCCACTCTCTGTCTATCGCCCCTGCTCAGGGAGTAAGGTGCCTCTTTCAAAAGCGAGTCAATGAGAAGCATCTTTGCTACCGAGTTGATTCTTGATTCCCATTGGTCTTTAGGAACTCTCAGGTTCTTCAGTCCGAAGCTCAGTTCTTGATATACAGTCTTTGAGAAGAGCTGGCTATCGGGATCTTGGAAGACGTATCCAACGTACTTGATGAGATCGTGAATAGGCGACTCACGAGAGTTTAGTCCGAACACCTTCACGACGCCTCGAGTAGGCTTCAACAGCCCATTTAGAAGTTTGACAAGAGTCGTCTTACCTGACCCGTTCTGTCCAATAATTCCTACGAAATCCTCCTTGTAGAATTCCGTTGTAACATCCCGTACCGCCACTACGCCGCCAGGATACTGGAACGAAACATTCTCAACTTCTATGATAGGTTGACTTTTGATCTGTTGGGCTTCAGACTCTTTCTGTCGAAGCTCCGAGGCACGCTCTTTCAAGGCCCGGAGGGGTTTGGAGAGTATTTCCAAAGATTCGGATACAGTCAGAGGAACCTTTTCAATCGGAATGCCTGCCGCTTTGAGCTTGTGGGCGAGTAGTGAAACTTGAGGAGGCTGCAGACCTCTCTCATATAGGAGAACTGCATCTTCCGCCAAGATCTCTCTGGGCGGACCTTCGAGTCGAATTTTCCCCCCTTCGACCATCACGATTCGATCAGCTATGTCCACCAGTTCCTGCAGCTTATGCTCCACAATTATGATCGTGTTTTCTTCTTCACGGGAGATCTTCCGAAGAAGAGCGAATATGTTGATCGTTCCAATAGGATCTAAGTTAGAGGTAGGCTCGTCAAGAACTAGTATCTCCGGCTTCATCGCGATCACCGAGGCCAATCCAACGGCTTGTTGTTGGCCTCCAGAGAGCGCGAACGGCGGCCTCTCCTTGAGCCCGCTCAACTCCATATAGTTCAAGACTGAGTTGGTCCGTTGAGTTATCTCTTCGACGGTTACGCCAAGGTTCTCTGGTCCAAATGCCACCTCATCCTCTACTGTTGCAGAGATGAGTTGGCTCGACGGATCTTGAAAGAGCATGCCAACCTTTGTCGAAAGATAGCCAGCTGATGTATCTCTCACATCTTGCCCCAGGACTCTGACTTCTCCTTCCAATCTCCCTCCGTAGAAATGAGGCACGAGGCCGTTAAGTGTGCTGCATAGTGTGGTCTTTCCGGCGCCAGTTGGACCTGTAATGAGTACAATCTCACCTCTCTCAACTTCAAGGTCGATTCCGTTGAGAGCTGGCTCAGTGGTGCCTGGGTATATGTACGTCAGACCCTTGCACGAAATCACTGGGGCTTTTGAAGTCATCCTGTGCTACTCGCTCCGCTGTACCTCTGCCGTCCTTGACAGACGACTGACTACGAGTCCACTACTTCGTCTTCTTGTGAACGTAGTAGGCGGCGACCAGAGCTATAACCAAAATCACGACTGCGACGATGTCGGCGCCTTCAATCTTCGCGAAGGGGCGTCCGCCTTTCTGCCACAGCTCTCTGATCAGCCAGAATACTACCAGCATCACTATTAGGCCTATGATTCCAATGACTGGCAATTTGCTCTTTGTCGCTTCCGTCGAACCAGCTACCATGGAGCCTTCCCTTCTTTCCATCCGAAAAGCGATTGCAGCGCTGCTACGACGGCGGAGAAGATCACAATCTGATAGACTCCGTAGAATGCGTAGTACCATCCCATCGTGATAGGCCAAGTTGGGTAGAATGGGTAGAACCCTAGCAGCGAATTCGCGAAAACGAACAGAGGCGCTTCCACCGCGAACTGGAGAAACCACGTGATAACCCAGAACGCTGGCCAACGAACCTTCTGATTCGGTATCTTTAGAATCACGTACTTCCACACATATGCCCAATAGATTCCCTTGACAGGCTGAAGGATTAGATCCACTTGCGGAAGCCCTGACGGAATTCCCCTAGCGATTCCAACGATAATTCCTACGATCGGCCCTGCTGCCATACCTGCGAGACACGGCATGAGTGCTCCTAGGTCAACAACCAGCGGTGGAGCCAATGAAAACGCCAGACCACTCGCCCTGAATGCGAAAGCAGCTGCTCCGAATGCGGCCGCCAATCCCACGTGCCTACTCGTCAGCAACGGTTTTGAAGATTTCTCGCTCATTTTCGATCAGCATCTGCCCTTGACGACTTGTGCATATTTATCGGTTTCGCTCTCTACAATCGTCTACACCGCGGATCCTTACAAGAGAGATGTGGACACGGGCAACGGTTATATTCAGTTTTGCGACCGTGTTCTCCCACTTTCATGAACAGTGAGTCGAGCCAGAGTAGGAAGAGAGATTACTTCTTTGTTTCCTTAGCTTCCTTTCTAAACTCCGTCGGATCGAACCTTCAATTAAGCGTGTGGCCGTTCTATCTTCAGCTTTCAAATGTCTCTGAAGCAACCTTCGGGCTCTTCAGCACGATAAGCAGTTTGGCAGGCATCGTTACCAGGTCGGTTGGAGCACGGCTCAGCATTCGCGGAGAAAGTCTTACACTTGTAGCTGGGACCTTGGCGTCGGCTTGTGCCATGCTTGCCTACGCGCTTGCCCCTGACCCGGCTACAATCTTGCTTGGAATGACTCTCGCCTCAGTCTCTACGGCACTGGTGATGATGGGGCGAACCTTGCTAATTAGAAGCGCAACTTCGTCTGAACGGCGCGCAACATCATATAGCGTTGTTGGAACGCTCAGCAATGTCGGCTTGGTCATCGCAACCAATCTTGGTGTAGTGGCATTCGCCGCGTTCGGGTACAGGCAGCTATTCATCTTGGGAGCTGTAGTTTCTTCTCTTGCACTGTTGATGTCTCTTCTTCTGCCAAGGAATAAAGCCGTGGCTGTGCAGGGCTCGTTGCTTCCGCTATCAATGTTAAAAAAGGCATCGCCAAGGCTTCGGCGATTCTATCTCGTGACGGCGCTAGATTCATTCTCATGGGCGATAGCCACGCCCTTCTTCACGATCACCCCCACTATAATCTTCTCTGCGACGAAGGAGGAGATCGCTCTGATGCAGACGCTCATCTGGGGAACCGCGATCGCAACGAACGTAATGACTGCTTCAATATCAGACAAGCTTGGTTCGAGAAGGACCATAATGGCCTTCTCGGAAGCATTGGGAGCGGTATGCTTCGGGCTGTACGTCTTAGCGCAATCGATCTACCCGTTGTACCTATGTGCAATCCTCTTTGGACTTGTTATCGTAACTTGGGGCCCAATAACATCGGCATACATCACCGAAGTAGCAGGGCATCGTGAGATTCATGAAGCCGTTGGAACTTGGATGACAGTAACAGCAATCGCTAGGATTCCTGGCCCGTTCATCGGTGGGTTCTTGGCGGAGGCTTGGCACCCGAAAGCACCCTACCTCGTTGCGTTACCTCTCGTTGCGCTTTTGGCGGTCATCATCCAGAGAATGCTCATCGAACTGAAAGCGCCAGACTCAATACTTCGTTAGACCTATCCTACATCAAGGCCTGCAGCAGCATAGATCGCGTCAATCCTAGGAAGATCTTCAGCGTTACCATCAAACATTCGAGTGACCCTCTGCTTAACGTGAAAACCGTATTTCTTGACGATGCGATGCGCCTCTAGATTTCCAGAGGGGATCGTCAGGCTGATCGTTCTTGAAGGTAGCTGATCGAGTTCAGAAGCAAACAATTGCTCAGCCGCCTCAATGCACGTTATGTCGCAGACCCATGGACCGATCTCAGCGGTATCGTCAGAGAAGTTCTTCCCGGCAATGTATCCGAACACTCTCGCCTGCTTCCGCGAAATGAATAGATCCGGAAACTCTTTGTGCAAAGCCTCAAGCAGAAGCCTTCTGTTACCGCGGAAACACTTTGCATCGAACTCAATCGCCTCATCAAGATCGCTAGGTTGTTGAACTGAACCCCTCGGAGAGATCTTCTCAACCCTGCCTTCAACATGCTCGAAGTCACAGTCACGCTTGAACCCCCTCCGCATATAGAATCCTACTGACTCGCTGTATGAGTAGAGTCCCACGGTCTTCACGCCTAGCCCGCGCGAGTATCTTACTGCGTGATCGAGAAGAGAAGCTCCGATGCCTCTCCCTCTCAGATTGCCTCGGACGACAAGGCTACCTATCCACGCCAAGCGCCCGTAGGTACTTACTACAACCCACCCAGCCCTAGCTCCCTCATACTCAGCTATGAGGCAACCCTCTGGAAAGAGTTGAAAAAGCCGTTCTAGGTCGACAAGATCATAGCCCCAATACTCCTGACCTGACAGATCCAAGGCAAAACCGAAATCAGATTTCATCATAGGACGTATGTTCACGTTCAAACTATGTCCGCTCCATCTATTCCATTTGGTCCATAACCTCGGTAGGGATTAGCACGGACCGAAGGGTTCAGATGTCTACCTGACTTGAACATCAGATCACATTGACAGATGATGCTTTGAATGTAAGGAAGACTAATGATCCGAGCTCTAGTTTCATCTCTTCGAATGACCTTGTTGTCATCGTGACGAGAAACTCTTTCTCAGCATTGACTCTGATTCGAATCTTTTGACCGTCCCGAAGAATTTCAGCTACTCTTCCTTTGAGTATGTTCCTTGCGCTAGACTGCAAGGGCTCTTTTGAAACGATAACGTCCTCGGGCCTGATGAGTACTGTGACTTTCCCTTTCTTGCTTGTGGTGGCTTCGATCTTCCAAGAAGCTCCTACGTCTATCGTCGCTAGGCCGTCGGCACCTATCTCTGACACGCCGGTGAAAACATTTCCAATGAGGGCGAAGTTTGAAAGAAACGCTGAAGGACTACGGAATAGTTCACTAATCCTTCCCCTCTCGATCAGCCTTCCCTCGTGAAGTATAGCTCCTTCAGAAGCCAGAGACTGAACCTGCTGAATATTGTGTGTTGCCATAATCGCTGTCGTTCCTTGTTCATGATGCATTTTGGATACAACATTCTCAATTATGGCGGCATTTCTAGGATCCAAGTTGGTGGTAGGTTCATCCAACAAGAGAAGCGCAGGCGCGTAAACAAGCGCTTGCGCCAAGGAAACTCTTTGAGACTCCCCCCCAGACAGTGACGAAGCACGTCTACTCTCGAAACCTGCAAGCCCTACTGCATCAAGAACTTCCTTCACCCGTCTCTCAATTTCGAATTGAGTTTTCTTCCTGATCTTGAGAGCGTAGGCAACATTCTCGTAAACAGTCATGTTGAAGAGCGTCGCGTCTTGAAAGACCGTGCCTATCTCCCGGCGAAATTTCAGTCGCTCTTCTTCGGAGACAGAGACTGCGTCTTCTCCCCTGAAGGCGATCTTCCCGGATGAGGGAGGTTCTATCAGACCTATTAAGCGCAGGAGAGTGCTCTTCCCGCTACCGCTCGGCCCGATGACTGCAAAGAAATCCCCGCTATTAACGCAAAGGGAGACGTCTTCAAGAGCCTTGGTTAGGCCATACTCCTTTCTGAGGTGTGAAGCCTCGATGAGGTGCGTCATCTCCTGAGACCGCTCCATTGCAGGCGTGTCAGAGCCACATTGATTATGAAGGAGATAGTGAGGAGGATTATGCCGAGAGCCAGAGCCATTCCGAACTGGCCAAGCTCGGTCTCCAGCACAATGGCCGTGGTAAGTGTCCGAGTAAACCATCGTATGTTGCCACCGACAATCATGACTGCTCCAACCTCAGAGATCGCTGCGCCGAACGACAGGACTATCGCGGTGAGAACTCCTGTCCGTGCTTCTCTCAACATCGTAGACGCCAGCTGGTAACCGTCTGCGCCTAGGGAAAGAGCTCTTAGCCTCAGCTTTCTGTCGACAGAGCTGACTGACGATGCCGTCACACTGGCAACTATCGGAAATACCATTATCAGTTGAGCGATCACCATGGCGTGAGGTGTGTAGAGAATCTGTAGAGGGCCCAAGGGCCCGGCTGATGAGAACATGAGATAGACCAGCAACCCTACAACAACAGGGGGCAGCCCGGTCAAAGTGTTCAGAAGACTCAGTAGGGCCCCCTTACCTATGAAGCTCTTCAGGGCGATCAACGCGCCGAACGGGATCCCCATTATGGCGCCAACAAGCACGGCCAATCCTGAAACTACCAGCGAGAGTAATACTATGCCGTAGACCTCAGGGTTCAAGGATACGAGAAGCTGGAACGCCACCACCAGACCATCAACAATGGGATCCACTTCAGACCTGAGACTCCTTCCAAGCCAGTGGTTATGTAGCAGTACGACATCCGACTACAAAGGATTATGGCGAAAAGGATGCTAGCTTGCTCGGACTGATGGTCGCACGTCATGCCATAACACCTCTTTGGCTTGGTCTGGAAATCCAAGTCAAGCCGTTATTCGGAAGTCTTTCGCCATTGGCCAGAACAGACGCTCTTATCCCTTCTTGAAATCCCTAATGAGCCTCTGCTCTTCATTTGATATTAGGAACTTCAAACATCAAACCGCTATACAGTCACCATAAGCCTGGGAGGATAGGAGTTGGGCATAGTCCACTTCTCCAAAGAGAAACCAAAGTCGACTTCGATGAAGTACCCATTGATGTCGCCTGCTGAGGCTTGGGCAGGCTTGAAATCCAATGCGAACTCTCTGCTTGCGCTTGACAGAAGAGCCACATGAAAACTCTGCGTCACAATATCCTTATCGACCCAGAACTTGATGTCAACTCTGATTCGAAGCACAATGTCTCCTTCGAACCTCTCTCGGCAATGTACTACTACGTGGCCTGTCACCTGTTCCCCGACTTTTGCCCGCTCAACTCTGCGGCCTGAAGAAGACCAATAGGCTTCCAGCACATCTAGGGAACGGAGAAAACCGATGCGAGCTACAAATGCTACTGAGGTAGCCAACAATAGTGCGACAAGCAGGACCAATAAGAACAGTAAAGGACCGATGGCTTTCTTGGCTCGTATTCCCACGTGCGCTAGGCTTCGCCTGCTCAACTTTTCACTAACCGTTCATGTGAGCCAACGATTGAGGTCCATAAAAATGTATATCAATCCGGAGACTCGGCTTGATGTTGTAAGAACGTACTAATAGCTCAGCACAGCATCTCTGTGATGCCAAGTTGCGAGGGCACATTACTTGGGGCTCAAAGCGGATCGATTGATCAACGAACTGAGAGTAATGGTATATGGGCCGCGTCATGTGAAGACCACGCTTAGGCAGGTAGCTAATGTTGAGAAGAGAGACCCCTTCAAGGTTCTCATAGCAACCATACTCTCCCAGAGAACCAGAGATGAAAACACAAGCCGCGCAACTAAACAGCTCTTCGCGAAATTCCCCTCAGCAAGAGCCCTAGCTAAAGCTCCGCTAAGAACTGTGCAGCGTTTGATCCGTCCGACAGGCTTCTATCATGTCAAGGCTAGGAAGATCAGAGAAGTGGCCAAGGCTATCAAGGAAAAACACAGAGGAAAAGTGCCCAGAGACCTAGAAAGCCTATTGGAACTCCCACTGGTTGGGAGGAAGACTGCCAACTGCGTCTTAGTATACGGTTTCGGCGAACCTGCAATTCCAGTCGACACTCACGTCCACAGAGTCTCCAATCGACTGGGCATAGTCGAGAGCAAGACTCCTGCGCAGACAGAAGACCAGCTTACCCAGTATTTTGATAGGAAGCACTGGATAGAAGTAAACGAACTTATGGTTCGGTTCGGTAAGACGATCTGCAAGCCAGTTGGGCCAAGATGCCATGTCTGCCGATTGAGGAGCTACTGTAAATGGTATGCACAAAATAGATCTGGATCAAGCAGGTTGTGACGAGCCAAAGATTCTTGTTCAGGT
>Ga0315307_1001443_pt1 | contig 10631 bp, 8 predicted proteins | sample TDP2_MG_FD_203079 | JGI IMG/M metagenome (GOLD analysis project Ga0315307, IMG submission 203079) | Freshwater sediment microbial communities from Lake Towuti, South Sulawesi, Indonesia - TDP2 | ecosystem: Environmental > Aquatic > Freshwater > Lake > Sediment | place: Indonesia: South Sulawesi... | reverse complement strand
CACCTGTATGGGATAATGCCGCTCTGGCTCCAGCCTCAGTTTTGCCCGACTTCAGAGCGACTACAGGCTTCGCTCTTGTCACCTCTTTGGCAACTTTCATAAAATCTCTTCCAGCCTCTATGCTCTCTGCGTACAGGAGGACAACTCGTGTTTTCTCGTCATGTAAGAGGTATTGGAGCATCTCTGGCTCTTCAACATCGATCTTGTTTCCAAAGCTCACAAACTTGCTGAGGCCTAGTTGTTCACCTGCCATATAATCTAAGACAGCCGCACCGAAGGCGCCACTTTGCGTAACGATGGCTATAGATCCCGACATAGGGCGAGGAGTATTCACCACCTCATCACCTGTAGTGAGAACCTTGGTCTCGGGCAGAAAGAGCATGTCGACGCCGGTGTTGGGGTCGTAGACGCCCAAGCAGTTTGGTCCCAAAACGCGGATTCCCGCCTCCTTCGCTATGTTTTTCACTTGCAGCTCAAGTTGGTGATTTCCAACCTCGCCGAAGCCGCCGCTAATTATGACTGCAGCCTTTGCGCCTTTGGCAGCTGCTTCTTCCATCACTTGAGGAACACTAGGAGCAGGGATAACAATGACCACGAGTTCTATTTTGCCAATGATCTCTGTAATCGATGAGTAACACTTAAACGCTAGAATGTAGTCTTCGTGCGGGTTAACAGGAAAGAGTTCTCCCTTAAAAATACCCCTGCGCTTGTTGTCCACGAAGTTTTTGAAAATCACGTGCCCAACCTTAGTAATCTTTTTGGAAGCGCCTACCACAGCGACTGAACGTGGTTCGAAAAAAATTCTCATCTGCTCCACAACCGACGCCATTTTTGTCTCACCTTTACGAGGGTTAGTTAAGCTGATCAGACACCTTATTTTAATTTTCTTAAGATTCCACCCGTCTCACAATGACTATAGGCTTGTGTTCAACTCGGTCAAGCATGTCCCATGTTACGTTGGTAAGCGAGACACCGAAAGCCTCAGCCATGTCCCAAACGTTTCTGCCAGCGCCAAACCCCCGAGCACGGTTGGCTAATTCAGCAATTTCTAAAGCTTCTTCAACACTTGTTTTGGAACCAACCAATGCGATGGGCGTTGCTCTTCGTTTCAACCTCAAGAATCGTCCAATCAGATAGGACATCACAGCGCCACAAGAGTGGATTCCCTCGATGGGTTTGGGTCGAGGTGTGAAATGGAAATTTCTGAAGGAATATGTCTTGTCGGTATCTAAAATCATAACGATGACGTTTGCGCCAAACTTCATTTTTAAGTGTTCACAAATTCTTTTCGCTATCTGCCCAGCATTGTTTAGTGGAAGACTAACGTAAGAGTAGGGCAGATTGCTCCCGTCGATTCCACCCTCAGATCCATACATCAAGGCTTGCCAGAAACCGACGCGTTCTAGAGCCACCTGCTTATGCGCACTGCCTTCATTAATTGGGTATGATCGCAAGCGCAGAATCGTCTTCTTTCTTAGGTGGCAGACTTCACCCAGAAAGTAGCCCCAAGCGTAGCGCATCCAGCAAGAAGCTATAAAACGAGCGAGTAGAGTCGGATGAGTGATGCTCTCGTCTAGGATGTTATCACAAGTAGTTGAAATCGCCTTTTCGGATATTGTCACGAAGTCACCGCTTCGAATGCTGCCTTTCAAGGAATCTGTTATTCTTTGGAGATAATCCGTGCCGGGTCTCCAGTAACCAGTTTCTAGTGCAAAACTCTTGTAGATCTCTGTCAAAGCGCCTTCTCTCTGAGCACTGTTGACCGTTATAGTTTCTGACCAAGCTGGCTTAAACATACCGATTGGCAAGCTAAGCCTAGGTTGAGTCAATTTTGAACCTTTTTATATTGCGATGGAAACCAAACTTATTCTGGCTTCGAAATCAATACGTGCAGTTCATCACTGTTATGCATGTGAACGAGGTAGAATACGAAGATGTAAGCCCAAGGAGGCGAACACAATGTCTGAGAAAGGAAACGAAAGAGCGACCATGGATATTTATAGACTCCTCCTTGAGGCTTCCAAGAAAAAGAATAGGGATAAGAGAGCTCAGCTACTTCAGTCGGTTGGAGTGAAGGAGTTCTTTGAAGAGGGCAAAATTAGCGTTGACATGAAGACCTGCAAGGGTCTGGAATGTAAGCTCTGCATAAAAGCGTGCCCAACCAACGCGCTTTACTGGAAATCCGGCGAAATCGGCATCACAGAAGACCTCTGCGTCTACTGTACGTCTTGCGTCTTAAACTGCATGGTTGACGACTGCATCAAAGTGGAGAGAAAACGACCCAATGGACAAATAGAACGGTTCAGCAAGCCTTCAGATGTGCCTAGGCTTCTGGAAGACGTGAACACGCGAAACAGAATAAAAACCGTAGAGTCGATATTCTCTGGAGAAGAAAAATAACCTGAGCACTGATGAGTTTTATTCTTTTGTAAGGGTGTAGCTGCGAGTGTGGATGTCAGAGTTTATTTTTCCTTCACCAAACAGTTTCTGCAACGCCCTGAAAACGCTCTTCCGCGGTTTTCCAAGCTCATCTGCGATTTCAGCGAGAGTCATAGGCTTTCCAGAATTCTTCAGTAACTCAACAATTTGCTCGTCTAACTTCCCCAATTTGACACAATCCTCCGTCAGAACCCTCTCTGTTTACCGTCTTCTATTTAATAGAAGTTTTGCATAACAAACAGAATCCTTAAAGTTCAGTCACTTCAAGATGTTCCTGCTGAGTTCAGTTGCCTTTCTTGGAGTGATTCTTTCTTACCGAATTAGTACATCATAGTATCGTAAGATGCGATGAACAATTTTTCTATCCTCTTGGTTTATCTTGGCAGGTTTCTCTTTTGCACCTACCTCTTTCTGAAGATACAGACTTCTTTCCATGGCAAGGCGTAACACTGCGGCGTCCTCTTCCGATAGTTTCTTATGGGTCGTTAAGTCCTCCAATGTTTCAAGAAACGATGCTCTTCCTTTTTCTTTGAGATGCTCTATTTTCCAAGCCTGACTCAGAAACAATGTACAGTTTCTTAGAACCTTAGGCTTAATGATATTTGTTTCCAAATCCCTGTTAAGTTCTTTAAAGCAGTTGTGAATTCCTTTGTGTTCAAGAAAAATTCTGTCTAAATGAGAAACGTTTTTACAGGCGTTGAAAAACAAGGTGCGACACGCTTTGAATTTGTCTTGCCCAGCAATGCAGAAAGAGTAAAGGAATTTTACGCCGTTTGAAACCGCCCTTGCAACTCCCTTTCCAGTTTTGGGTAGCCTAACAACTCCAAATCGGCCAAACTTAAAGGTGCAGTCAACGTTCTTCTTTGATTTCACAATGTCTTCTAGAGTTTTCCTTTTCTTCATGAATTCTGAACGTTCTCTCATGTATGCTGAGTGTGCCACGTTTCGGTCGTCGTAAAGAACGCATATGTCTATGTCGGACTCCGGAAAGCACAATCCATGTGCTGTTGACCCAAACAATATCAGTGCAGAATTTTCTAGAATTCGAAACTCGCTTGGAAACTTTAGGCCTTTTAGAAGTCTAATTCTTTCATTTCTTTCTTCTTCGCATTTCACTAAGATTTCATATAAGGTCTTGTCAAACACTGACAGCCAACCCTAAACAGAAACAGGGCTCACCATGATATACGGTTATTTCCATTTTTCCTGGAGAAACTTGGGGATTTCAGACGAGTCCCGTGGGCCTACCAGAACCTCCCATCCGCTGAGTTCTTGAATCTCCCCACTGAGACGAGCAGCCTTGCCTGGGATTATGAGTTTTCTGTGCTTCACCTTTTCTTCTGCCTTGACTTGTTTGATGGTTTCAGCTACCTTTTCAGCTGTGAGTTTTCTGCCAGCCACTGAACTGTCGACGGCAAGTCCTTCGGTGTCAACTACGATGAGGTAACAGTTGACGCCAGATGACTCTATGTCTGAGGCAACGGTGTAATAAGTGAGCGCGAAGTTGGTGGTCATCATAACTGGCGAGTTCTCGTCTGGCTGACCGAAGGCTTTCATCCCTGCTTCAACGGCTACAGGCTTCCTAGGGTCTGTGTAGATGTTCTGTCTTAAAATTGTTGTTGGCAGAAGCACCCATCCATCAGTGCTGTGGATGATTAATACATCGACATATCGGTCGATTAGCATAGAGGCAAGATAAGCCTCGTTCCACATGTTGATTTCTGGAACATCAGCCTTTTCCATCCAAGCCGTTATAGGAGTGCCAATTATGGGAAAGCCAAGCAACTCGTCGCCTCTCTTGCACGCAGCTCGACGAATCATGGTAAGATTACTGATAGTGTCTGCCAGTCCCTCGTCTGGAAAAGTTCCTGGGTCCAAAACAAGGTCTTCGACACCGTAATCGGTCAGTGTTTTCACCAGTGACCTTAGGAGTTTGAGGTCGTTTGGAGCGAGAACGGCTAATGGGCAGTTGTACATGAGCGCCAATTCAGCCATGTCCTTCCAATTGTCTTTGTTGGCAGCGTAGATGAGTGGTCTGGTTTTGGGCGCGACCATTAATCCCGCTTCTATGACTTCTGGATGGAAGGAACAGAGAATAAGTGGAAGTTTTGTGTTTTCAACGGCCTTCTTTACGGCTGACTTGAACTTTTCTGGGTCGTTGGAGGTTGACCTGAGGGCTATCATGTTCAGCTTTAACTCTCGACCAATGTAAGTGTATGAGAAACCCTCAGTCTTCTTCGCCCTAAGTACTAATTCTTCTTCGGGCATCTCGTCAGTAACATCGATGGCGAAGGCTGTGGGATTGAAATAGGCCAGTTCATGTCGATACATCACGAGTTTTCCGCCGATCTTGACTGCACTGTCGCCGGTGCCAACCGTGACCTCTTTGACCGGAGGTTTAAGCATCTCCCACAACTTTTGATACGCTTTCTCATACTGCGTCTCTAAAAGTGGCGTGCAAAGTTCTAGGGCGATTTCTCGATTAACCAGTTTGGTGGCAAAGGCCATACAGTTCTCTAGCCCACATTTCTTACAGTTTGTTTTTGGAAGAAGCATATAAACGTCGATTGGGCTAAGTTCCTTGGCGGCAGCCTTCTCACTCATGACCCTTTTTCACCTTCCTGCCTCAAATCTTCAGCGTAACCCAGTCGCTAAGTTGTTCAGGTTTCCCTTTGCCTATACCAGTGGTCAACTTCTTGACGACATCTTTGACGGTTTTGACGGCGGCTGGATGCATCATCATGAAGACGTTGACGCCGGCTAGGAGCAGAGTGAGGGCAGTCACTGTTTCCCATATTGGTCCTCGAAGCTCGCGAGGTCCCCATTCTGGCGCCATCTTCATCCAAGCCTCTCTCGCAGCCCAAGCGTTCGTTGTGCCCGACGACAACGGATGTTGAAGCTCAGGGTCTCCCATCAAGCCAGCCAAACGAGCACGCTCCATCACCGTGAACGCATAGTCAAGTCCGTATCCCAACGCTGCCGTAGTCGTGTCCATGATAATTTGTTCCTTAGGGAGAAATTCGTAGAGTTTGCGGTTGAGCTCCCTGGCATGGTTCAAGTCCATAGAAGTGAAGGCCAGAGCCACATGTCCGTGCTTCTGAGCAAGTTTCGCCGACTTTTCAATGTCCATGTCAAGGGTAATCGAGCTCAACAGAACTCTTTCGCCCTCAGCTATAGCCGCAACCTTTTCGAAAACTTTGAAGTCTTTGTGTGGGTCTCCGCATCCACCGACAACGATGGGCACGTCCACAGCTTGTAATACATTCTCAACCGTTAGAGCTGCCTCCTTCGGCGGTGTGTCGTTTAAGAGCGGATCGATGCTGACCAAATGTAGCGTTATCATCTCTGCGCCAAACTTGTCCACGGCGAGTTTAGCCCAAGCTACGGGATCACCCACAACTTCCTCAACGTGCATCTTAACCGCTTTGGCTAAAGGAACCTTCATGTCGAAAACATCTAGTGTGATTACGGGAGGATGAGGAGTTGAATTTTCAAAGAGGTAGTAGGCCGGCGATCTTTCTCCTCCAACAATGACTGATTTGCCGCGTGTTCCACCTTCGCTTTTAGTTGCGCCTAATTGCACTTCCACAATTCTTCCAGGATAAGTTTCGACGGGAGGAACAAAATCGACTTCCATTATGGTTGAGGGCTTGACCTTTCCAGGTGCAGCCACGGTTGGAGGCGCAGCAACCTTGGGCCGGGCAGCGACAGTGGATGGCTGAAGCCAAATCTCTAGGTCGCCGACATCTAGGTCTACATCTTCGAGTTCCACTTCCTGAAGTTTGCTCAAGATTTCAAACAGTTCTGGGCTGAACTTGAGAAATGATTTCTTCTCCTCTTCCTCCCTGTTTCCCAAGTTTTTCACCTTTTCTCGGCTTTTTCCGCGCGAATGATAACTCTCTTGGCGTGAATCTTGGCGTCTTTGAGGATGATTTTGAAGCCTCCGGCAGTGATGGGCAGAGTGGGCATTTCAATAACGGGTGCGCCTACGGGAACCTCTTTCTCCTCGGCTGGAGCTTCAACCGCCTCAGCAGCTACCTCAACTGCCTTTGCTTTCCAACGTTCCACAACCGGATGAGCACGCGCTTCCAAGAATGTTCTTAAATCATCGGTTGTCTTTGCCTCGTTCTCGGTTGCGATCTTGTCTAGAAGTTCTTTTGGTATGAAGTCTTTTACCCGCTCCTTGATGTTAGCTGGCATCCAAACAATGCGGCTCCATCCTCCGTCTGATTGTAGCAACTTAGGCGACCTCATGTACTCCACTGACAAACCATGGAACCCATCGACTTGTCTACCTCCGGCAGTAGAATCCGCAATTGTGGAGAAGGGCAAGCCATTGACAGTCACTTCCTTGTACCCTCGGTGAACTATTCCAAACCCTTCGACCTCTGGAATGTAAAAAGCAACGGCTTCGAAGCAACCACATGAGGTATGAGGGTACCCAAAACCTGTGTAAAGCCAAACGCGGGTGATTTCGCCCAGCGACTTCTTTTTCACAGTTTCGTTTACACCTGAATACTCGCCTTTCACTGGGTCGATTAGCTCCCCCTTGTCTATCTCATACACGGGACCTTTAGGGTCAACTCTAGCCGTGGCCCTCGCGTCAAACCAGCTGATTGATCCACAGTTTGAGTATCTCTGAGGTGTTATCACGCAGACATGTGTTGGAGCAAACGATTGGCAAAGGCTGCAACCATAGAACTTGTCAACTTCTTCGTCCTTCAGCCCTCTAGCCTTGGCATCCCGAGCCTCGTAAATTTTCAAAGCTTCCGCATACATTTCTTTGACTTTGGGAGGATCTGTGAGAAACGTCACCTGTATTTTCTCGATGATTGGCAACTCGCTCTTGTAGAGTCGCTGCAGAACCTTTCCAACATAATCGAATGAATTGAATCCTTTCTGGAAAGACTTCTTGCTTAGGCGCAGCCAAATGTCGTAGCGCTGGTTGAGGTGCATGAATCCTTCAATGTAGTTGCAGAAGGCGTGGATCCTGCGTTCCACAACGCTTTCCAGTCCTTCTTCGAGTTGTTTCCCAGCGACTTCAACGAGAATGCCAAATGGATGGGAACTGCCAACCTCCATGTCTTTGATGTCAGGTCCGATGACATTGATTTTTCCATCTTCGATTTCATCTGAGCTTCTCACTCTAGCAAGTTCAAACTTTGTGTCGATGCGTTCGCCGCCTAACTCAACCTGTGTGTCCTTGTATCGAATCCGTTCTCCTTCGTAGATGACGCCAACGTCGACCGGAATGTCTGCAAACATCGACATTTTCTTCATTCTCCTCCTAATTTGCCAATAATAACTTCGAGACTTTGAGCCCAATCCTCAACTGAGAGATTGGGAAAAGACCAAGACGCGTGCGGATGATAGTACCTGTCTAGACTAATGGTTTTCAGGTTCTGGCCGAAGTGTTTGAGCCCTGAAAAAAGAACCCACTCCATATAGTACGTGATGCCCATAAACATAGCGAGGTCGTATTGACCCTTACCGTCTAGTCCTTTCCACTCAGAATCCACTAGTCTGTTGGTTATGTCAACAGCTGACATAAAACCCGCTGGTTGAAAGCCTTTCTTAACAAACTCGCCTATGATGTGCGCCGTGGCCACTATGGGAATTTTTCCAACCTGTGAGATGAGAATTGCGTAGTCTAAGGGTTTCTTGTCTCCGATTTCAACTTCAGCAGCCTCGTGTCCAACGATAAGTAGCGGCCTTTTCGCTCTCTTTACCATGGCGACAACAACTTCTGGCTTGGTTATGACCAGCGCTTTTGTTGGGCCAGGAATTTCTGCCTTTTGCCAAGGTTCAGCCGTTGCCATCATGCTTCCTCCTTCTTTTTTCTTATCATTCTGGGCAAAAGTGTGGGGTCTGGGATTCTGTTTTCCTTCCATTTTTTCTCTTCAAGAATCTTGTGAATTTCATCCTTCATGGTTATGGGTATGTCTAGTTCGGTGCGGACGAAGAGGTTGATGTCGTCAGGTAAAGTGCCGTAAAGACGTTTGCTCAAGTCGATATAATGCGTTAATTTGATGGCTCTTCCCCTCGTAGTGTCGTTCGGTCGCATGCACAGTTTGGCTATCATCACCATGGCCTCTTCCTTCGACTCAGCCGCGTAGAAAAGATGCTCAGGGGTAGGCCCAACATACACGCGGTCACCAGTCCTAGCATCATAAACATACCAGTCTTCCTCGCGGTCTTTCCGTCCCAAAAGCATGCGCCGATACTTTGCACCGTGAGGACCAACTATGACCGGAACGCCGAGTCGCCAGAACCCGCTGCCTATGGCTGCTGCTTTCTGGGAGTACGCTCCCCATGCGAGCCCAACCGCACCCACACGATTGAGAATGTAGTCGGCGATTTCTTCGTAGTTCGCCCTTAGGTTGCGCTTGGCAAATATGTTGGCGATTTTGATGGCTGCACCCGCTATGTGTGAGTTGGCTACGCATGAGCCCACGTTCACTATTCCACCCGCTTCAAACGAGCCTGGATACATTTCGTATAAGGTCTTGCCCTCTTCGTTCTTGTACATGGCTGCAGTCATTGCGGCGCATCCTGAAGTGACCACAATGTATCGTCGGTTGGCGAATTCTTGACAAATGTCAACGACTTCCTTTCCGCCGTGGGGATAGTTGGAGCACCCCACAACCGCTACGACACCTGGAATCTCGCCTAGGACTATGGGGCTGCCCACGTTTCGTATTTCCACGTCTTGTATGGCGCCTCTCCCAGATCTGACCTTGAATTTTTCTTCTTTGAGTTTCTTTTCTCCCGCCTTAACAATGTAGCTGTGAAGGGGTAAGTCCACTTGGCAGGCGTTTTCACAGCGTCCGCAGCCTACACAGACATCGTAGAGATTTGCAAGTGCATCTAAATTGCCTGATGAGGCTTCGGCGACAGCCTCCATTATGTGAAGGTCTTGTGGGCATGCCCTTCTACAGTCGTTGCAGTTCTTGCAGGTTTTTGCTCCTTCGATAATGTCTTCGACGTTTGGGATAGCCTTGAACTTTTTACGGGCTGGTGCAACCTTGACCGCTGTTCTCGCCGCGACTTCTCCGACCTTTTCTGGGTCGAGAATGAGCACGCCTGAAACCTTTCCTTCGATTAAGTCGGTAACGATTGCGTCAACAGGGTCATTTGTTCGATTTGGTAGACCCATGCAGTTTTTCTCGCTTGTCACAATAACTGGCGCCTTGATCTTTTGGGCTTCTAATAAGCTGTCGGTTCGCACGCATTGTTCATCTAGGACTATGACGTCTGGAAGCCCGCTTCTAATGAACCTGAGCTGCCACGAGATTGGACCGATTATTTTGGCCTTTGGATTGTAACGGGTGACGTCGTGTGCTGTGCAGCATAGGCCGCAGACTTCTACTTCGCCATATAGTCCATTTGCTTTCAGGTAGTCAACTATTCCTGTGGCGGGTACAACATTATGGCCTATGCACAATATTATGGGTTTTTGAGAGTCTATCGTCCCGTATCCTAGGTCGACGAGTGGTGCTTCTGGGTCGGCTTTTGGGAAGCCTAATGCTGCTACCTGTGCTATGTCTGCTACTTCCAATCCTATGTGGTCTATCATTCCGGCATGGAATACTTTGGATTCGAAGTCTATGTTATGACCCTCTTGTCCAGTGTGAGTTGACGAGAGCAGGTTGGTGATCTGGTTTTCGCAGTAGTCTAGAGCTTCTTCAAGGTCGCCGAGGGATTTCGGTCTAATGCCACAGACTAGGCGGGTTATTGGAGCCTCGACTTCTATGTTGATTCCGCCGATGTCTATTGGGAAGTCGTGTCCATTTTTTTCTATCAGGTGTTCAACCATGTGACGGGCATGGGCTGTATGAGTGGAAGCGCCGATTAAGCAGGCGAGCAAGACTATGCGTGATTGCTGCGCGGCCATGTTGATTCCGCATGCGCCTCTTTTACCCGCGGTTAGGTCACATTTGCCGAAGGTGCAGAGGCAGCAGACGTCGCAGTATGGCATATAAAACGGTTTATAGCGTTGTAAGAGTTTGTGGTCCCATTCACGTAGGCTGGTTATGCTTGGGAACGGTGTGGGTCCCATGGTTTCAGTCCATGTTTCTGTGGCAAGGCGTCCAAAACTGAGTTGAAGGTCTTTTATGGTTGCGACGTCTGTTTTTAGTTCTTTTATTTTAAGTTGAACGTTTTTTCGTGACAACGGTTATACACGTCTTCAT
>Ga0315307_1001442_pt1 | contig 10633 bp, 10 predicted proteins | sample TDP2_MG_FD_203079 | JGI IMG/M metagenome (GOLD analysis project Ga0315307, IMG submission 203079) | Freshwater sediment microbial communities from Lake Towuti, South Sulawesi, Indonesia - TDP2 | ecosystem: Environmental > Aquatic > Freshwater > Lake > Sediment | place: Indonesia: South Sulawesi... | reverse complement strand
AGTGGCCAGCCTTCCCAGGGTCTTTCCTTGGGCATCAACCAGCCACCAATTCTTGCGGATTTCTTTTTTCTTTAGACAATACGTTTTCACGACTTTAAACCTCGGATTTTAAGACCTAAGGCAACGACGATGCTCTAAAATACTAAATCTTCAGCGAGTTGTCAACCTTTAACGGGCTAAAATCAACATCTTAACCGTTCAGCCATCAATGAACCCAGACCCTTTTCTTTTTCCTTCTGGAAAAAAGCATGACCAGGGCGATTCCAATCAAGAAACCTCCGACATGAGCAAACCAGGCCACACCTCCTCCAAGGCCGATATTCATCACCTGCCCGACAAACCACAGCCCGAGAATGATAAAGGCCGGCACAGGAATGACCCAGATAAAAACAAGGGTCAAAACCCTTGCCGCTGGGTAGAGGACAAAATAGGCACCGAGCACGCCGGCAATGGCACCGCTAGCGCCAATCATCGGGACTTTGGAAGAAGGATGGAAGATGATGTGGACCAGGCTCGCTCCCAGTCCTGAAATAAGATAGAAAAAAATAAATCGAATCGACCCCAGAAAATCTTCGATGTTATTGCCGAATATCCAGAGATAAAGCATGTTGCCCAGAAGATGGAGGAGGCTACCGTGAAGGAACATCGAAGCCAGGAGCGTCAAGGGAGGTGATATTCGAGGCAAATCTCCGCCCTGAAAACGAAAGCCAACAGAAGTGAAATGGGTAATCTCATAAGGAATGGCCCCCATCCTGTAAACATAATACTGAGGCCCCAAGGGAGAAAATGCCTGATAGAGGAAGATAAAGATATTCGCTGCGATGACGAAAACAGTAATCAAAGGAAAACGAGAAGTAGGATTTTCGTCTCTAAGCGGAATGAACATTTTTTATAAATATAATGAAGGGAGAATTCCAAAGAATTTATTCTGAAAGAAGGACTTTTCTTTCTATCTCTTCCCTCTCAATTCCTCTTCAAGCCTCTTTCTTTCTGCAGCCCTTTTCGTCAGCTCCAGGCCCCTCTCTTGCCATCTGTCTGCTTCAGCGATGTATAAATCTTCCCTCTCTGGATAGAGGCCGACAAAAACATTCCTGTAGAGGATGTTAAGGTATACATATGGCTCCGCATAATTGGAGTCAATCTCAATAGCCTTCTTCAAGGCGTTTTCACTCTCTTTGCCACAGCTTTCCCTTTCTTCGTAAGGAAGGACGTTTTGAAGGCGAAAAGCTTTCGAAAAACGATTCACTCCAATGGAATACCAGACTTGGGCATTGTTGGGGTCAAACTTGAGGCGCAGCTTATGAAATTCATAAGCCTTATCAAAGATTGGGGAAGGTTTGACATTGTCATAGAACTGGGCAGCATAAGCGTAGCCTTCCGGGTTTTCGGGGTCGAGCTCGATTCGCCTCAGATACATCTCTTCGGCTTTCTGGAAAGGGGTTTTGACGAGCCTGCCTTCTGCATCTCTCCTTTCCTCACTTGACCCGGCAGAATATCTCTGATAAAACCCGGCAACGACGTAATAGTTACTCATGTTGGTCGGCTCCATCTGAAGAACCAGAAGATACAGCTTTTCAGCTTCCTCAAAATTCTGCAGCTTGTCATACATATCGGCCAAGGAGTAGATAATTTGCTTGTTGTGAGGAAAGATCTCAAACGCCTTCTTCAACGCTTCCAGAGCCTTATCTGCCTTCTGCAGATTTTGAGGGGTATCATCACCTGGCCTAAAAAGATATTTGTAGCTTTCGCCGAGATACTGATAGGCTTCGCCAAGATTGGGGTTGTCGGCTACAGCCTTCTCATAAGAATCGATGGCTTCCCGGTACTTCTCATTCTTGAAATAGGCGTTTCCCTTGGTAAAATTATAATTTGCCTGCAGCCTGCTAATCTTAAGTTTTCCGCAGCCCATAGAGGCAAAGATTAAGCCTAGCGCTATGAAAACCAGCACAACTGTTTTTGATGCTTTGCTGAACATCATGACCTCCTATATCCTCAAGTCCGTTTTTCTACAAAAAATTAATTTATAAAAATACATGATCAAAGTCAAGGAAAACGGCTGAGACTCCTTTACCGGAATTCAACACTTTCTCATCAGCAAGCGGATGGGCGTTCCCCAGAAATCAAAATTTTCCCGTAAGAGATGGATAAAAAGCTTCTGGTAAGAAGGAGCAAGGGATCTTGGCCAAGGGCTGAAGAGGACAAATGTCGGAGGGTGAATTCCCTTTTGAGTCATGTATTTGATCTTGACCCTTTTCTTATCTTTTGCTAGAGGCGAGTAGTTCTTGTTCAGCCAGGATAAAAACCTGTTCAATTGGGATGTTCCGACTCTTTTGCTTGCGCTGCGAAAGACCTGCTCGGCGAATTCAAGAATTTTTATGACCCTTTTTCCGGTTAGTGCTGAAATAAAGAGAAGGGGCGCATAATTGACAAAGTCGAGCCTGGCATAAAGTCTTTCTTTGAAATGCTCTGAAGTCTTATTGTCTTTCTCGACCAAATCCCACTTGTTCAAGACAACGAGCAACGGCTTGCCTGACTCATGGGACAAATGGGCGATGGCCAAGTCTTGACGGGTGGCAAATTCCCGGGCATCCATGGTCAAGCAGACAACATCAGCTTGGGTGATATCCTTCTTGGCTTTGATGATGCTCGCCTTTTCCCGTTTATCGCGCGTGCGGCTCAACCTCCTCATCCCTGCGGTATCGACCAGGACAAAAGCCTTTTTATCCCTGAAGATCAGGGTATCGGTGCTATCTCTGGTCGTTCCGGGAATCTCGCTGACGATGAGTCTCGGCTCCCCGCAGAGGCGATTGACGATGGAAGATTTCCCGACATTGATCCGGCCAACAATGGCTATCCGCAGCGGCTTTTCCTCCTTTTTTTCTGGAACAGAGCTGGGCAAGGCCTGAACAAGGTCTGTTTCCAGGCCTTCCAGATTTCTCTTGTGCTCGGCTGATATGGCAAAGATTTTCCGAGCTCCCAGCCGGTAATAATCGCCAAGCTTAGCTTCCTCGAACGGAGAGTCAATCTTGTTGACCACGATAAAAACTGTCTTGTTCAATTTTTTCAAAGAAAAATAAAGCTCCTCCTCTGCTGGAAGAAGATCGCGCTTACCATCCAGAACAAAAAGGACAAGGTCGGCTCTCTCGGCAGCTTCCCTTGCTTTGTTCCTGACTGCAGATGAGATGGGTTCCTGCGCAGAATCGTAAAATCCTCCTGTATCAACCAGGATAAACTTCTTGGCGTCCAAGATGCAGACCGAAGAGACCTGGTCGCGGGTCATGCCGGGCAAGGAATGAACAAGCGATTTGCGCTCTTTCAAGAGACGGTTAAAGAGGGTGGACTTGCCGACATTGGGGAAGCCGATAATGGCCACATTCGGAAGTTTTTTCATGGAGAATTCCGCCCTTTTCAGGCCGAGAATCCAGAGATTAATCCGCTACCAAATCATAGAGAGGCAAAAAAGGCCGACTCAAATTGATATGGCCACCCAGTGTTTCTCTTTCACGTCCTTCGACCAGGATGAAGACTTTTTTGATCGTGTTAAAATTATAGGCGAGGGAATTGACTACGGAATAAATAGTCGAGATTTCAGCCGAGGAGCCTGAAAGATTCTTCTGGATTATATCTTCGGAAAAGTCGACATAGGCCACTCCCCCAGGGGTCAGATAGAGCTCTCTCAACTTTGTCTCCGGAGGAAGAGGAGAAATCAGGCCTTTCTTTGAGCCTTTTATCAACTCCTCGATAGCCTGTTTGGCCTGGTTAACGATGGACGAGTCCGAGGCTATCTCTCTTTCTTCGCGATGGAGCAAAGCATCATCTTCTGAGAGAAAAAAGAGCACGACTTTTATTGTTTTTTCAAGCTTTGGAGCCGACGGTTCAGGCTGAGCAGGGAGTGCCTCAGGAGACGATTTTATTCTCTCCTCCACTCCGCTGCGGAAAAAAACAATGACAAGAATGACGAGGAAAATGAGGAAACCGCCGAGAATCAACAGCCTTTTTCCGCTCATCTTTTCCCTTCTTCAGAAGATTGCGCGATATAATTCTCCAGACCTTTATACACGGCTTGAGCAATTCTGCTCTGAAAATCTTCGCTCCTTAGCATTCTTTCCTCGTCAGGGTCGGACAAAAAGGCCACTTCGACCAGAACCGCGGGACAGGCCACCCCGCATAAGACTTTAAACGGCGCCTGCTTGATTCCTCTATTTCTTGTCAGGAAGAGCGAGTTGAGCTCGTTCTGGATGCTCTCGGCGAGAATGCTGCTCTGGTTGAGGTAAGCTGTCTGAGCCATGTCCCATAAGATCATCTTGATCTCATCTTGGTTTTCGCCGCTGATTCCCTTCTCTAACTCTGCTGGATTATTCTCCATGTAAGCCAACCTTCTCGCTTCTTCGTCTGTGGCCTCCATACTCAGGAAGAACGTCTCTGAGCCGCGAGCTTCTCTGCGAAAAGAGCTGTTGACATGAACGCTGATGAACAAATCGGCCTTGTTGTTGTTGGCTTTGGCCGCTCTATTCTCAAGGGAAACATCGACATCCTCTTCTCTGGTAAGTATGACCAGAAGAGCCAGGTTCCTCTCTATTATGTATTTGAGTTTGAGGCTGATAGCCAAAGAAATGTTCTTCTCCAGAGTTCCAAACCTTCCTTTTGCTCCTGGCTCCAAGCCGCCGTGGCCCGGGTCGATAACGATGGTCTTTATACTCTGCGAAAAAGAATTCTTCGGTTTCGAGATGTCTTGGGCTTTTGATGAGGGTTGACCTTGGGAGAGAGAAAAAAGAGAGAAGAAGAGAAAAAATCCGGCTAAGAATGTAATTCTTTTCTTCCAGCCGCTCAATTCGTTTATTAAACTCTTGGAGATTAAATTTGGAGGCGGCGGGAATCGAACCCGCGTCCGAAGACATTCAACACGAGGCATCTACATGCGTATCCTCTCCTTCGATCTCGTTAGGCAGCGTCCGAAGAGGAGGGACACAACCGAACCAGCCCCGATGGAACTTCGCTTGCCAGGCTCAGGACCAACCTGACTTGCTATCCCGCTGGTCGACGTTTCTCAGGCGCCGCAGGAGAGCGCCTGAAAACCGGCATGCCTATTCTTTAGGCAGCAACAGGCAGAGTATCTGCGCTTAGTTTCTTTCCACCTTTTAACGAGGTGGGTGGGACCTCGACATGCCGTCTCTGTCTCATTGTCTCCGTCGAATCCTGTTCGCCCCCATAACTCAAGTTAAGATTATATTTTTACCTGAAGTCTTTGTCAACACATTGGATATCAAATATTAATAACAAATTCTACTTAGTAACTATCATATATAGTTGAAGAGGAAGGAAGAACCTGGCAAGAAACCTCCGCGGTTTTTTTGGAAGCCCTCGAAGTGTTGCCTCAACAGTTTTAAAATAACAAAAAGGAATCCTTGCATATTTCTTATTCAGCTTGCTGTTTATTCTCCAGAATCCGGCCCATGAAGCAAAACTCACCCGCTTTAGTATTTCCTCTACCTCCGAATATGTCCACTCTTTCAGGTGGAAGCCTTGTGGCTCATCTGAAAAATACTTGGAGATATCATGGGGCCCGAAAAAGGCATGGGGTGTTCTCAATATATAAAAACCGCCCTGGCGAAGAATCCTTTTCACCAGCAGAAAATGGTCTTGGATGTCCTCAGGATGGAGGTGCTCGATAAACTGGTCGCTGAAGGCAACGTCAACTGAATTGCTTTCTGTGTCCAGGTTAAAGCCGTCATAAATGATTAATTTAAAATTCAACGGGATACGAAGCTTCTCCAGTCTTTGATCTGAAATATCCACGGCATAGACTGTTTTGACATATTTGCAAACCTCGAAAGCAAAATCACAGCGTCCAGGGCCAAATTCAACAAAAACAACGGAATCATTCAGGTGCTCTTTCACTAACTGGAGCTTTTTTTTGTTAGAAGCCCGGATTTCATCAAAACTCTTCCTTGCCTTATTCCGCGGATGATGGGAGATCTTTGTGAAAAGCTCATCATACATAACAGGAAAAAGCTTTTTCCTCTCTTCTCGATCAGCCTCTTTCTGCTTTGCGGCGATAGACTTTTCAATTTCATAATGAGTTCTCAGTTGGTCAAATGTTCTATCTTTAGGAAGTTTTCTTTTCAATTTCATTGAATCTTTTGGCATGAATGGAAGATTAATTTTCTGTTAATAAAAGAATTTTAAAAGAAGGCCTCTCCATCACTCCTTGTTATTCTCTTTACTCGGCAGGAGAATATCAATTCGTTAGATAAGAGTCAATATGGGGAATGGCGGGGCCGACGAGACTTGAACTCGCGACCTCCGGCGTGACAGGCCGGCGTTCTAACCAAACTGAACTACGACCCCGCCGCAGGGTATTAAAATTATAATCACAACGCCGAGCTGTTGCAATAACTTTTCTCTGAGAAGAACAGTTTCTAATTGCCTTATAAAAAAGACTGGGCTTGGCGCGGAAAAAACCGAATGAAAGCCTAGGAGTAGTTAAAATGGGGACAGTCCCTCTGAAAAAAGAGACAGTTCCCATTTTGTCACAAAAAAAGCGCTACATTTTTTCAAGGGCAGCGATTCTTGCCTCGACTGGAGGATGAGTGCTGAACATGCTGTTTACCGCTCCCTTCAAATCCTTGAGCGGGTTGACGATGTAGAGATGGGCTGTGGCTTTGTTGGCCGCTTCCAAAGGCTCGGTGTCAGCAGAAATCTTCTTCAAAGCTGAGGCAAGGCCGGGTGGATAGCGGGTGAGGAAAGCGCCGTTGGCATCAGCCAGGAATTCTCTCTTGCGGGAGATGGCAAAGCGAAGGAGCTGAGCGATAAGCGGAGAAAGAACAGCCAGCAATAATCCGACCACGACCAGTATGGCAGCAGCATTGCCGCCTTTTCCCCGACTGGTTCCTCCTCTTCTCCTCCCTCCTCCCCAGAAAAAACTCCTGAGCATCCAGTCGCTGAGCAGGGCGACAATGCCGACCATGACCACGGCCAGGGTTTGAACAAGAACGTCGTAATTCTTGATGTGGGACATTTCATGGGCAATCACCCCTTCGAGCTCGACCCTGTTCAGTTTCTCGAGCAAGCCTTTGGTGACGACCACGACTGAATTTTTCGGGTTTCTACCAGAGGCGAAGGCATTGGGCGCAGTGTCATCGATAATATAACAGCGAGGCTTGGGCAGGCCGGCGGCAATGGCCAAGCCCTCAACAACATTGTAAAGATAAGGATAATCTTGCTTCTCAACCGGCTTAGCCCGGCTCATGGCTAAAACAATCTTGTCGCTGTAATAATAGCTGCCAAAGGCCAAGGCCACAGCGATGGCCGCAGCCAGAATAAGCGCCGCGGTTCCGAAGCCTGTCAGCTCTCCAAAAAGCCAGGCTAGAAGAAAAACCCAAGAGAGGAAAAACAGGACAAGGAAGAACGACTTCCATTTGTTTCGGGATATCTGTTCATACATGCTGAATAAGGCTGGCGATTATAGGCGGCTAAAATTGTACTTTCACCGGTCCCTTGGCTTCAGCTTCCTCAATCTCAAAATACTCTCTTTCCTTGAAATTAAACATTCGGGCGATGATGTTGGAAGGGAAAACCTGCTGTTTGACGTTGAACTTCATGACTGAATCATTATAGAATTGCCGGGCATAGGCAACCTTCCCTTCTGTTCCGGCCAGCTCTTCCTGGAGCATCAAGAAATTCTGGTTGGCCTTGAGCTCAGGATAATTCTCGACGACGGCAAAAAGAGATTTCAAAGCTCCTCTGAGCATGTTCTCCGCCTCACCTTGTTCCTTAACTGACTCGGCGTTCATGGCCTTAGAACGGGCTTCAGTGACCCTCTGGAAAACTTCCCTTTCATGCTTGGCATAACCTTTGACTGTCTCCACCAAGTTAGGGATAAGGTCGTATCTTCGCCTCAACTGAACATCGACCTGGGACCAGGCGTTGTCGCAGCGGTTCCTCAAGCCAATCAGGCTGTTGTAGAAACCAACGAAGATGAAGACGATGACCACCAAGGCAATGAGCAGTACCAATGCAATTCCCATATTTATCTCCTTAGAAAGCCAAGAATTTCATCTTTAATAATAAACTATTAAAAAAAATAAAAGTCAATAAATTAAAAAATTGACTTGACTCGTACACAATGGTATATATAAAAATCTCTTTTAAATCGATTTTAATAAAATTTATGCTTTAAAAGCTAAAAGGAGGTTTATTAAATGGCTTCTTTAAAGCAAAAGTTTGCCGCAAAGATCGGCCCCATGCGCGAAAAAGTCAGCGCCATCATGAAAGCCCATGGCGAGATGAAAGTCTCCGATGTCACGGTGGCCCAGGCTTACGGCGGTATGCGCGGTGTCAAGTGCATGGTTTGGGAAACATCAGCCCTTGACCCCATGGAAGGTATTCGCTTCCGAGGCTTCACCATTCCCGAGCTTCGAGAAAAGCTGCCCAAGGCCCCTAAAGGCGAAGAGCCCCTCCCTGAAGGAATCTTCTATCTCTTGCTCCTCGGCGAGATGCCCACAGACCAAGATGTCAAAGAGATTACCAAAGAATGGCAGAAGCGGAGCAAGCTTCCCAGATACTTGGTCAGCGTCCTCAAAGCTATCCCCAAAGATGTCCATCCCATGACCCAGTTCGCCTTAGGCATCCTCACCCTTCAGAGAGAGTCCATCTTCTCCAAGAAGTACACAGCGGGAATAAGCAAGATGGAATACTGGGACCCGACCTACGAAGACGTGATGAACCTTCTGGCCAAGCTCCCCGCGATTGCAGCCTACATCTACCGCAAATCTTACAAGGGCGCGAAGCATATCCTCGCCAATCCCAAGCTTGACTGGGGTGGAAATTTTGCCCACATGCTCGGTGTCAAGGACGAAGCCTTCAAAGAGCTCATGCGGCTTTACCTTGTTATCCACAGCGACCACGAAGGCGGAAATGTCTCAGCCCACACCACTCACCTCGTCGGTTCAGCTCTTTCTGATGCCTACTACTGCCTCTCGGCTGGCATGAACGGCTTGGCCGGGCCTCTTCACGGACTGGCCAACCAGGAAGTCCTGCGCTGGATCTGGGACTTGATGGAAAAAATTGGCGAAGAGCCCACCAAAGACCAGCTGAAAAAATATGTCTGGGATACGCTCAATGCCGGCCAGGTCGTGCCCGGATACGGCCATGCTGTTCTCCGCAAGACAGACCCCAGATACACAGCCCAGCGGGAGTTCGCTCTCAAGCACCTTCCTGACGACAATATCTTCAAAATCGTCAGCGCTCTTTACGAAATCGTTCCCGACATTCTGATGGAGCAGGGCAAGGCGAAAAACCCATGGCCGAATGTCGACGCTCACTCCGGATGTCTGCTCTACCACTACGGCGTTAAAGAATGGGACTTCTACACAGTCTTCTTCGGCGCTTCCCGTGCTATGGGCGTGCTCGCACAGTTGATCTGGAGCAGGGCGCTCGGGCTTCCCATCGAAAGGCCCAAGAGCGTAACCACGGACTGGATCGAAGGCCAGATCAAGCAGGCCCAGGCTGTGCCCAAACAGCCAAGCTGAAACTGGCTAAAGCAGTTAGATCTAGCAGCGCAGAAAAAGAAATTTTAAGAGGGGGCATGTCGATGCCCCCTTTTTTTATCCTAAGTTCTCGCGGTCAAAATCCTGCGGGAGGTCATCTTTATTTATAAAATATTAAAAGCGGGCCAACCTGAAAAACTTCAAAACCTCCATAAAATCACTGCTAGTGAATGAAACAGACCTGTCAGCTGTCCTCTTTGCTCCTGGAATCCATGAAGCTCTTGCAGCAATTTCTTCTTCGGCAAAAGAGATTTCCATGGTGAAGGGAGGATTGAGTTTGTAAGGCTTGAACTCCTTTAGCCTCTTCAGGGCTTCTGCCGTTTTTTCCTTGATCAGCTGTCGCGCTTTTTGAGGGTGAAGCATTTTAGCTGCGGTTCCGATTCCTTCCTTGACGGCAACGGTCTCGACATTTCCCAGAAGCTCCTCGGCCTGCCGGGTAAGAGCCAAATCTCCGGCGACAAATACAACAGGAACGTCAAAAAGGCCGGCGATGGCGGCATTGATTCCTGCCTCAGGCATCTTTTTTCCGTTGAGGATGACATCGTAGATGGTTGTGCTCATGGTGTGTTTGAGAACTGCATTGGGAGTCCCTGAGCGGGCATGGTACCCGACGAAAATAACTGCATCAAAGCTTCCGTCTATCCCTTCCATCATACTCAAGACACCTCCAGACCAATCGCGGAGCAGCACGGCTTCGGGCCGCAAGAGATCAGGAAGGATATTGCGGGCAGTATTATGGGCATCCCGGACAAGAATTTCAGTTGCTCCAGCCTGCAGTGCTCCTTCTATGGCCGCGTTCGCCTCCTCGGTCATGAGCTTTCGAAATAGAGCATAATCCTGTCCTTTCGGGTCTGTCTCATCCCAGTTGACGAGGCCGCATATTCCTTCCATATCCACCGAAATGAAGACCTTAAGGCCCTTCTCAACTCCTTCTGCTTGGGAAAAGAATGCCGGAATCAAGATAAGTAAGACTAAAACGAAAGCGGTTTTTCTCATGATTCCTCCTTCCAATCCATCTTACTCATTTTATCCTTTTGCCCAGCGATGTAAACTAATATAAACGAAAAAAAAGTTGACTTAAACAA
>Ga0315307_1001440_pt1 | contig 10636 bp, 7 predicted proteins | sample TDP2_MG_FD_203079 | JGI IMG/M metagenome (GOLD analysis project Ga0315307, IMG submission 203079) | Freshwater sediment microbial communities from Lake Towuti, South Sulawesi, Indonesia - TDP2 | ecosystem: Environmental > Aquatic > Freshwater > Lake > Sediment | place: Indonesia: South Sulawesi... | reverse complement strand
AGACTTCTATCACTGTACCAGGCTCTTCCAAGAATTTTTCTCTTAACTTCCCTATTCTGACCACAGCCGAGGCTTCGTAGGTCTTGGGCAAGAGAAAACTGAGCACTCCCGCTGTTACCGTCGGAGCCAGAAAAATAATCAAAATAATTTTCCATCTCTTTCTCACCATATTTATGTAATCTCTCAAATCAACCTCTCTCTCTTCCATTCCATTCCTCCTTAAAATAGATAGTCGCTGTGCTTATTTTCCTAAATTTTTGATTTGCAGTGTAGGGGCTTGTCCCCGTCCCAATTTATCGGGACGCCCATAAAGGGCTACACTACATCCAATGGCTTTGTAGTGTAGGGCTTTATGCCCGTAATTTGAAATTTGTAATTCGCAATTAAAAAATGGTCGGCGTTCGTGCTCTTCAAATCCCTCACCTGTGAATCAAATGCGGGGACGACGGGATTTGAACCCGCGATCTCCGGCTTGACAGGCCGGCATTCTAGAACCAGGCTGAACTACGTCCCCATCTCTAACTTTCCTCCTAAGCCCCCGACAGGGATTCCTTAATGAAAGTGAGATCTTGAAAGATGATGCCCGCACCTACCACTTCATTCTGTCTATCTGTTATAAGAAGGGTAGAATAACCTATGCAGGCTTTCTGTCCATTCATTCTTACTATATTGAGCTCAAGACGATTTACCGTTTTTCGCTCATTCAAAGTCTTTTGCAATACATCGTAAATCTCTATCTGTTTAGCCAGCACTTCTTCCGCAGGCTTATCCAATGCCTGGTGTTTATTAATCCCCAGAATTCTATTTGCCCTCAGGTTAAAGGTCTTAATACGACCGCCCTTATCAATCGAAATAAACCCTCCTGGCATATTCTCTATAATGTTATCGAGATATAGTCTCGTCTCGCTGATTTCTCTATACAGGTTATAGTTTTCCATTACCATAGCAATTTGACCGGCAATGGTATGAAGAATCTGCACATCTATTTCCTCAAAATCGCCTTCCTTCTTATTAATTACCTCGATAACTCCTTTTATCTTATTCTGCAATATCAATGGCACACAGAGAAGATTCCTTGTGATGAATCCTGTAATCTTATCAATATCCTTGTAAAAACGTATATCCATTTCTGGTTCTTTACTTATTACGGATTTTCCCATCTGAGCCACCCAGCCACAAATACCCCGCCCCAGAGGAATTCTTAATTGACTGCGAGACTTTTCAATAAGTTCACTCTTCTCTCCCTTCACAATCTCAAATTTCAATTCCTTTTTCTCTGGGTCTATGAGGAAAAGAGATGCTGCCTCGGCATCAAGAATTTCGCATACCTTTGTCACTATTTTGTCGAGAAGTTCGTTTATATTTATAGTAAAATTGATACTGGCAGTTATTTCGTTTAGAGCGTTTAAATGTTCAATTTCTGAACTATATTTCTTATTCTCCATCTATTTCCTTTACTGAGCATTGTTTGGTGGGCGGTGCAGGATTTGAACCTGCGACCCCCTCCTTGTAAGGGAGATGCTCTCCCTCTGAGCTAACCGCCCTTTTGTGAATCTGCCTGTGCTCAATAGGGGAAACTCTTCGTTTCCCCTGATTGCGTTCGCTTCGCTCACTGTCACCCCTTCCGTAATGATTCTTTATCTATGTGAATCAGCCTGTGCTCAATAGGGGAAACCCCTCGTTTCCCCTGATTGCGCTCACTTTGTTCGCTGTCACCCCTTCCACAAGGGTATTATTATCCTTGTGAATCAGCTCCGAAGGAGTCCGACCCCTCCTCCCGCTTCGGAGTCCTGTCGGACCTGTGTCACCCCTCACCCTGACCCTCTCCCCAAAGGGAAGAGGGAAATTCCCCACCAATTCTCCTAATCGCGCGACCACAAGGGCCGCTCCTACGCGACTGCCATAATGTGGCGTCCCCGAGGGGATTTGAACCCCTGCCGCCACCTTGAAAGAGTGGTGACCTAACCGCTAGTCGACGGGGACAAATCTCAATATGCTATTAGAAATCTTCTATGTTTATAATATTATGCACTCTTTCTGCGGTGGTCCTGCCCGCTCACCTTCTCGCGGGCGTCGCTGGCCCGTTCCTCCTTATTCCTCGGAACAGCGACCCTTGAAAGAGTGGTGACCTAACCGCTAGTCGACGGGGACAACTTTCCCTCATTATCCCAATAACTCTCTTCAAAACCTCTAAAATTATAGCAACGCCATATAGAAAATCTCTTTATAACTCGACCGTCCCTCATAATCTCAAAAATTGGCTCCTTATTAACCTCATTGAAAGCAAGACTGAGCTTCTGGAAATATCCGTTGTCTTTCTCGCCTTCTTTAACAAAAATCGCATCATTCCCGATAAGGGAGTCAAAATCTGACCAGTAACGATAAGAATGGCCGTGAGTTGTACTTTGTCCTATTGAATAAGTCTCATACTGTTTATCTGTATAGAAAGCCATATAGCTTGCTAATGCATAACCTCTGCATAGTATGAATGTATTTTCAGGCATCTCTTTCTTTATTATGCTTAACTTCTCTCCCAAATCCTTCATCCAGCCAGAAAGAAAGACTTCTATCTTCCCGGGATGGCCCTTCTTATCTTTTGCAATCCCCTTGAGAATTTTCGGATAAAGGGGCATAACATGTATAGAGATTGTCATAAGAATTCCAAGGAAGACGCTTACCATCCAGACAATCTGATAGAACCTTTTTCTTTCCTGCCCTAAAAACAGTACCGCACTGGCAATGAAGGCTGTAAGATAACCACAGGCCACCCAGTGCGGGGCAACGCGGTCAAACCAGCTATATATCGCAAACAGCGAAATAACCACTGTTGAAGAAAAGAATAGGAAAAGGAATTTATCATCGTTCTCTTTGAACCCTCTATATCCGCTATAGATTATGCCCACCACACAAACTACAAATAGAAGAGGTGAAATAATGAGAGATTGGCCTCCAATGTACTCGAGAAAATACCTGAATTTGAGAGAAGCATCAGTGGAGACATATCTCATCCCCAAATTATATTTGAACGTTACCCATTCCCTCGAACCATTCCATATAATAGCAGGGCTGAAGACGATAAGTGCCAGAAGGAATGCCAGATAGGGTTCCTTGCGCATTAACCATTTTCTCTTCTCTTTAGAAAATAGAAGAAAAAGAAAGACTGAAACTGGAATAGAGATAGAGATGAATTTTGTAAGAAATGAAAAGCCCAAAGATAAACCGGAAAGCCACCACCAGTATCCCTTCTCAGAATTTATAGCTTTGTAGACAAAATATAGAGTCAAAATCCAGAAGAATCCGAGAGGAGAATCTGTAGTTGTAATAACAGCTCCTATGGCAAATACTGGTACAATATTTACCAGGAGAGCCGACCAGAAAGCGACTCTCTCATCCTGAAACATCTCCTTAGCCAGAAGATAGACGAAAACCGCTGTCCCCGGGACTAAAACTATGGGAGCCAGTCTTATAGTAAGCAATGTGCCCTTAAATAGAGTAAAAAGAGCTACAAGGAGCGCCGTCATAGGAGGATGCTCATAATAACAAAGGTCAAGATGTCTAGACCACTGCCAAAAATAGGCTTCGTCTGCAGAAAGAGGCAGAAGCCGGGCATAGATTAGCCTGAAGACAGTAACTCCCAGCAATATGGAAATAAGGCTAATCCTGTAAGTTTTAGCGGCCTGATTTTGACTGTTCATTTCATCAAAATTACAGCCTTAACATTAGGATTTTAGTAATTCCTCCCCTATTTGTCAAACACTATTTAATAATATGGCAAAATACCAGTATTCTTTCATATTTCCTACCTATTTACTACCTGATTTTAAAAAATATTATCACGCCACAGAAGATTGCCCAGATTACCACCGTGCCTAAGAGTGGAAGGTCAGTCAGAAAATTTTCCGTAGGACTACTACTTTCCTTCTTATGATAAATGAGATACTGATACCGGAAAATACCGTACAGGACTATTGGCAATGAGAGGAAGAGTTTGTTGCCAAATTTGTTAATTGTTGTCGGGTCTATTGTGTAGAATAAGTAAGTAATAACAGTCAAAGAATTTACTATGTTTATCATAGTATCTAAGAAATATGGGTTATAATGGTACAATACTGCCCTATGGGACACAAAATTCTCTCCCAGTTCTACTATCTCCGCCCTTCTTTTGGTGAACCCTAAGAAGAGAGAAAGAGTAAATCCGCATAACAATATCCATTTCGACATATATACATCTGTAGCAACAGAACCAGCCACTATTCTCAATACAAATCCCAATGCTATTATAAATACATCGAGGATAACGATATTTTTCAGATAGACGGAATAGAGAACATTAATCGCTATATATGTTGCCACTACCAAGATAAATTTCAAATTGGAAAAAAGGCCAAACAATAGGCTGATTGCCGCTAACAAGATGGAAACTATATACGCGCTATTGACACCTATTTTCCCAGAAGTTAATGGCCGGTATTTTTTTACGGGGTGGAATCTGTCATTCTCTAAGTCCATTATGTCATTGAATACATACATACTACTTGCAGCAAAACAAAAACTCAAGAAAGATAGAATGGCAATTAATAGTCTCTCAAAGGTGAATACCTGCAATCCAAATAGTAACGGCAGAAACAGAAACAGATTCTTTACCCAGTGGTTTGGTCTCATCAACTTTATGTAGTTTTCTATCATTGGTCACCTTCCCTTATAGAAGAATAATGGCCAAATATGGCCCGTGAATCAACTTACGAAGTCTGGGGGTAATTCTCAAAAAGCTTGCCCCAACCCGTACTTAGCACATTCTTTCTCTGAATTTCTTTCCCTCTTATTGGCCACCACACATAGTCGTGATAAATGGACGAGCCAAATATGAATAGATAAACAAGGGGCGTCCTGAAGAAGAGACTCTCCAGACGCCTGAGTGGACCAAACCATAAGAAATCGCCCACCTTGCTGGGAAGATTGTCTCCCACCGAAAAGGAAAAATTCACATCTGATATATCCTCTCCAACTATCTCTATTTCCTGAATTCTTCCGACTCCCAGGCCATCTTCATGTGCCATCCTTATGTAAGGTATATCTATCGGGTCAAACCCCATCATCTTGGCTGAAACAGCATCTATGGCTACACTATCGCTACTTGCAAGGATATAGCCCTTTTCCACCGGTATCATGGTCCTTGGTCCCGGCCCATTTCCACATATAGTGCCATCCATTACGGCAAAGATACCTGCGTGAATTTCTTTCTGGATAGCCAATAGGTCAACAAGGGTTTCGTCGATAACGCTGTGAGTATAATGCCTTCTTCTATTCAAAAGCCCGCCAAAAGCATTTTTCATTGCTCCCGTTGTTGTAGTATATATGTGCGTCTTCAATGTAGGGAGGTGTACAATATTCTTGCCGATAAAGTATTCGGGTATTCTTATACCTTCAGGATATATTCTATCAAGTATTCTCATTTTCGACTCTGGCTCATAGCAAATCCATCGTATATGCTCTGGAATAAAATTGTATTTTTCTTTTATATTATACTTCTCATAGACGGGGCCAAGTTTGTTGGTCGCCCGGCCCTTGTAAGGATTCGTTACTACCGTATTATTGTGGACGGCACTGATGTCTTTATAGCCAGCTTTAATCAATGCCAGGATTGTCCCCTCCAGTTGCCACGGGGTAGTGTTGGCACTGATATAAGGTTGGTGCCAGGATATGTTGTCCTTTAGAATAGTTGGCTTATCTTTGGGAAGTGCCTCTTCAAAGCCTGCCATCACCACAAGCTTCTCTATGTCCTGAAGCACAGTTCGAGGAGTAGTCTTTAAGATACCGACTTTCGGCCTTCTCATCCAATCTACCTCTAATTAGCTACCTACATCATAAGATGCTGAAAATTAATTGCCATTGAAAAGAATTATAGTAAAATTAACTCTCTTAGACAACTGTAAAATCGGAATTATTATCAAAACTTTATGCCCGTATCTCTTTACCTCGGCAATTATACAATAAAAAATCCCGAATTGCTTTGGTTGTATAAGCAGATTCAGGATTCTTATCTTTCTTAATGAGCCGGGCGCGAATTGAACGCGCGACCAACGGCTTAAAAGGCCGCTGCTCTACCTGGCTGAGCTACCGGCTCGTCGGCTTTCACTCCGCGAAATCCCCCCTCACCTCTTCCCCTCTCCCCAAAGGGGAGAGGATTAAAGCGGGGAGAGTCCCCAGTCTCCCCCTCTCTCCAAGAGGAGAGGATTGCATGAGCGTTAGAGGTTTACCATCTTTACTTCAATAATTTCCGGTATCTTTTCTATCTCTTTCAAAACTTCTTTTGAGATATTGCAATCTACATTGATGATGATTAGTGCCCTGCCACCTACCGTTTTTCTTCCCACCTGCATCCCGGCTATGTTAATCTGTCTGTTTCCTAAAATCGTCCCTATTTTCCCAATTACTCCCGGCTTGTCCAGATTTGAGCAGAGTAGCATGTACCCTTCTGGAATCACATCCAAATCAAACTCGCCAATTCTCACCAAGCGGGGCTCCTTCTTTCCTAATATGGTCCCCGCAACCATATTCTCCTTTTTTTCTGTGACAGTTTGCACCACTATTAAGTTGGCAAAGTCTTCAACCTTACTAACTTTAGATTCGGTGACTCTGATGCCTCTCTCCTGTGCAATCAACGGAGCGTTAACAAAATTGACCTCCCTTTCCAAAATTGGTTCGAGAAGTCCTTTGAGTAAAGCGAGAGTTAAGGGCTTAATCTCATGGTGAATAATCTCTCCTGAGTACTGGACAGCGACCTGGGTGAATCCCCCTTCACCAATCTGTGCTTGCAACCTTCCCAGTTTCTCACAAAGGTCAATATATGGACCCAATGTTTTCATCTTCTCAGGGTCCAATTCGGGCATATTGACTGCATTTCGAACAATACCCTTTTTGAGAAAATCTAAGACTTGCAGGGCGATATCCTTTGCCACATTAATTTGAGCTTCTTCGGTAGAGGCCCCTAAGTGCGGTGTAACAATTATGTTTTCTACATTGAGAACGGGGCTGCCAAAAGGGGGCTCGGTCTCAAAGACATCGAGAGCTGCCCCACTTACCTTACCTGACTTCACTGCTTCCGCCAGAGCAGCCTCATCTATAATTCCCCCACGAGCACAATTTATTATCTTCACACCGTCTTTCATTTGACTAATGGTTTCTCTATTAATCAGGTTCTTCGTTTCAGGGGTCAATGGAACATGGATTGTTATATAGTCTGCCTCTCTAACGAGTTCTTTAAAAGTAACCATCTTAACACCAATCTCTCGTGCATGAGCTTCCGAGATATATGGGTCAACGGCTATTATCTCCATTCCAAAAGACTGCGCCCTTCTTGCCACCTCACCCCCAATCCTACCCAGTCCAATTATACCCAATGTCTTTTTGAAAATTTCCGTTCCTACGAATTTTTTCTTCTCCCACTGCCCGCCCTTCAAAGATATGTTAGCCTGAGGGATACAGCGAGACAATGCCAAAAGCATGCTCATTGTGTGTTCTGCTGCTGAAATGGTGTTCCCGGCGGGTGTGTTCATTACCAGGATTCCTCTCTTGCTTGCCGCCTCAACATCAATATTGTCCACTCCCACCCCTGCCCGTCCAATAACTTTTAGATTCTTCGCTGCGTCGATTACCTCTTTCGTAACTTTAGTTGTACTCCGCACAAGAAGAGCATCGTATTCTCCAATCTGGCTTATCAACTCCTCCATTTCAATTTTAGACTTCACATCAACAACTATGTCTGGACTCCCTTTCAATAATTCTATCCCCTCTTCTGCCAAATTGTCAGTTGCCAATATCTTCATCAGAACCTCCCTATACGAATCCGAGGGCTCCGATTTATCGGAACCCCTACAAAAAGACGGTACTTTCTTAGAGACCAAAAAACGACTGTTAGTCCCGATAAATCGGGACGCCCATAAAGGGCTACACTACGATTTCAGGAATTCTTTCTCTGCAGCAGCTACTCCTTTTCCAGCTTCAACTTTGTATCCCAGCTTAGTCAACGCTATTTCCAAAGCCGAAAGTGCAATTATTACGTCGAATGTATCCATATATCCAAGATGAGCAATGCGGAAAATCTTGCCCTTATACTCTCGTTGACCATCAGCGATTCCCACGCCGTGTTCCTCGAGCATCATTCTTACCAGGCGAGAGCCATCGAGTCCCTCTGGAACCTTAATGGCAGTAACCACATTACAGGGCACTTCTGCAAAGAGTTCTAAGCCCATTGCCTTAACTCCTGCTCTCGTAGCTGAAGCCAAAATTGCATGTCTCTTTAGGGTCTTTTCCAGGCCTTCTTCCTTTATCATACTCAACGACTCCTGCAGTCCCAACACCAGACTTACCGCCGAAGTATAAGGCGTCTCTCCTTCTTGAAGAGATTTCTTATATGCCTTAAAGTCCCAGTAATACTTTGGTAATTTAGAATTTTCGACAAGTTTCCAGGCTTTCTGGCTAACGCTGACAAAAGAGAGTCCCGGAGGGAGCATAAGCCCTTTTTGAGAACCACTCACTACCACATCCACATCCCATTCATCAGTACGCAACTCCTGGGCTCCTAACCCACTTACTGCATCCACCACGAATACAGCGTCCGTTTTCGCCACTATCTTGCCAATCGATTCAATGTCGTTAACAACACCCGTTGAGGTTTCCGTGCTCTGTGTGAAGATCGCTTTTATTTCCGGTATCTCTTTTAGTTTCTTCTCAACATCGTGTTGCTTGGCCGCTTTGCCCCAGGGATATTCTATAACTACTGGCTTAATCCCAAATGATTCAATAATATTTACCCATCTTCTCCCGAACGCCCCAGTGTTAACTACTAAAACCTTGTCTTCTGGAGAAAGGAGATTGACTACGCAGGCTTCCATTGCGCCAGTCCCCGAAGCTGTAAATATAAAAATATCGTTTTTAGTCTGGAATACATATTTTAGCCCTTCTATGTCATCAGAAAGGGCCTGACCGTACTCCCGAGTTCTATGGTGAATAATTGGCTGAGCTGAGGCTAAAAGTACTCTTTCCGGTACGGGAGTAGGACCTGGTGTTAAGAGATACTTCTTCATTTTGCCCTCCTAAATAAAAATCAAGAACTAAGAATCCAAATTCAGCGTTGAAATAAATATCTCTAAATTTCTTCCCTGCTCGATTCTTAGTTCTCTACCGTATATTCCCTATCTCATTTTTTCTTTAGCCTGTAAGCCAGGTACCCTTTGAGCCAATGGTAAACGGGGCAACCTCTTCTGTCTTGCTACCTTTGTCTTCTTCCCTTGTCCAACCAAGGCTATCTCCAACACTTCGTCTATCTTCTTTACTGCTACAAATTTCAATCTATTTTTGATTTCTTTTGGTATCTCTTCCAAATTCTTCTCATTTTCTTTCGGAAAGATAACTGCTTTTATTCCCGCTCTATGGGCTGCCAGCACTTTCTCTTTAAATCCCCCTATCGACAAGATTCTACCTCTTAGCGTTATCTCTCCAGTCATAGCGATATCTTTCTTGACAGGCTTATTGGTTAAAGCTGAGACTAAAGCAACAGCCATGGTAATCCCCGCCGAAGGCCCATCTTTAGGAATCGCACCCTCCGGAACATGAATGTGAATCTCTTTGTTCTTATAGAAATCTTCTGGTAAGCTTAAATTGTCAGCGTTAGACCTCACATAAGATAGCGCCGCCTGAGCAGACTCCCTCATAACTTCTCCCAGTTTCCCTGTCAGGGTAAGAGCACCTTTGCCATTCATAATCGAAACTTCAATAGAAATTGTATCTCCTCCCAACTCTGTCCAGGCAAGTCCAGTGGCTACCCCCACTTCGTTCTGGCCCGGCTTCTCCCTATGGTACCTGGGAATTCCCAAATAGCGTGCGAGATTCCCTGCAGTAATCCTTATCACTCTCTTCTCTTTCGCCGAAGCTATCTCTTTTGCTACTTTCCGGCAAATATTGGCTATCTCTCTCTCCAGGTTTCTTACTCCAGCCTCAAGCGTATAATCCTGTATTATCAAATCTATGGCCTGCTCGGATATAACTATCCTGTCCTTACCCAGACCATTCTCCCTAATCTGCTTTGGCACGAGAAACTGCTGGGCAATCTTAATCTTCTCGTCTTTCGTATATCCTGGAAACTTAATAACTTCCATTCTATCTTCCAGGGAAGGTGGAACCGTGTGCAGGCTGTTAGCAGTGGTTATAAACATGACATCCGATAAATCGAATTCCACTTCCAGATAGTGGTCGGAAAAAGTGTTATTCTGTTCAGGGTCAAGCACCTCTAAAAGAGCTGCAGCCGGATCGCCTCTAAAATCTTGACCCATCTTGTCCACTTCATCGAGAAGAAAGACAGGATTCCGAGATTTTATCTTTGCCAGGGACTGAACTATCCTCCCGGGCATCGCACCAATATATGTCCTTCTGTGGCCACGAATCTCTGCCTCATCGCGTATCCCTCCCAGTGACATCCGGACAAACTTCCGACCCAAGGCGCGGGCAATGGAACGGCCCATAGAAGTCTTGCCTGTACCTGGCGGACCAACGAAACAGATAATTGGACCTTTGAGCTTATTCGTTAACTTGCATACTGCTAAATACTCCACTATCCTCTGTTTGGCCTGGTCTAAGC
>Ga0315307_1001439_pt1 | contig 10636 bp, 9 predicted proteins | sample TDP2_MG_FD_203079 | JGI IMG/M metagenome (GOLD analysis project Ga0315307, IMG submission 203079) | Freshwater sediment microbial communities from Lake Towuti, South Sulawesi, Indonesia - TDP2 | ecosystem: Environmental > Aquatic > Freshwater > Lake > Sediment | place: Indonesia: South Sulawesi... | reverse complement strand
ATTGGTCGGCCTCCGACGCGAATGTAGATGGGAGAGGTATGAGCGAACTGGCTCTGGAGGTTGCGCTGGTCGGGGGTCAGGTCCCAGGGCTCGACATCGTCGTTGACCGGGCCCTCGACATGCACGGCCACCCAGGAACTCTGCTCGATGGGTATGTCGAACTGCTCGTCCATCCATTCGCCCTTCGCCTCCACAGTCCTGAAGACCTTGCCGTTGATGATGACCCTGGCCCTTTCCAGGCCCATCCGGGAGAAGGCGACCAACCTAGCCTTCAGGAGACGCCCCCCTCCGGGGAGATTCAGCTCATCCCCTATCTTGCGTCCGTCGATCTGGAAGTCAACCAGCGGGCCGTTGGTAGCGAAAGTCCTACCCTGCCTGTAGGCCTCCGCTATCGAGGCGAACTCCAGGGACGGGGTCCTGACATAGGTGCGGTTGTGGCCCGGGGTTCCCCTTGCTTGGTCGACGTAGAAATCCGTGGAGGCCGTGATGCCGATCTTGAAGCCCATGTTCAGGAGACGGTAGTACTCCTCGGTGATCAGCTTGGCTCCCCCGGGGTCGGCGTGGCAGAGGATGTCCAGGTTCGTCCTGTGGCCGAATGCCAGGATCACCGGCAACTCCCGGGCGCTGGACAACCTCTGGGGATTCGCCATGGCCCCGGTCACCGCCGAAGGCTCCACACGGTCGAAGGGGTGTGCATGTGCCCATGCCCCGCCCATCTCCTCCAGGCTCTCCATCGTGTCGAGGTTCATAGGCCATGGGACGCACCTCATGGGGATTCCCTGGTCCGGGATGCGGCTCCAGTTCATCGTGCACAGGTGTCCGTAGAAATCGTTCACCGATTCCAGCCCCACCTCGCCAACGAAATCCTCGGCCCGTCCGATTTCCTGGTTCCCGAGGTTCCCGGTGAACTCGCTCCACTCGCCGCAGAAGGAGACGTAGTTCAGGCCCTCTCCCCTGGCTATCTTCATGACATCCTCGACCGTCATCTGTGGGTGCATGGAATCCTTGTGGAAGAAGAGGTGGACGTGGTGGTCGCCTCCGTACCACTCCCCCTTTGCTCCAATCCGCTGTTTCCGCAGGACAAGCTTCGCGTCGGCCGTGATGCCGGACGAGACCACGATCTCGGATTCGGCCGCGGTGTAGCCTGGGCCTTTCGTTGCCCTTGCCTTGTAGCGCCCTGGCGGAAGATCTAGAAAGTTCAGCGATGAATCGTTCAGATGGTAGAACCGGCCATCCTTGAAGGAGTAGGAGTACTTGGGACAGAAGCGTGATCCGTTCGCGCCCGACACTGAGAATCTTGCCAGAGTCGGGTCGGCGTCGGCCTGCTCCAAAGCCCGGAGCCTCAGTCTGCCCAGTCCCTCGGGGAGGATGCCGGGCACCTCCTCGAGATTCACATCGTCAACATCCATGTGCATCTCTATGTGGGATGGGGAATCCAGGACGAAGGCGATGCTGAGTTTCCTTGCCCGCCGCGGCGGATCGAATGTGGCCCATGCCCTGGCCCAGCCGTGTGTTCTGAGGCAGTTGATTCTGCGTCTCTGGAGGCCGACGGCGACGTCGTCCCCCGAGAAAAAGTGCAGCTCCAAACCTGTGAACCTTGTAAGGTAGGTCCAATGCCAAGGCCGGGTCCCGTCCAGCCTGGTCCACCAGCTTAGCCCGTACCGCACATTGGGCTTGACCGGGAATGGCTTGCATTGCCATGCCAGCCTCGACCCCGCTGGCCTGAGTACTATGTAGTTCTTGCCGGAGTGGGGCTGTTCGCTGCCCAGATGGATATCCGGGGCACCGCCCTCCAGCCTCCAGTGAAGCGGCCCGTTTCTGCCGATTTCCTCAAAGGATGGGTTCGGTACTAGTGTGGTCATCACTGGGTGCCGGCCTCATGGCTCTGCAGATAAATCGTTGCTTGCAGGACTCCGGCCCGTCGGGCTCTTTCTCGAGATATCTGGCCCACGGGCGGCATGCGGGCCACCTTGGTCTATCGCTCCTGCCATTTCGTGACCAGCGACCCAAGCAGTATGAGGATGGTCGCCATTACAGCGAGGACTGCCAAGTTTCCCAGGGCGCTCGGCAGATGCTTGAGGATGAAGGCAGACCTCAGCCCGTTTGATAGGTAGGTCAGCGGCAGGTAGTTGCCCAGCGTCTGCATCCATGCGGGCATGATCTCAGGAGACCAGAATGTCCCCGACACAAACATCATTGGGAACGCCACCGCATTGCCCGCGGCCGATGCAGCCTCCACATCTGTGACGATTCCGGCGAGGATGAGGCCGATTCCGGAGAAGAGGATCGACCCCACCGCTATGTAGACCAGGGCCAAGAGGTTTGGGATGGCCGTCAAGTGGAAGATCACCCAGCCAACCATGAGCATGACTAGAACCAGCATGAAGCTTAGCGTCGTTTGGCTGATCACGTTCGAAACGACCCACTCCAGCCGGCTCATGGGCGTCGTCGCGAACCGCCTCAGGACGCCCCTTCGCTTGAACTCCGTGGTGTTGGTCGTCACGCCGATGATGCCGTTGGTCATCACGAAGGCTCCGATAATGGCCGGAAGGAAGTAGTCGACTGACTTGAGGCGCTGGCGGGACACCCCCTCCGGCTGAACATGCAGATTCGAGTCCACGCCCACGATGCCAGCGGAGAAGGTGTTCACGACGTTGTTGAGAATGGACTGGACGATGAGCGAGGAGGAGGTGTTCTCGTCCAGGTATCTAAGGACTACCTCCCCGGGCGGGAAGTGCACCATCGCACCCTCGAGCTGGCGTATGCCCTCCTCGATTCCGGCCTTCTGTTCCGGGAGAAGGGTGCCGCCCGCGTCCTCCAGGAATGACTGCGCGGTCTCCAACGAGATCGAGAGGCGAGCTCGCAGCGAGCCGTTGAGGAGCCTGTGCTCAAACCCGTCGGGAATGATGAGCAGGCGGAAAGTCCCGCCCAGGAGCCCCAGATCATCCTTGACGAAGGCGAGGCCGTCCACCTCCGGGGGCACCCTCTTGACCGCGAATGCCGTTTCATTGAGGATCCGCAGGAAGGTCATCGACAGGTTGGTGGGGCCACCCTGATCGTCGATGTCCATGTTCTGTACGTACACCGGGATTGAACTCGATCCTTGGCCACCGAAGATGGATGCGAAGAGCAGGAGAAGCATCACCGGGAAGAGGAAGCTGAAGAACACCCCGGACCGTGATCGCATCCAGTTCTTGAACAGGGCGGAGGCGATCGCAAGAACGCGCTTTTTCATGCAAGCTCGCCCTCCTCGGTCACCCGCGCCCCGATCAGGGTCAGGAAGACGTCCTCAATCGTGGGGTTTCGAATCTGGATGCCGGTCCTCACGCCGATGGCCTGAAGGGCATCCAGTGCATGGTTCACTTCATCGATGTCCTTGACCCGGATCTCCAGATCGCCTTGTGTGTGCCGGGCCGCTGGGAGGGCCTTCCTTGCGGATTCCACCGTGCCTGGCTCAGGATTCTGGACGATGAGCAGGCTGTGGCCACCGTGTTGCGCCAGGAGTTCGGCCGGAGAACCCAGCGCAACGATCTTCCCCTTGTGGATCACGGCTATCCGATCGGCGAGCCTCTCGGCCTCCTCCATGTAGTGCGTGGTCAGGAACACGGTGGAGCCGCGATCCTTGAGCTGCCGGATGACCTCCCAGACATCGCGTCGAGACTTGGGATCAAGGCCGGTCGTGGGCTCGTCGAGGAAAACCAACTCGGGTTCGTTGACGAGCGCCGCGGCTATGCCAACGCGTTGCCTCAGACCTCCGGAAAGGTCATCAAACCTGACGTCGGCCTTGTCCTTGAGATCCAGCAGCGCGATTAGCTCGCTGGGATCCCTCGCGTTGTCGTACAATGAGGCGAAGAGCGCTATGTTCTCCCTCACCGTTAGCTTGTCCAGGGCGTTGAAATCCTGGGGAAGCACCCCGATGCGTTTCCGGATCTCCTTCTGATCATGCCTCTTGGCGACGTCGAAGCCCAGGACCACCGCACTGCCCGATGTGATCGTTCGGAGACACTGCAGCATTTCGATGGTCGTCGTCTTTCCCGCGCCGTTGGGCCCGAGGAAGGCGAAGATCTCGCTGGAGCGAACATCGAACGAGGCTCGGTCGACGGCAACCAGGTCTCCGTACCTCTTGGTAAGTCCTTCGACCCTCACCACCACCTCTCCGGTCATCATCGGGCCCTCCATCCATACTGTTTCAAGGCAATTGGCACTGATCGGCCGAGGGAAATTCGGCACTTAAAAAGTTGCTGGGGAGCAAGGGCAAGGGCCCCAACACTGCCACGCAAGAGATTGTTTTGCCTTCTGTCTACATCAAGCTCACGAGGAGCAGCATGACCACCACTATCACCATGAACACGTCCGCTGCAGCCGCCGCCCTTGCAGCAGTTTGCTCATCCGGCCTTCTGATCAGCCAGAAAGAGATGAAGACGAAGCCCGATTCGGCTACCAGGATCAGGGATCCTTGAGGGCCCCCGAGATTACCGAACACGCGCAGGTAGATGATGGGCCCCAGCGAGGCGGTCAGCAGGAAGAAGGCCGCGCCCAAGATGGCCGCCGTTCTAGCACCGTGAAGAAGGGCAATGCTTCTGACCTGCCCAATTCGATCCCCTTCCTGATCGGCAATCGATTTGGAGATCTCCCTTCCGCCATTTGCGAGGAAAGCCAGCAGGAAGATGAGGGTCACCACCGCCGAAAAGGACCGGGATACGAGGGCCGCCCCAAACATGAAGGTCAGGGCCGAACAGAAGGCGACGATGAGGTTCCCCGGCAGGCCGGTCAGCTTGCCCGAGACATCATAGTACATGGCCATGGCCAGGAAGACCACCGCCAAGATGAACGCTCGGGCGTTTGTCCACAAGGCGATCAGCAGACCCACCGTGGATAGGGCGATGCCGAGAACTAGGGCTGATCGGGTCGAGATCGCGCCCCTCGGAAGCGGCCGGCCGGGGTAGTTTGTCCGGTCGCCCTCAAGATCCATGTAGTCGTTGATGACAAATGCAGCCCCTCCGAGACAGAACATCACAAGGAAGCCCTGCGTCATCTGGCCCAGGGATGGTGCCCGTCCGAGTGCCACGATCTCTCCCAGCACGACCGAAAAACCCATTATCAACGGGCCGAAGACCCGCATCAGTTGCAGGTATGCCCTCAGCCTCGACAACAAGGCCCTGGGATCGGACACTCGTTTGGCCTCGTCGGACGCCGTTAAAGAAGTTACTGGATAGGGCGCCGGGCAGGTCGCGCGACGGCCGCCACGCCTCATTCCGCCAGATTCTTAAGGAGTAAGGCCCGAGTCGTGTACGGTCCAGGCGGGATCCGAAAATGAAAAGGCAGGTCACCATTCTGGGGATGGGGGCAATCGCTGCCCTTGTAACCTTGATGGCTGTGGGAGCTATGGAGAAATCGAGGGTGATCGTTCTCTTGGTCGCGGACAGAAGCGAATCCAACGAGGTCCTTTTTGACTACGCCAGGACAATGGACCTGAACGGAATCGCGGACTTGGATCATGCCTACCCCAAGGAGATACCCTTCGCGGAATTCATCAGCAGACTGCCGAAGGCGCTGGCAGGATGGGAGAAGGGCGCGGCATACGGCATGAGCGTGAGCCTCACGACGGGCAGCGCAAGCTTCGCAACGTGCACCTACACAAAGGGAGAAGAGCAAGTGACGGTTACGATCTGGGACACGATGAATGCGGCGCAAGGGCCGTGGACGGAGATCATGCCAGCAGGAAACGTGGATATCGAGAGCGCCGAAGGATACGTGAGGTACAGAACCGTAGAAGGATACCCGGGCTGTGAAGTCAGAAATCACGGCGAGAAATCGGGATTATTGATCATCGCTCTTACGGCTCTGACGTCACAGCCAATGCCTGAGTTCTGCTGGCTCGCGGCGGGTTTGCTGCTGTCCATGGTCGAAAGACTCAAGGATAGATCGTAGCTCGCTAAGGCCGACGACGTGGGAAGGGTCAGGAATGCGCCCAATGATACACCGTCCCCTTGGCGGTCAGTCGTGCAGAAACCACCCGCGGCATCTCGGCGTCGGCCTTGGGCTCAACCGGAATGCCTTCGTCCGTGTGCCCTCATGCGACCTTCATGTCACCGTGCCGACCAACATGGGGATAGCCTAGAGCATCGCGGAGTTCCTAGTCTGATCATGCCTGCTCTTTCATGAAGCCGTCCGCTGCCTTGAAATCCGCCCTCTTCAGGCCCACCATGCGGGCACCCTCCTTGCGGAGGATCTCCTCCCCCTCCCGGTACCCGATCAGTGTGGGCACAATGCTTATGCCCAGATCCTCCCAAAGGGGGTTCTCCTCATCCGAGAGATCCACGGCGTAGGAATCGTACGATCTCTGGTCTCTGATGCAGTCGGTTTCCAGGCAAGCGGCTCTCGAGAAGGGACACCATGCGGCGTAGAAGAACACAAGCACCTTGCCCCGCCTTTCCGGCCCACGCCCTTTGAAGTCGGACGGCCCAAGCAAAGGGAGTTTAGAGAGCCTGTCGACCTTGGTTGGCATGTTGGTCGGGGCCCGGCTGGCGGGCGTCGTGCAAAAATGCATCCCTCGCCTGTGCCGTCGTGACAGACATTGGGCCCAGGCGTTGCCGTCCGGGGAGAGGAGAGATGGAAAGCTTAAGAAGCAGAAGGCTCAATCAAGGGCGGGCGTTTCGATGTCAGTCTACCTGCTTGAGCTATACCCGCTTGAGAACGAGAAGAGGAGCAAGTACAGGGCCTTGATGAAGAAGATCCATGCGAGCCTCCGTGCCCATGCGGAGGAGATGCCGGAGCTTCTGTCCTACAGGACCTTCGAGGCCGGGTCGGAGGGGCCGATGGCGAGGTTTGCGGAGATCCTCGAGTTCACCGATCAAGACGGCCGTGAGAGGTTCTTCCGGAGGTTCTCCGAGGCCAAGTGGCTTCAGGGGCTGGCGAAGGACTTCTACGAAGTCGTGGATCGCTCGAAGATGCAGAATGTGACGCTGTCCGAGTTTCTTAGGGACGACTGGCTACTCCGATCCAAGTGAAAGGCTGATCGCTAGAGGCGTATGTTTGACTGCTGAGAGTCGCGGGGTCAGCTCTGAACTTACTCGGATCAGGTGATGACAGCGTCGAAGCCCGTAAGGCTGGGCATGGTCCAGTTCGTCCCTGCGACCTGGGACGTCAAGGGCAACTGGGTTAGGCTGAAGAGGATCCTGCGCGGGATCCCCGCCGGGCAGATGGACTTGGTTATCACGCCTGAGTGCATCCTTGACGGATACGCGGTCAGAGGCGCCCCAAAGGATGCGGGCGTCAAATGGGCCGAGCGGGAACGCTGGCTGCGGGAGTGTGCACTGGATGCATCTGCGGGCGGCATCGTTGCCGAGGCAGGCGCGTCGGCGCGGAGGATCGGGTCCTATCTGGTCCTGGGGTACACCGAGCTGGTGGCAAGGGGAAAGGCGGCCAACTCCGCCGCGGTGTTCGACAGGCGAGGCAGGAGGATCGCCACCTACCACAAGACGCATCTCCAGCAGCATGACCTTCAGTTCCAGCGGGGGAAGTCGTGGACGATCGTGGGTGCCGACTTCGGGAGGTTCGGCGTCCTGATCTGCGCAGACCGCAGGTGGCCCGAGGCAATGCGGTGCCAGAGGCTTCTGGGTGCTGACCTTGTTGCCGTCCCGTCATATGGAATGCACGGGGATCTGAACTTGGCGATGATGCGGACCCGGGCCTACGAGAACGGGTTCTTCATAGCCTTTGCTCATGCCCAGGAATCGCTTGTGACGGGCCCCGGCGGCGAGGTTGAGGTGGATGTCCGATCGGATCAGGACGTCCTCGTTCCCTGCACCGTGGACCTGGAGAAGCTCAGCGACTCCCATGTCAGGGATCGCAGGACCGATCTGTACGGGTCCTGAATCACGTTCTACTTCGACAGAGCCTTGAGCAGCTCATGCGCAATGATGACGTGGCCGATGTGGTATGGGTGCACCGGCTCCGGCGCGAAGAAGTCTGCCTCCCTGTGCTTGAGGTGTTCCTGGAATGCTTCTTGCGTCTTGACGAGCCTTGTGCCGTATTTCCTGCTCATCCTATGAACGGTCTTGATGTACTTTGGTAGGACGGTCAGGAACTGGCTTCGCATGGAGTTGCCGGTGGCGTCCCTGCTGATGAAGAAGGGGTCCAGCAGCACGATCTCGCAGGAATGCTCCTTCGTTGTCCTCTCTAGTAGTTCATCGCAAATCCCGGCGTACCTCTGCGGGCTCACCGAATCCGGCGCGCTCATGATATGGCTGGCCGCGTCGTTAATGCCTATCATGATGGTCAGCCACTGGAAGCTCTGGTCCAGCACATCGTCCTTCCATCGGTTCTTTAGGTCGGTTATGCGGTTGCCGCCTATGCCCTTGTTGCTGTAGGTGATCGTCCGGTCGGGATATGCAGCCGTCGCCAGCTCCGAGAATATCCTGACGTATCCGTTGCCCAGAGGTGCTTCCTGAGCGCGTCGCCCACAGTCGGTGATGCTGTCACCGATGAGGAGGATGGTGTCCCCGTCTTTCAGAGCAAGTGCCATGGTACCACTTTCGGGCGCGTGAAGCCAGCGCGATCTTTAAGTCTTTTCTTCGGGGGCCCCGTGTAGCAATGAAGGCCAACACGGCACAGAGGACCGATCCCAGGCACGTCGGCTCCCCCACGATGGCTTCCAGCTCAAGCCTCTTGCCCAGATATGAGGCGGATATGAGAATGCGATATCTTCCTGGAAAGGCAGGAAGCATGAGGCTGATCTTCTCCTCATATCTTTGCCCCGTGAGGATTCGGTCGGGGAATCTGATCGTCACTACCTCCGTCTTCGAGCGGTTCCTGTGATCAAGGTTGAGCCAGAAGAGACCGAGGTCAAGCCTCTCGGGCCAGCTGCGCCAGCCCTGGTTGACGATGGTCACGGTCAGGTCGATGGGCTCTGCCGGGGGGCCCGTCAGCGTCTGGGGCTTCAGGACAATGAGCGAGTCCATTTCCTGCAGGCTCCTGTTCCAGGAGCCTTCCTTGAACTTCCTTGAGTAGTCCGCGGTGATGTCGATGTAGAGACGGCCGAGCTCAACGGTCTCGCAGATGCCCGTCCCCTCGTGCAGCTCGTTCCAAGTCTCGATCACCACGATGTTGGATGCGCTCCTGAGAGCTCGCTCCCAGTCGTCCCTGTAGGCAAACCCCCTGAGGCGGTCGCGGAAGAGCGGGCTCTGGCCGTAGCAGTTCACCGCCCCGGCATTGTCAAACCCTGGTCCGATGGCAGTCACGTCGCGGAGGACCGGCCCCAGGGCTGCTCCCCAGCTATACTCCATCTCCGTCTTCAGATTCCAGGAGTGCTCCCGAACGATGAAGATGGTGGAGTTGAAATCGTCCGCAAACTTCCTCCGAACGTAGTCAACGAGGCTCTGGTCGTAGGCCTTCACCCATCCGGAGGAGTAGAGCCAGACAACTGCCGCCCCATCCATCCTCGCCCACAGATCCGCCGGCACATGCGAGTAGAAGTCGCGGATCATCCCGTAGAAGAGCTCCTTCCCTTCGTGGGCGGTCAGGTCGGGTTTGTCGCCGGGATGGCCCGAGAGCTGGTAGTCGACCATGAGCGCGGTCGTGTCGAAGAACATGCCGATCTTGGGCGGTGCACGGCCCTCCGCCACCAGACCCAGCTCGGCCTCGACCAGCCTGTCAAGGCCCCCGATCGCCCAGAAGATGTCACTCCTGTCGCCCCAGTACACCGGGAGCAGAAAGTCGATGCCGGCGTCCATCATGTCCACAAGCTCCCTGCGATGCCAGGCAGTGTTGGCGTAGCTGAACGACTGGATGTCCGGGGGATGATGGGTCAGGGAATCCTTGTTCCCGCAGTAGATGTGGACGTTGGCGTTCCAGTCGTACCAGTAGAAGTAGTACGTGCCGACGATCTTCTCGTCGGAGCGGAAGGTGGAAGGGCCCGCAGACGCTGTGTGTACAGCCGTGACAAGCAGGGCGAGCAGCACAATCAACTGTCTCACAGAGGACCCCGCACCAAGATCCGGCTTGGGGCATCACCGTCTTGATAAGCTTTCCTTGAACCGGAATCCTCGCCCGACTCCTAGGTCACGAGCGCCAGAACAATAGGGGTGGTCACCATGCTCATCACCGTCCCGACGAATACCGTGGCTCCGACGAGTTCCGGGTTGCAGCCGTACTTCTGGGACAGCATGAAGCTCGCGACTGCCGGAGGCATTGATGCTTCAAGCAGTACCAACCCGCGCGCTGTCCCAGACAGGCCAAGTGCGCCCACCGAGACGACGCCCAATGCCAGGCCAAGGCCGATGCGCATCGAGGCTGAGAGAAGGGCCGAGGGGAGGTGCTTCCTGGGGTCGATCCCGGCGAGGCTCATCCCCAGGGAGATGAGGAAGAGGGGGATCGCGGCCTGACCCAGGGTGTTGATGGCACGGGAGAGGATGATGGGCATCTCGATCTTGAGGACGCCCACGACCAACCCCGCGACCGCGGCGTAGATGAGGGGCAACCTGAACACCTCCAGCCACGGTCGGCTGTTTCCGGCCGAGCTTCGGGCGGCAAGGTAGATGCCTAGGGTGTAGTTGAAGATGGCCGAGGTCACGAAGAAGGCCACGGCCGTTCCCATCGCTTCGTCGCCGAAGGCGAACAGGACTATCGGGAGGCC
>Ga0315307_1001438_pt1 | contig 10637 bp, 10 predicted proteins | sample TDP2_MG_FD_203079 | JGI IMG/M metagenome (GOLD analysis project Ga0315307, IMG submission 203079) | Freshwater sediment microbial communities from Lake Towuti, South Sulawesi, Indonesia - TDP2 | ecosystem: Environmental > Aquatic > Freshwater > Lake > Sediment | place: Indonesia: South Sulawesi... | reverse complement strand
CGCCTGGGGGCACCAGATACGCTCCTACGTGCTCCACCCCTACCAGATGGTCAAGGACCACCGCACCGGCTATGAAACCGGGAACGCCGCCGCGCTCCTCGAAGGCGACATTGACGAGCTCCTGGAGGCCTTCCTGCGCCATGACCTGGCGCGGCGCGCCAGGGGCAGCCCTCCGTAGTTTGGCGGGGCCGTGGGACGGGTAGACCGAGGTTGGGGCGAAGGGGGAATGAACATGGCAACGCGAACCTGGATCGGCAGGGCAGCCTTCGGCCTGGTGCTGGCGGTCACGTGCGGTCCAGCCTGGGGCGCAGGGCTTGCCAAGCTGGTTGCGCCACTCGATGGCCGCACCGCGCGGGTGGCCGAGTCGAGCCTGGGGGACCTGGTCGCTGATGGGGCGCGGGCGGCGGTCAATGCCGAGCTGGCGCTGGTGCAGGCGAACCTGCTGCGGCCCGAACTCATCCCTATCGGCGAGCTGAGCCAGGAGGGCATCGAGCAGGCCCTCTCCTACCCGGACGAGCGGGTGGTGCTGGTGGAGCTGTCTGGCGAGAAGATCCGGGCGGCGCTGGAGCGCAGCCTGTCCGTGCTGCCCCAGCCCAGCACCGCCTTCCTCCAGGTGTCAGGGCTGGCCGTCACCTTCCGGTCGGCCAATCCCGCCGGCGGGCGGGTGGACTCGGTCAAGGTGGGCAATGAGCCCCTTGCGCCCAGGAAGGTCTACCGGGTGGCGCTGCCCATCTCGCTGGCGAAGGGCGCGCTGGGCTACTTCCGCATCTTCGACAGCGTCCCGCCGAAGCAGACCGGCCCCAGCCTGAGCGCGGCCGTGGCCGACTACGCCCGGGCCGCCCGCCAGATCAACATCACCCCGGGCCAGCGCCTCCGGGACCTCTCCCAACCGGCCCGGTGAGACCGGCCTCCGGAGCCCGCGTCGATCCCCTCGCGGTGCCAATGGCGCGGCCCATGGCCTTTGCGGTATAATCGGCAGGGAAAGAGTGGAGGGTCCCGATGAAGCCGCGGCGCAGCTTTCGCGACTACCTGTGGTGGGTCCTGCGTATCGCTAACCTGTCGCTGCTGTTCATGATCGCCGCGGTGACAGGCCTGCTGCTGGGCACCTACTCCGCGGTGTCCAAGGTGATCCCGAAAGCGCGAGATCTGGGAGACATCCAGCCTGGCCGGGGCTGCCGGGTGCTCTCCGCCGAGGGTGAACTGCTCGCCACCGTGGCCACGGAGAACCGGGAGTTCGCCACCCTGGAGAGCATGCCCCAGGAGCTCCAGAACGCGGTGATCGCCATCGAGGATCGGGACTTCTACCGGCACATCGGGGTGCACCCGAAGGCGATCGTGCGGGCCGCGGTGCACGACCTGCTGGCCCTGGGCCCCCGGCAGGGAGGAAGCACCATCACTCAGCAGTTGGCGCGCAGCGTCTACCTCACCCGGAGCAAGACTCTGGCGCGCAAGCTGGCCGAGCTGATCCTTGCGCTCCAACTCGAGCGCGCTTACACCAAGCCGGAGATCCTCGAGCTCTACCTCAACCAGGTCTACTTCGGCGAAGGCGCCTACGGAGTGCAGGTGGCGGCGAAGACCTACTTCGGCAAGCAGCTCTCGCAGCTCAACCTTCCGGAGTGCGCGCTCCTCGCCGGTCTCCCCAAGGCGCCGGAGCGCTACTCGCCCTTCGAGGACGAGCAGCGCGCCGTTGACCGGCGCAACTTGGTGCTCGCCAAGATGCGCGAGGAGGGCTACATCAGCGAGTACCAGTGGCAGGAGGCCAGGGAGGCGCCGCTTCGCCTGGTGAAGGACCGCAAGCCGCTGGGCATCAACACCTACCGGGCTGCTCCCTACTTCGTCAGCTACGTGCTCCGCGACCTGGCCGCCAGGTACGGGCCGGACGCGCTCTACAAGGGCGGCCTCACCATCCAGACCACGCTCAACCTGGAGATGCAGCGCGCCGCAGAGGAGGCGGTGAAGTGGGGCATGGCCTACTATGGCCGCAGCTACAAGATCGGCAAGATGGCCCTGGTGGCGGTGGAGGTTCACACCGGCGCCATCAAGGCCATGGTGGGTGGACCCGACTGGAAGAAGAGCCAGTATAACAGCGCGGTGCAGGGAGGTCGGCCCGCGGGTTCATCCTTCAAGCCGTTCGTGTACACTGCGGCACTGGAGCAGGGCTACACGCCGGAGAGCAAGGTGATGAACACCCCGGTGAGCTATCCCGGCGCTGGGGGCAAGCGCTGGAGGCCACGCAACTACAGCCCCGGCGGCTACGGGCCAGTCACCTTTCGGCGCGCCCTGGCCCTGTCAATCAACATCCCGGCCGTGAAGGTGGCCGACATGGTGGGCATCGGCTCGGTCATTGCCACCGCCGAGCGGATGGGCATCTACCACTCCATGGAGCCGGTGCTGCCTCTGGCCATCGGCTACTGTAGCGTCAGCCCGCTGGAGATGGCGTCGGCCTTCGGGGTGTTCGCAAACCGCGGGATGCGGACCGAGCCCTACGGCATCAGGAAGGTGGTGGACTCCCGGGGCCGGACCGTCTACGAGCACCAGGTGAAGACCTGGCGGGTGCTGGACGAGCGGATCGCAGCCACCATGGTAGATATGCTCTCCGATGTCATCAAGTACGGGACAGCCGCGCGCATCAAGCGCCAGCTCACCTTCCCTGCCGCCGGCAAGACCGGCACCTCCAGCGACCACCGCGACGCCTGGTTTGTGGGCTTCACCAGCGACCTCAGCGCCGCGGTGTGGGCGGGGAATGACGATTACAGCCCCACCCGGAGGCTCGCCGGCTCCATCGCTCCGGCCCCGGTATGGGCCCGGTTCATGGTGCAGGCCCAGCCGGTGATGGCCGACGCGCTCGCCAAAGAGCGGGAGCCGGTGATCGAGATCAGCTCAGAGGATCAGGGCTCGCCGGAGCCGCCGAAGAAGAAGCCCTCCGCCGAGCCCAAGCAGGACAGCGCGGACATAAGCTCCGCCCCCGTTGACACGGACCGGTTCGTGACCGAGGAGATCTGCCCGGTCTCGGGCCTGCTCCACGGGCCGACATGCCCGGCCCCGGTGCAGGTGACCTATGACCTCGAGTCCGGGGACCGCCCCCCCGACCGGGCCTGTGATGTGCACGGAGAGGCCGAGTCGGGCGAGCAGGCTGCGGAGCAGCCGGAGCGGCCCGAGCGCCCTGCGCCGCCCCCGCCGCCCAAGCGGGCCAGACCTGCGCCTCACATGGTTACCCTGCCGATCTGCGCCATCACTGGCAAGCTCGCCACCGCCTTCTGCCCGGTGGTGAGGAACCAGACCTTCCTGGCGAGCGAGGCCCCGACCGAGACCTGCACCCGACACGGCCGCCGCGCCCCGGGGCCCTAGCAGCCCCTTGCCACAAGGTCAGCGAAGCTGAACAGCGCCGCGCAGCGCGGGAGAGGAGGGGGCGCGGCGACCTGGAAAGGCCGGCCCGATGACACGCGCCTTCCGCATCGGCCGAGTCTTCGGCCTAGACATCGAGCTCGACTACACCTGGTTCATCGTCTTCTTCATCGTGGCCGCGGCGGTCTTCACCGGTGTGCTCGGCCGCTACCTGCCTGGCCTTCCCATCGCGGTGCGCAGCCTGGCGGCCATCGCCACTGCCATCCTGTTCTTCCTGAGCGTGCTGCTGCACGAGCTCTCGCATTCCCTGGTCGCCATCCACGCAGGCCTCAAGATCAGCAGCATCACCCTGTTCCTCTTCGGCGGGGTCTCGAAGATGACCGATGAGCCGCGCTCGGCGGCCGTGGAGTTCCGCATGGCCATCGCTGGGCCGGGGATGAGCGTGGCGCTGGCGGTGATCTTCCTGGCGCTCTCTCGCCTCACTCGAAGCGGACCCGCCGGAGAGGTCCTCGGGACTCTGTTCTCTTGGCTGGGCTGGATGAACGGCGCGCTGGCGATCTTCAACTTGCTGCCCGGCTTCCCGCTGGATGGCGGGCGAGTGCTGCGCGCCGCCATCTGGGGCGCCAGCCAAGACCTCACTCACGCCACCCGCATCGCCTCCAGCATCGGGCAGGCGCTGGGCTTCATGATGATGGCCTTCGGTGTGCTGCGCGCCCTGAGCGGAGAGATCGGCGCCCTGTGGCTGGCCTTCATCGGGTGGTTCCTGGTGCAGGCCGCCCAGTCGAGCTACCAGCAGCTCTTGCTGCGGCAAGCCCTGGTGGGCGTTCCCGTCTCCGCGATCATGACCCGGGAGGTCGAGTGGGTGCCGGCCGAGGCGACCCTGGATCAGGTCGTGCTCGACCACGTGATGAGGCATAACCATCCCGCCTTTCCGGTGCTGGAGGGCGATCGCTTGCTCGGCTTGCTATCACTTGGCGACATCAGGCACGTGCCGCGGGAGCGCTGGCCCTGGGTGACGGCGCGGGAAGCCGTCCCGCCGCTGAGGAAGGAGCAGACCGTCTCACCCGATACCGATGTCTGGGATTGCCTGCTGCGCATCACCACCGACAGCGGGGGCCGCCTGCTGGTCACCGAGGCCGGCGCCCTGCGGGGCATCATCAGCCGCACCGACATCATGCACCTGATCCGCAGGAGGATGGAGCTGGGCGTCTAGCTCCGTCTGTAGGGCGGGCATGTCTCCGCATGCCCGCCGAGGCCGCTGTAGGGCGGGCGTTCATACGCCCGCCGGGGCAGGTCGCGGACCTGCCCTACCGATGACCTGCGTCACTCCCAGCGGAAGGGCGGGCGGTGGACGCCGCGCTCGGTAACGATGGCCGAGATCAGCTCGGCCGGGGTGATGTCGAAGGCCGGGTTGAGGACCTCGGCACCCTCTGGGGCCCACTGCGCGCCAGCGAAGCCTCGCACTTCGTCCCCGCTTCGCTCCTCGATGGGGATCTGCGAGCCATCTGCCAACGACAGGTCAACGGTTGACATCGGCGCGGCCACGTAGAAGGGAATCCCATGATGGCGCGCCAGCACAGCCAGCGAGTAGGTGCCGATCTTGTTCGCGGTGTCACCGTTACGGGCGATCCGGTCGGCACCGACGATAACGACATTAACCATGCCGCGTGCCATGCAGGCCCCGGCCATCCCGTCGGCGATCAGGATCGCGGGGATCGCGGCCTTCATCAGCTCCCACATGGTCAGCCGCGCGCCTTGCAGCAGCGGCCTGGTCTCGCAGGCCAGCACTCTGATCGGGCTGCCCGACAGGTGAGCGGCCTTGACCACCCCCAGGGCGGTCCCTTCGCCCCCGGTGGCCAGCGCCCCAGTGTTGCAGATCGTCATCACGGTTGCGCCGTGCGGGATCAGCTCCCGGCCCTGCTGGCCGATCCGTTCGCATGTCTCGGCATCCTCCCGATGGATCGCCAGCGCCTCCTCGAGAACCTCTCGGGCGCTCCCACCCGCGTCGGCCTTTGCCACCATCCGGTCTAACGCCCAGAACAGGTTGCGCGCGGTGGGACGCGTGCCGCGCAGGAGCTGTGCCGCACCGAGGACGCGCTCTCGCACACTCGCCGGCTCTTCCTGTGCGGCGAGCGCCAGGCCATAGGCTGCGGCGATGCCAATCAGGGGCGCGCCCCGGACCTGGAGGCGGCGGATCGCCTCGGCCACCTGCTCCGCGCGCTCGCACCGCAGGTAGACTTCCTCCTGCGGTAAGCGAGTCTGGTCGAGGATCACCACCGCCCCATTCTCCCACCATAGCGGCCGGATCAGGCCTGCTGCCATCAACAGATTCTCCTCTCCATGATGCGGGAACGTTGTATAATCGCGTCTAACAGGCAGCATCATAGCCAGCCAAGGCCCATCCTGTCCACTGAGGCGAGCGCGCCATGCGCATGCAGAAGTGCCCCAACTGCGGGAGCGAGAACAGCGTCAGGCGGACTGCCTGCTACCACTGCCAGCAGCCCCTCAGCTTCCCGCCGGCGGAGGAGAATCCGCCGCAGACCGCGGGTTCCCGCTGGCAGGCGATAGAGCCGCTTTCCCGTGGGCCCTCCAGGCGCGTGCTCCGGCCCGCTCCGCAAACCCAGATGCCAGCAGGCCCTCAGCCCCGCGCTGATGCGAGGGCGCCAGCGCGCAGCTACATGCCGACGTTCCGTCGCCCCCTGCTGCACGTGCGCCGCATGGGGGCGTTCTTCCGTGAGCTGCATACCCTCACTCGCTCCGGCATCACCGTCGCGGCAGCCTGCGAGGCGCTCACCCGTCACGGGCCGGGCCGCCTGCGGGGCCTGGCGGGCGAGATGGCGACAGAAGCGGCCGCGGGCCGGCCCATTCACACCGCCATGGAGCGGCATCCCGACCTCTTCTATCCCTGGCACATCGGGATCGTGCGGGCGGCGCAGGCGGGCGGCTATCTCCCCGAGGCCTTCGACCAGATCGCCCACGGCTACGAGGTGGAGTGGGAAACGCGGGCTGCACTCCTGCCGCGCCTGGTGTTCTGTTTCCTCTTCCTGTTGCCGCAGATCCTCATCGCGGTCCCCGCGATCATGATGCTCAGCCAGCCCATCCCCAAGGATGGCTGGACGCCGGAGCTGGTCATCAACACTGTCCTGCACTACCTGCGCACCATCTCCTTGCCCATCGTCATCGGGCTGATTGGGCTGTTCCTGGTCTGGCAGGCGCTGACGGCAACCGCTTGGTTCCAGGGCGTCCAGCAGCGGTTTCTCCTCCGCCTTCCGCTCATCAGCCAGGTGGCGCGCGCCGCGGCGCTGGATCGCTATCTCGCCACACTGGGCCTGCTGCTGCGCGCCGGCCTGCCGGTCGCCGAGGCGGCGGACCAGGCCGCCGCGGCCACCGGCAACGTCGCGCTCGCACCGAAGCTGTTCTCCGTGTCCGAGGCGGTGCGGGCGGGAGTCCCGCTCGCCCAGGCCCTGGAGGATACGCGCGCCTTCGACCAGGATACGCTGAGCATGGCGGCGACCGGGGAAGTCTCTGGAAGTCTGCCCGATATGCTGGCGCGCGCCGCCGGATACTACCATGAGGAGCAGACCCAGAAGCGGCGCCTGCTGCTGCGACTGGGTGGCATCGCCATGGGCGTGTTCTGGCTGGCGGTTGCTGGCGCGGTGTTCCTCTACGGGCTGCGCGCCTACTTCGACTATGCCTTCCGCGTTGGTGACTGGATGATGCAGTGAGCCCTTCTGCTCGCCAGCTCTCCGCGAGAGAGGTCCGAGATGAGACTCGCTGTGGACGGGATGTGCTTCGCCTGCGGCCAGCAGAACCCCATCGGCCTGCGGCTGGAGTTCCACTTCCAGGGAGACGACTACGTCACCAGCTTCCAGGTGCGGCCTGAGCACCAGGGCTGGGCCGGCCTCGTCCACGGCGGCCTCCTCGCCACCGCGCTCGACGAGGCGATGGCGCGGCTGCTGTGGGAGAAGGAGCTGAACGCCATCACCGCGCGCCTGGAGGTGCGCTACCATAGGCCGGTCTCCATTGGTGAGACGCTGCAGATACGCGGGCGCATCGCCCGGCTCCGCCCGCCCCTGGTGGAGACCACCGCCGCGGCCACCGGAGCCGATGGCGCCACCGTCGCCGAGGCGAAGGCGATCAACATGGCGGTGTGAGCCCGCCGGAACAGGAGCCAGTCGCTCCCTGCTGAACCCCCCGGCTGCTGTCGGCGACCAGGACGAGGCGAAGAGGCAGACGCATGGTGACCAGGAGCGAGCAAGTCCAGCGGGGCCGACGCCTGGTCTGCTGCTAGCCGGGAGGAGGATCATGCGATCAACTGAGGACCTCGAGCACGAGCATAGGGTGATCGAGCAGGTGGTGTTGGCCCTGGAGGGCATGGCGGAGCAGCTCGAAGCAGGGAGAGGGCTGAGCCGGGAGCGGGCCGAGAGAGCTCTGGAGGTGCTGCAGAGCTTCGCCGACAAGTGCCACCACGGCAAGGAGGAGCAGCATCTGTTCAAGACCCTGGAGGCGCGCGGTGTGCCCCGGGACACAGGACTAGTCGCCGAGCTGCTGCACGAGCATGGCGAGGCCCGGAGGCATGTCCGCACCATGGCGCGCGCGCTCGTGGGAGCCTGCGAGAATGATCCCCAGGACGGCCCCCTGTTCGCGCTGCACGCGCGCGGCTACGTGCGGGTGATCAGGCCCCACATCGAGAAGGAAGACACCGTGCTCTTCCCGATGGCTGACGAGACGCTGACTCCCGAGGATGACGCGAAGGTGATGGAGGGCTACGAGGCGATCGAGCGGCAGGTGATCGGCGAAGGGATGCACGAGAAGTACGCGCGCTGGGCGCACGACCTCGCCGAGCAGCCAGGATGACCCGCCTGAGTGTAACCGTCCCGCTCAGTCGGGCATAGGGTCAGCAGGGCCTGCCGATAGCTCACCTTCGCTCCCCTCGGCTCTCGCGAGGGCCTCCCACTGCTCGCGGCTGACCGCCATCTGGACTTCCTGCCGCCCATACCTCCTCGGAGTGAAAGGCTCTTTGCTCTCCCGGAACCCGGCCTTCTGGTAGCATCGCAGGCCGCGGCGGTTCTCCCAGTGGCAGGAGAGCCGCACCTCTCGCAGACCGAGGTCGCAGAACGCGTATTCGAGAAGCTTCCTCGTCGCGGCCGTCCCGTAGCCGCGATCCCACAGCCACTTCTCGCCGATCATGATGCCGAGGAAGGCGGTTCCGGTCTGGGCATCAATGCCCCGCAGCCCGCAGGTGCCGATGGGGCGGCCCGCCTCGTCCTCGATCACGAACACCCGCTGCTGCGCCTTGTCTCCCAGGACGCCCGCGATCCAGGAGCGTTCCCCGGCGACACTGGAGGGAGGCTGGAGCAGGCCGAGATAGCGGATCACCTCCGGATCGCTCACCCAGCGAAAGCAGGTCTCGGCATCGGTCATGCGGATTGGGCGCAGCTTCGGCTCAGCCATGGTGCTGGTGATTCGCCGCAGCCCGCCGTGGTCCTTGACCGGTCTGCACCGGCCGCCTGCGCCGTTGGAAGACGAACGAGAACTGGTTTCCTGGCGTTCTTTCCATCACCATGAAAACCCGGGGAATACCTGCCTTTTCACGCAAAGCTCTTCACCAAACTTGCAACAGCGCCAAACGCTGGCAATGGCCCCGATGGCGAAGGACCTGGTACTGCTGCCGCCTGAGGGCACTCTCGGTGGCTGAGACCACGCGGGGGCTGGCGCAGGACTGGGGTCAGGTGGGAACCCCATGCGTGAGGTGACAGAGAGGAACCCGATGCACGGGCGCAGGCCGAGGAGGGCTTGAGATGCCACAATGCAGAGCGCACGCGCGAAGCGTTGAACGCTGCAAAGCGAACGCCGTCCAGGGGTATCCCGTCTGCCGTATGCACGGGGCGGGATCGCCGCACAAGGGCCGACCAGGCGGCCGCCCCATCATCCATGGCGCCTACTCTAAGGCAGTGCGAGCAGGCGAGGCCAAGACCTGGGAGGAGCTTCGTGCGCTAGGCGTCAGCCTGGAGAACGAGGTGGCGCTAGCGCGGCTGCAGCTCGCCCGGGCGCTGGAGTGGGCGAAGGAAGGGGACAGGGAAACCTGTGACGGCAAACGGTGCCCGTGGCAGGTAGTGGATTCCCGGGTGGACTTGGTGGCCAAGGTAGCCGAGCGCTGTAAGAAGGTAGCGGACGGCGTGGTGGTGCGGATCGTCGACGAGGCGGCGATTGCGCAGGTGGTGGCGGTGATCCGACGGCATGTCACAGACCCAGAAACACTGGCGAAGATCGCAGCCGAACTCGAGCAAGTGGGAGGACTAGCGTGAGACAGAACGCACGGATCCCAGGCACTCTCGCGACAGGCACAGGCCCTCTCTCCCTCGCGGCGGCTGTGGGGAGGCAGTTGAGAGAAGAGCTAGAGCCTGCGCAGCGTTGGCGACGCAGGTTCGACGAGGGCGTGGGCGACTGGCGGCCCGCACTGGAAGGGCTCTGCGACCAGCTGATCGCCGCCGGCGCCGATGCGAAAGAGCGGCAGCAGATCCTGGAGATGCTGGCGCTCGTGATGGTTCCAGCCTTTCGGAAAGAGCCCCAGTCCTTGCTTGGGAGCGTGATGCGGGGCGCGTCGTTTGCCACCCTGTCTGCGTTGCTCGATTTCCTCCTGCAGCCGGACAGAGACCGGGAGCCTGTCACCGATGCGGTTGCCCAGAGCCAGGTAACCCAGGGAGAGTAGCGGTAGCCTCGGGCGCCGACGTCACGGCGGCCCAGTAAGCGGGGATAGGCTCGGAGGCGCGGGGCGCATCCTGCGAGGCGCGGCGGCCCCGGGGGGAGACGGATCACTTGTCGCCCTAACGCTCTGCGGCTTGGGTTGCTCTTTCGGCTGGGAGACTAGATAGGGCTTGCTGCCGATCAGCGACTCGATCACCGCGTCGATGCCGGTCACTACACCGTCGTCACCCAACGCCACGCCCGCGAACTCAGGCAACGTCTTGGCGATGATGTAAGCGACATCGGGGTCAACGACGCCCTTGGACTGGGCCGCCAGCAGGAAGCGGGAGCGGATGGTGTCCTCGCGCCGCGCGGTGGCCTCGGCCTCCCGCGCCTGGCGCTCCTTCTCGTACAGCTCCTTGTAGCGCTCCTGCTCCTCGAGGGCCTTGCGCTCGGCCTCTTCGTGGGCAGCCGCGATCTCGGCGAGGCGCCGCGCCAGTGCGGCCTTGTCCACGTCTCCCCAGGCCCTGTCCGAGACCGTTGAGTTGTCGATGCGAATCGCCATCTCGGCGCCCCGCCGGCCAATGGCTAGGCCGCCGAAGGCG
>Ga0315307_1001437_pt1 | contig 10637 bp, 10 predicted proteins | sample TDP2_MG_FD_203079 | JGI IMG/M metagenome (GOLD analysis project Ga0315307, IMG submission 203079) | Freshwater sediment microbial communities from Lake Towuti, South Sulawesi, Indonesia - TDP2 | ecosystem: Environmental > Aquatic > Freshwater > Lake > Sediment | place: Indonesia: South Sulawesi... | reverse complement strand
AACAGTTGGCTCTGCTTAAAGAAGAAGAGGTTGTGAGTGAAACATTTCCTGAGTTGCTTAAAGTTTTAGAAGAGCTAAGAGCGGAGGGCAAATACGTTGATGTGCAGATTTGTCCAAGGTGCAAGAGCGCCCATGTTAAAAGAGTGGGCACCATGAGCGGCGACATGTTAGGGCACATGGCCATAACCCCTGTCAAGTATGAGTGCCTCGACTGCGGATGGAGAGAACGCCTTGTTATAAAGGCAACAAACCGACCATTTGGTTGGAAAGAAATGGCCATAATCGCTGAGGCTTTAGACCTGAAAGAAGAGAGATAGCGTGAACGTAAAACTGATTCGATAAGAGCGGAGTCCATACATTAATTACGGTTAATGCTTAGGTGAGTGTACTGCAAGAAGTGGAATATGCTCTCGCAAATCCTTTTTTTTCACACGCCGCAGAAATCTGTCGCGCGCGCTAATCTCTGTTTCTGATTTGATATCAATGTTGCTCGGTTTATCTCCAGCAAACTCCCTTTTTTATATTAATTTGGGTTCCGCATTTTGGCACTTTCATTTTGCATAGTGAGAGCACGTTTAGCAGTAATGGTGTGTGTCTTGTATTTTTTAGTGGCGGTGTTTCTAAGGCTTTATTCCTAAGATAAATACTTGCGATTCACTCTTATTATGGATGTACACAGCATACCTAAGAATGGTTAATGGAAAAGGGTGATGTTAATGGAAACGAAAATTACTTTACTTTTCCTTGCCGGGTTGGTAGCGGGTTTGGTAGCAGGCTATAGCTTGGGATATGCAACGTATCAATCATCACTTGAAACTGCGCTTTCTGATGTGACAAATAAAACTAGTGAAATCGCTAACTTAACATCTACAATAAGAGAGCTTCAAACAGACAAATCCTACTTGGAGACGAGACTAAATGACCTTGAGCAACCAAAACTGTACATTATTACTATAAAAGACAACTATACAGAAATTACTGCAGGCATGGATAAACACCAAATCGATGGAATAATCCACAACTGTGGTGAAAAGACAGCTACCAAAGTAACCATTAACATAAAATGGTACAACGGCGGAACACTCATCCACGAGGAAGCCTTAGCTGTTAGGGACCTCACGTGTATAGAGAGCATGAGATTCGAAGCAACCTTTTACTTTGAAGGAGGACCCTACACTGTTATGGCTCGCGCCAATTGGACTTAAGAATTACTTACATTCATTCCAAACTTTTGTGCGCATGCACACATTTTTAACGTGAAGAGCACATCATCCACCGTCTCGCGTGATCACGCCGTCCCGAATACTGTACTTTACGTCAGACGCTTTGGCAACCTTTTCATCGTGGGTTGCCACAACCACCGTGGTTTTGTGTTTTCTGCACAAATCGAGAAGCAACTTTATGATCTCAAACCCGGTTTCGGAGTCAAGTTCGCCTGTGGGCTCGTCTGCAAGAATCAAACAGGGATTGTTTACAAGTGCCCTAGCTATAGCCACCCGTTGCATCTCCCCAGTGCTCAACTCTTTGGGTCTGTGTTGAAGCCTGTCAGTAAGCCCAACCGCTTCAAGAAGTTGAACAGCTTTTTCCCTTTGCAGCTTTGGCGGAATCTTTGCCAGCGCCAGCGGCAGTTCAACATTTTCCAAAGCCGTGAGTGTAGGTAACAGGTTAAAGGTTTGAAAAACAAATCCGATGTTCTGAAGCCTGATTTTCCTTCGCTCTTTGTCGGTTAAAAGTGCAGTATCCTGGTTCTTGAAAAAGACTTTTCCCGAAGTCGGACGATCATTTAATCCTATCAAGTTGAGAAGTGTAGTCTTCCCGGAACCGGAAGGCCCCACGATTGAAACGAAAGTAACATCATTGATTTCCAGATTCACCTTGTTCACGGCCATGATGACGGATGCGCCAAGACGGTACGTACGCGTCAATTCTTGGGTCTTGACTATCAATAGTCTGACCTCAAAACCTCTTGGATGTTCATTCTTGAAGCAGCTATGGCGGGTATGACGCCTGCGATACAGCTTACGGCGACTGTGGATGCAAGAATTTTGACCAGCAAAAGCGGGGAAACGATGTTGAAAAGGTAAAGGAGAAACATTGAGAGCGGAATGTTTGAGTAAATGCTGGCTATAAGTATCGCGGCGATTGAACCCAACACTATTCCGGCTAGACCGCCGATCAACCCTATTAATGTGGATTCGGTGATGACCATGCGAAAGATTGAGCCTTTTGGAGCTCCAATCGCATCCAAGGTAGCGAAGTCCCTTCTCCTCTCAGACACGTTCATCATAGCAACCATCGTCACGAGGATCATGCTTAGGAGGTAAAGCGCGCTACTTAGTCCTAGATTCCAAGTTTCTATGTCATTAAGAAGGGGTTCAATAATTTCGTTTCTTTCATCAGTCGTCAAAGCCTCAACTCCCAGAATTTCAGTTTCAATTCTATCCGCTACTTCTTTCTCTGTTCCCTCCTCTTCCAACTCAACAACGACCATGTTACCCATCCAACTCTCGCCGGGACTGGAATTATATAGTTGCCTGGCCAACTCTAGTGGTAGTATTATCGATCGAGAAAGAAGAGCAGATCGTGAATCAAGAATCCCCGCAACCGTAAAATTCGTGTTTTCCACCTTTACTTCTGAGCCTACAGCAAGGTCATACTGCCCGGCCAGAGATGGACCAACAACAACCTCTTTTTTATCCGGATCTGCTGACGGCCAATTTCCACCCGGCTCAAGGGGCGTGTGACCAACCAGAACGGACCAGTTTCCAGAAGGTATCCCGATGCTGACGTTTGATGGGACAAGTTGAATAACGGCTTCAACTCGGTAACTGAATGTAACCAGCATAGGAACTGCTGTCTTAACGCCATTCACCTGCTGCACTTTTTCAACTACACTTTCTGGAATTTTTCCTCCTATGACAGGAAAAGCTTGAACGACCATAGCGCCTTCGGCTACGACAACGACATCTCCCCTGAAAAATATGTTCATTTCTCTGATGACCGCCGTGTAATTTGTAGTGGTTGCGCCTATGGCAACGATGAAGATTGTGGCTAGGCAGACGCCGAATATGCAGAGTGAGGTTCTGAAGCGTCTTCGGAGGAGATTTCTCAGACACATCACGGTGATCCGCGTGACTTAATCCTTCCTTTCACTTTATTTTGAGCTCTGAATCGGTTTTGATTCTATACTCTCTTCCGAAGAACATAAATAATTCTATCAATAACATGAGTGGGCTAGGTGCGAAACCATGAGGATTAATAAAAGAATTTTGTCAATCATGGCAATGTCTCTTCTGACCTTTTCAACTTTATCGATTTTCTGGGTGCCATTATTCCAAGTTAGTGCCCAATCATCAGCAAGTCTTACTGGCGCTATTTATGATCGTGGAGTTGATACGGACAGTGATGGGACCTTCGATTATTTGGAGGTTGGGGTGGAAGTTAACGTATCCACCGCAGGAACCTTTGTGGTGGAGGTGGCTGGACTTTTTGATTCAGCATATTATTATATCAATGTTTGGAGCCAGAATTTCACGTACCTTGACGTGGATATTCAAGTTGTCTACCTCTACCTAGACGGCCCAAGCATCTATGCTTCAGGTTTTAATCCTGCCAGCGTTTCTAAAATCAACCTCTACGATGAATACTACTACCCACTCGATTCCCTAACTGATGTCCCCTTGTCAAGAGAATATAACTACACCGAATTTGATCGCCCACCAGCAAGTCTTACTGGCACAATCTATGACAGGGGAGTTGACACTGATGGCGATGGAACATTCGATTTCTTAGAGGTTGGGGTGGAGGTCAACGTTTCCACCGCAGGAACCTTTGTGGTGGAGATATCAGGGCTTCTAGATTCAGCATACGGTTACATCAATGTTTGGAGCCAGAATTTCACGTACCTGGATGTTGGTATCCAGGTTGTCTACGTTTACCTAGATGGCCCAACCATCTATAGTTCAGGCTTTAATCCTACCAACGTTTCTAACATCAATCTCTCCGATGAGTATCGCAACAAGCTTGGTTATTTGAATGGTGCCCCCTTGTCAAGAGAATATAACTACACCGAATTTGACTCTCCGCCACCTCCCCCAGCGTTTCTTACTGGCACCATAGTAGGCGATAGAGGAGTGGATACCGATGGGAATGGAGCCTTCGATTACCTTGAGGTGGGCGTAGAAGTTAACGTTACTGATTCAGGGGAATATAGAGTCGAAATTCGGGGACTTCGAGATTCTGGTTACTATGATATAGGTGTCTCGGGTTATGAATCGGAGTACCTCAATGCTGGTGCACAAGTTGTCAATGTGTCACTTTACGGCCCTACAATCTACGTTTCAAGGAAAAACCCCATGAACATCTCTGAGATATCACTCTATTCCGTAGAGTACGCGGGTCCTTTTACGTACATAACGAGTTGGCTTGGTTCCATAAAAAATGTTCCCCTATCCCGAGAGTATCTCTACACCGAATTTGATTCACCCTTCGCAGATGCAGAAGCGATTTTTGTCGTATACCCAGACGGCCGAATAGTCATTGGGGGCACACTGAATTACACCCATATGGAGCCACCGAACACGGGGCCTTCAATTTATGGAGCTGTCAACATCGAAAAAATCGGCACTACCACAGGCGTGTCAGCAAGCTTTACACTCATTCCACCAGAGGATGCGTCTCAGTTCCCGTTCAATTCGTCAGACTTTACACTGCTCTCACAATATTCCGGCGGTCTTCTCACCACTACGATCAGTGGCTTAACAATCTTTCCGCCCAGTATCGCATCTGAGTTTCCTTTCAACGCCACCGACTTCACCGTGAAGGGAGAATACGTTGGCAACAAGGTAACCGGCAATATCACGGTTGACATATTGCCCGGTTTTCCACTAGACGATATAAAAATAGACTTCCAAGGAAACAATACTTACGTACACATATACGACTCCTTAAAGGTCATCTATGGTATCTACCCCGATTTAGGGGAAATAAACGCAACGGTTCTTGACAATCTGCTTCAACAACTCAACAGCACCATCCCAGGAAAGGGCCCCAATTCTCTATACAACATGACGCAGGGACTATTCGAATGCACAAGGTTAAACACCACGACCACACCGTACAACGCCATCGGCGCTACGGTTGATTTTGACGCGGAGATTCAGGGAGACTTCATTCAAACGCTTGTATACCTAATGGCCAACAGCGCAGATCCATCGCATCCGCTGTATAAAGCGTTGAATGAGACCTTGTCTTCATTTGAAACCGCTTCCTTCCAGTTAGCCTATGCACACGCCTTCAGACAAGCCGACATGAACTTTGTGTTCACTGTTAACATGACCAAACTTGTTGACAGCATGGTCCCGATCTTGCCCGAAATACCTGATATACCGCCTGAAATGGTATCACTCATAGAGTCGATTCTAAACACCACATATTGCACTGTCAATTCAGCACAGGTTTCGTTGAATTATGAGAACCTGCAGGCAACCCTCATCGTAACCGCTACCATCCAAGATGATTTCAACGCCGAAATCAACTACATAAAAAGCATGCTTCTGACCTACGGCGTACCGCCACCGTTAACATCGCAACTACAGACCATCAACGAGACACAGATAGACTTAACCAATTTCAGAATGAGCCTCAATCTAACCGAGACAACGCTGGAAGCCGATGTAAGCGGATTTGCAGTTCTGCCACCATTAGATGTCATAAATGCTACAAACTTCAAACTTGAAAAATTCTTCAACATCACCGCAAGCGAAGATGAGCCTCCACAAGAAGGAGAGAAACTAAAAGTAACAGTTGAAGGAGGCAGCAACGCAACCCACACAGTAACGATCTTTCGACCTTTGACCGTACCCGAACCAGACATAAGCGATCCAAGCGGAATGACATGGAACAACCAATCCATCAGCGAGCTTAAGGACCTAATTTTCCAAATCGAACCACGTGACAATGTTCCTCCTGGAATTGGCACTCCCATTCAAACACCAGAAATCCCTGGTCCAGGCGAAGACGTAACAGTCTCAGTGGACGTGACCGACGCTGGCACCGGAGTCCGCCCTGATAGAGTAATCCTTTCATACAGGACAAACGGCGGCACTTGGAACAACGTCACAATGAGCAAGACGACCGGAGACACCTACGAAGGAATAATTCCAGGATTACCGGCCGGAACCCAAGTGGAGTACAGGATTATTGCATATGACTATGCAAACAATGAGGCAATCCAAGACAAAGCAGGAGCTTACTACGTTTACACGGTTATACCAGAGTTCCCGAATTGGCAAATAATTGCGCTTACGCTTCTATTGATCGGAATAATCCTAATCATCATGAAAAGACGGCAGAAAATCGCGGAGAATTCTTTAACCACAAACCAATTTTTCTCAATCTTTGTTGGCGCGGGCGCTCTCAGCATGCTATACATACTTGGAAAGTTGATATATCGCACGCACCCTTCTACATAGGCCTTGAAAACGCTCTCTTCAACACTCCTATTGACCAATTCACTGTTTGAGTAGCTAACAATATCAAGAAGCCCGCGACTTAATAGAGGCCGGGTTTGAATACGTCACTGACGACTACGATGACGGGGGAGCAAAATCTTCAGAAGGCGGAAGTAGAGCCAAAACATTGCTATACATTATTTTTCCATTGCGGTCAAACCTTATATGAATGAATAATGCATATCTCAAACCGTTTTTCAGGTGTCGTATCTGATGAAGAAAGCAAGAGTAATCATTATGGGCGCAGCTGGAAGAGACTTCCACAACTTCAACGTTTACTACAGAAACAATCCCCAATACGATGTTGTTGCCTTCACCGCCACTCAAATTCCAGGCATAGAGAAACGAGCTTACCCACCCGAATTGGCTGGCTCAAACTATCCGCGGGGCGTTCCAATCCATCCAGAGGGAGAACTGCCAGAGTTAATCAGAAAACATAGGGTTGAGGAGGTTGTTTTCGCCTACAGCGACGTTTCCCATGAGTACGTCATGCATAGAGCTTCTATAGCGCTGGCTAATGGAGCCGATTTCCGACTTATGGGACCTACAACAACCATGCTTAAGGCAAAGGTTCCTGTAGTCTCGGTATGCGCGGTCAGAACCGGTTCAGGAAAAAGCCAAACCTCGAGGAAGGTTGCCAGAATACTGAAAAAGAGAGGCTTCAGAGTGGCGGTTGTGCGACATCCTATGCCCTACGGTGATTTAGCCAAGCAGGCTTGTCAACGTTTTGCCTCTTACGAAGACTTAGATAAATACGAGTGCACAATTGAGGAGCGAGAAGAGTATGAGCCTCACATAGACAACGGCATCACAGTTTACGCTGGAGTCGACTATGAAAAAATATTGAAGGAGGCTGAAAAGGAAGCTGGCATCATTGTTTGGGATGGAGGCAATAACGACATACCCTTCTATCGACCCGACCTTCACATTGTGGTGGCGGATTCACATAGGCCTGGACACGAAATAACCTATCACCCGGGTGAAACAAACCTGAGGATGGCTGATGTTGTCATAATCAACAAAGTTGACACAGCCGATCCAATAAATGTGGCTACTGTGAGAAAAAACGTGAGGGCTACGAATCCAGACGCCATCATCGTTGAGGCCGCGTCTCCCATAACAGTGGACAATCCGAAACTGATTGAGGGCAAACGAGTTCTTGTGGTTGAAGATGGCCCAACTTTAACTCATGGTAACATGGCCTACGGCGCAGGAACCATAGCTGCGGAGAGACTCGGAGCCGAGGAAATTATAGATCCAAGACCCTATGCTGTGGGCTCTATCATTGAAACGTTTAAAAATTATACTCATCTGAGCGCTGTTTTGCCAGCTTTGGGCTATGGAAAAGAACAAATAAGAGAACTGGAAGAAACCATCAATACAACGCCTTGCGACGTTGTTCTAATAGGGACTCCTATTGATCTGCGACGAATTTTAAAAATTAACAAACCTGCGGTAAGAGTCAAATACGAACTGCAAGAAATAGGCACACCCACCTTGGAAGACATACTGAAACAACATTTTCCAAAATGAAAAGTTCAAATCCTGTTTGAAGCATTAAGTTGATAAGTTGATGTACAATGTCGGAAGCAAGCGTGTCTCGCATACCCGTCAAGTTCATTATCGAATCAATTGGAGAGGCTGAAGGTGAGCTCATCCGCCACTTGGCTCCAAGAACCGTGGACTCAATCGTTAAACAGTTGCCAATTGAAGGTCGAGCAGCCCTATGGAAGGAAGAGGTCTACTTTGAAATCCCGGTTAAGACAGGCGAGGAAAAAGCCAAACCCAGCGTGAAAAAAGGCGACATAGCCTATTGGCCTATGGGAAATGCCCTATGCTTTTTTTACGGAGAGTCTCAACCCTACAGTCGAGTGAACATTGTGGGCAGAGTTACCAAAAATTTAGAGCTTTTTGATCGGGCAAAAAGCGGCGCAGTTATTCGCGTTGAACGAATTTGAGAATTCAGGTTATGGGAACATAATTTTTGTTTCCGCCCATTTTTTGAGCAGGTCTTCGCATCTTTCCCTTATTGTTTCGTCTTTGCTCTTGTCCCTGAGTGTTTTTATGAATTCTAAACGTTTTTCTATTGCTGCCACTTCGCCTATTCCATAATAAAGCCTGCCTTCAATGTAGTCTTTCATTTGTTGCGCTCTCTGCACCAGCAAACTGGCAGCGTCAAGGTGATCCTCAAGCATTTGCGTGTTTGCCCAGATGACCGCGTCTGTTTCGTGTAGTTGACTGAAGCCTTCTATCTCTTCGATTTGTCTGATGTATGTGCGGAGAAAATCGTAGTAACCCGCAGTTTTGATGAGTTCTAAGGCTTTTTTTATTTCCCTCTTAAATTTCGGGCTTCCCTTTATTTTTATCTGGTGTCTGTAACCTTTTTCTATGAGTTCTCTGGCTTTTTTTACCTCTTCCTCTGTATATACTCGCTCTGGGAATTCCAAAAGGATTGTGCCTCATTAAAGAGGTAACTTTTAGTCGCAAGGTTTGTATATTTTGAGGTTTTTGCTTCCCGAAACGTATTCGATGACGCCACGTTGTGCCAATTCGTCGAGTAAGTCTTTCGCCACGCTGAGGCGTAGGTTGAAACGGGTTGCAACCGTGTAGGGTGTGAGGGCCTTCATTTTTTTAAGTTCACTTATTACCTTTTCACTCTTTGGGTCAGGGGGGACAATCCCAGGCGCTTTCCTTTCTGGGGCTTCTCCGCCTGTTTTGGCTGCTTTTTTTGATGTCTCATCTTTCTTTTCTTGCATTCTCTCCATTTGTTTAATTGTAAGTTTCTTTTTTCCACCCATTGTTTCATGCTCCGATTTCTTTCATGAGGGCATCGTGATTTATAGGTTTTGGCCCCTAACTTTCAAGTTTAAGCTTAGAGAATTGCTCTGTATTCTGTGTCCATAGGCATCAAATATTGAAGAAATTCATTAAAATCAAGGGCATTCAGATGTCTATGTCGCCTGTCATGGAAGAACAAAATTTAGAAGTTTACTCTTGTGTAGGAGTGGCCGGATAAGTTGGGGGCAGCCATGTCAACCCTAAGATGCTTCCAGTGAACATTAGCAGTGAGCCTATCAAAAAGCCCCACATGGTTGGAAAAGCGATTATTGAAGCAATTAGCACTAGAGTTGAACCCGTTCTCACCCTGGCGTGGCTGGTGCTGTTCATCAAAACCGTTCCGTAGACGCCTAAACCGATAACTATAAGCGCCGAGATAACCCAGACGAAACCCCAAATGGGATGATACGTGTAGGGATAACCCGTCATCCAGCGTCCCATACCCCAAGGACCCATGTGTTCTGGTCCTAGAGTTTGCCAACCACTTCTGATTGCGGAGAAGAAAGCAACCATATAAATTATGAACAAGGTTGCGACCACCTGAAGCGCCACACCAATTACAGCCAACGTATATGCCGCTATGGGTCTATTTTCCATTTCAAATATTTCTCCTATTCAAAACGCAACTATTGAGTTTATAAAATTATCTATCTTAAAACTTTAAAAAATAAATTTAGGTCAATTAAAATTTAGGTCAATTAAATATTCAGATTTTGAATTCAGAAAGTTCAAATGTGAAGATAAATTTTAGGATTAACTATAGGTAGCATCTAATGTTAAGCCCCATTAAAGACTTCTTACAGCAGAAATGGAAGCGCTCTACTACCTCTTTTAAAATAGAGACTGAACCCGTTCTCGGCATGAAGGAAGGAGAGGTGGCTGTTATAACGTACACATCCGCCGCGGACAAAATGAAGATTTTCTCAGCTTTTATACTTGAAGGTTTAGAGAATGGTGACCGAGTTAAATATGTTTACCCCAGTGAAGAGAGTGAAACTGTCAGAGCGAAGCTTGAGGAGCATGGAATCGATGTTAAAAGATATAAAAAAATGGTACTCTCATTCTGAAAAGCCTCACCGAAAATTACATGCATGATGGCAAATTTGACAAGGAAAGGGCAATTAGGGAAGGGCTTGAGGAGCGTGCCGAGGCCAAGAGGAGAGGCAACAAACATTTTAGGGACGTTGATGATGTCGGCGATTTCTCTTTCCTGAAGGGCCAATGGCAAATATACTTTGACTTTTGGGATGATCCCGGATGGGGAGTCCCCTCTGGCTCTGGAGTAGG
>Ga0315307_1001436_pt1 | contig 10644 bp, 13 predicted proteins | sample TDP2_MG_FD_203079 | JGI IMG/M metagenome (GOLD analysis project Ga0315307, IMG submission 203079) | Freshwater sediment microbial communities from Lake Towuti, South Sulawesi, Indonesia - TDP2 | ecosystem: Environmental > Aquatic > Freshwater > Lake > Sediment | place: Indonesia: South Sulawesi... | reverse complement strand
GCGAAATGGCGTAGGGTTAGGTGCGGATAAACTGACAAAACCTCTCAGTTATCTGTTAAACTAATGTGCATGAAGACAACTGACATTTAGGAAAACAAATAAGGGCTCAGTCCTAATACTCGCCCTTCTAGAAATTGAGGCGTCTCCACCCTTTGTCCTTCTACGATCCACTAGCTCGGCATAAAGCCATAGAAAAGCTTGTTGTGCAAGACAGAGAAAACGTTCAAGAGAGGAAATATTGGCGCTTCAGATTTGACCGCTGGTACGGAGGAATCGTAACCGCAGACGCCGTAGGCTGCGGACTAGTATGCAAGTACTGCTGGGTCTCCGACGCGGTCATGTTCCAACCAGCCAAAATAGGCAAGTTCTACAGTCCAGAAACAGTCGCCAAAACCTTAGTAATAATGGCAGAGAAACGCGGCTTAAAACAGCTCAGGGTAAGCGGAGGAGAACCTACAATAGGCAAGCAACACCTCCTTCAACTCCTCAGCCATCTCGAAGGGCGACAACTCCTCTTCATGTTAGAAACGAACGGAATACTAATCGGAAGCGACCCCAAATACGCAGAGGACCTATCCAAGTACCGCTCCCTTCACGTTCGAGTCTCACTCAAGGGATGCAGCGAAGAAGACTTTGCTAACCTGACTGGCGCCAAACCCGAAGGCTTCACCCTCCAGCTAAAAGCTTTCAAAAACCTGCTGCAAGCAGGCGTCAGATGTCACCCAGCAGTAATGATGTCCTTCTCAACCCAAGAAAGCACAACCCAACTCATTGAACGATTAAATAGCATTAGTCCAGAACTGGCAGAAGACCTCGAAGTTGAAGAGTTAATTCTCTATCCAAAAGTGAAGCGCAAAATCGAAAGACAAGGCTTGAAGTACTCCAGCGCCTACATAACCTAACATAATCCCTATCTGTGCAAACAATAATATGGTAGGGATGAGGAGCCGCCAAAAATTGAAGGTAGAAAAAGTCTGGCCATACGTCATCCCATTCCCATTAGAAGCTGAAAAGCGCAAGCTGATCTGGGGCATCCTTCAATCCAGAGTGGGAATGAGCATTCTTACTAAATTGAGAGTAGATGATCGAACCTATCAGCAAGATCTGATTCGAGGAACCCCCTACTCAAACAAATCCATAATAGAATACCTGAAAAGAATGGTGTCAGCCGGCATGCTTGAAGAAGGCATGGAACAGGTCAAAACCAAGAAAAAAACAGTGTGGATAAAATGGTACAAGCCCACCAGGCTCGGAAGATGGTTCATCCTCTTCCTAAAGCCTCCGAGAGAGATTCCCTCAGACTTAGCTAAAAAAACCATCGAGGAACTCTTCCTAGTCTACTCATCAAGCATCGTAGAGGTCTGTGAAAAATACGGGATTAACCTCGACTCCTTTCACCGCATCTTAAACGAGCAGTACCTCAAGAAAACATCGAAAAGCGTCCGAAAAGAAGCCTAAATAGTGGGTATATCACAGGATCATAACGTAGCCCTCATGCCAGTTCTGTTAAGTCTTCGGAACTTTGCGGGTTCTTGGAATAAGTGTTAACCATCGGGGCTTTGTGTATACTAGAAACTATAAATAATCCGGCATTCTCAATTCTATATGGTGATTAAAAAAGGTGGAATTCGAAGAAGAACTGAAGTTCTTTGAGTCTAAGCGGATGGAATGGTTAGAGAAGTATAGGGATAAGTATGTTCTCATAAAAGGAAAAGAACTCATTGATGTGTTTGCCACTTTAGAAGATGCGTATAAAGAAGGCATAAAGAGATTTGGGAATAAACCTTTTTTCATTAAACAAGTTGTTGAAGTAGAACCCATTGAGAAAACACCTTCACTTATGTTTGGGATTATTCATGCCAATTTATGATGTTCAAGTCTCGCCACCCACAGGACTTAGATTGAGAGGAGCTATTTTTCCCGTCGAAATTTCTATGCCTCAAGTGCTAATAGACCACCTAACTAGCCAAGGTGTTTCAATTCCTCAACCTGTCCGTGGACCTGCACTTGTAGATACTGGTGCTTCAGTTAGCGTAGTTGACATATCCGTTCTCCGAAATCTCAACATTAGTCCTATAGGTGTGGCAAGTGTTTCAACTACTGCTGGAATCGCTCAGCAGAACTTATATCCAGCAAGATTCCGTCTTCCCCGCATTGTAATCGATATTAGTGCAGTACTGGGTGCAGATTTGAGCTCATATGGAATTATTGCCCTTATTGGACGAGATATTCTCAGTGGTTTTCTAATGATTTATCATGGTCCTGCTGGAAGAATAACTTTAGTTCACTAATCTTATGCTAAATCTTATTATATTCGCCATGCACTGGAGTAATCTGAGCTACTGATAACCTTGAATAGCCGCGGAACAGACATGGGTGAAGCCTTTTCAGCTGGGCTGGGAATGGCTTTAGGGCTGGTTATGGGACATTATATGCTCCGGGTTGTGAGACCGCCAGAGAAAGTTGTTGTTGAACGAGTTCTCATATGCCAAAGGTGCGCTGCACAAAACCCTGTCGAAAACAAGTTCTGCGGAAACTGTGGGCAAAGTCTGTATCCCCCTCCTCAGATTACTTGCCAAAGATGCGGTTCAAACATGCCTACCACTATGAAATTTTGTGGAAACTGTGGTTCAGCTCTAAAGGAATAGAGTGCGGTTGAACAGAAATAAAAGGGAGATTGACTCGTATTACTGAAGCTTTGCCCCACAACTGCCACAGAACTTACTAGTGGACGGATTTTTCGCCTTACATTTTGGACAGCTTACCTCTTCTGACTTCAATGAAGACCCACAGCTACCACAAAACTTCATCGTCGCCGGGACGTCTGCCCCGCACTTTGGGCATTTCACTTTGGCTACTGGAACGAGGCTGGTTCCACAGCTTCCGCAAAACTTGGTTCCAACCGGATTCTGGGCTCCACAGCTCTGACACACTACAAGCTGCTCTGGGGCTGCAGGTCGTTGCATCTGTTGCGCCATTGTGGTTCCCATAGCCAATCCCACGCCTGCCCCGACACCTGCCGCAGCCGCTCCACCGCCTCCCTCTGGAAGTTCAGCAGCTGTTTCCTTCATATACTGCAACGCCATAGCTTGTTGTCCCATGCCTGAAGCAAATCGTCTCGCTTCTTCTGGGATTTTAACACCCTCAAAGACAGTGTCTATAACTTTCAGACCTATCCGTGCAGCCTCATCTCTGATTTTTAGGGCAACTTTGTCGGTTGTTTCATCTGCATTTCTGACTAAGGTGAAAATATCGTGGTGAGCAAACTCGTCTATGACCCGTTCATTTATGAAGCCGCGGATATATCTTTCAACATCACTAGACGTACTGGCTCCTTGGTTCCCGAAAAACTCCACCACGAATAGCTTCGGGTCTTCTACCTTGTAAAGCAGATAACCAAAGAACCCGAGCTCTGCTTGATACTGTATGGCACCGCTGGGCGCAGAATAGGCCTGTCCACCAAAGTTTCCTCTAAACTGGCTGTTGCTCACAAATATTACTTCACATTCAAAGATGTCCCCAATTATTCTCAGGGCCTTTAGGGCTCCTGTTAGGAGTGGGACATTATTGCTCGTTATAGTGTGTCTACCCGGACCGAAAACGTCGTAGGCTTTTCCGTCACGAAAGAAAACGGCCCACTGGTTCTCCCTAACAATGACCTGACTTCCATATTTTAGAGAGAGTTTGGGAAATCTGTAAGCTATGTCCTCAGGACCACCAAAATCCCAAGATACTTTCTCAACAAGAGGCATTTTTTCCTTCCATCCCCTACATTTCTAACGGTCTGAATTGCTTTTCTCTTTCATGCCACTTACTCTCAAAGGCGAGTAATAAACTTTTTATCTCCTTTACTTCAGCTGGTACATTGGTCCAGTTTTCAGCTTCAGCTTCGCTGCGAGCCTTGCTCACGGCCTCCTTCATGCTTTCCACATCATTGCCCATTGCTCTATCGTAGTTAAAAACTCGGGCAAGTTCTTTTTCTCTTATATGTCCCTTTCTGTCCATGAGACCGGCGTAACCGTAGTCTGCGTGTCTCACGTTCTCCATGACCCTGTCCAGAACCTGGATGACTTTTTTGAAGTCATCGCTTGAGGCTGTGAGACCTGCTTCCAAGGCTGCTGAGTAAACGTCTTCCCATACGTGACGCATGGCACGGAGGTCCTCATAGTATAAGTCTCGAAGCTTCTTGTCGAGTTCCCTCAAATCTTCTTTCGTTCCGTATCCCAACGTAAAGAAGTTTTGAATCTGGGAGAGGACACCTTGCTTGTCCTTAACCTTCTCAATCGTTTCCCGTTCCGCCATTTCACCATTCCTCTTTTTAAGTGGTTATCTTGATTATCGTATATAAAGATTCCAGCCTCAGAAATTATATATACACTCAATAACAGTGATAAAACTAGGAGAGCTGATGGCCTATGGGTCTCTTTAAAAGGTTCACAAAACCGAAAACCAGTGTTTCGTTAACGATTCCTAAAAGCACCTTCGAATTAGGGGAAGATTTGAAGGGTGTAATCACCGTTTCATCCGAAGAGGAGTTTGATGCAACCGAGGTTAGAGCCGAACTTCGATGCATCGAGAAAAAGAAAAAAGAAAAATGGGAATACGATCAGCATCTCCGACGCAACGTGCAACGCGTCTACTGGGATCAAGCCACGCTACATTCCGCTGATCCGAAGGCAAGTGGCCCAGTGCACCTGGTACCGGGCTTCCAAAAGACGTTTCCTGTTGGTGTAAACATTCCTGCTGGTGGACGAGAGTCTTTTGCAGCGGTGGATGCAGGTGTTACTTGGTCTATTAAAGGGGTTGTGGCCATTAAGGGGCGTCCTGATGTCACCAGCGAAGTGATAGAGCTTCAGGTGATTAGACCAGCAGCAGGGGCGGTAGTTGTGAAAGAAAAGGAAGCAGCTACTGTACCATGTGCGTACTGCAGGAGTCTGATGCCTGAAACAGCAACGTCTTGTCCAAATTGTGGAGCGCCACGAAAAATCTAAACAAAAAAGTGGTTGTGGCTAGGCTTAGCAATAATCTTGTAATGTTTATTTTCGCCACGCTCGGATTCCCGTAACCGCAACTAGGATTCCGATGACCAGCAAGAAGGCTGGAAGGAGATATGCAACAAGCAATCCACGGATATAGAGCGACCACACGACACCAAGCGTTGTTATCAAGATTCCTCCAGAAAAGGTGTTGAAGGCTCCTCCGCCATACTGTTCTGGGTTTGCTGCGCGTATCCCGGCGAGAATCATGGTCCATAAGCCAAAGAGAATCAGAGTGAGTGAAAATATCTCGAACACGTTGACGAGCATTTTAGCGGCGAAAGCAGCTACAGACACGGCTAAAACTAAGATCAGAATGCCAAGTGAAAGAACGCCTATAGGTCTCTTCGGCATAAAACCCCCACAACCTTTTTATCTTCCATAGATGGCTATAAAAGCTTTCATTTTATTGTACTAAATGTTTTCTTCTGTAGACTATGACTGCCAGCAGTGTTGCCATCATGAATACTAGCAAGATTATGCTTGACTGAAATTCAGGTATGGGTTCTGGGCTGTCTTGAAAAATTATCGACGTTCCATCTGATGAGGCTATTATTGTTCCTGAATGAAAAGTTCCGTACACCGTCACTCCTTTCGCAAGTAGTCTTTCTATTGTTTCTTGGTGCGGATGACCATAGGGATTGTCTTCTCCAGCGCTTATAGTTGCATATGATGGCGCGACTGTGTCAAGGAAAGATTGTGTTGTGGCGTATCGGCTTCCGTGATGTCCAACTTTTAAGATGTCGCTTTTAAGGTCTAAACCAGCGTCAAGCATGCTCTGCTCAGCGTCCGCTCCTGCGTCGCCCGTGAACAAGAAGCTTGTGTTGCCCACTCGAAGTTTGATTACGACACTGTTCTCGTTTGCGCTCGTAAATTCCAACGGTTGAACAGGATTGAACACGGTCAGGTTTACAGTCTCAGTCAGTACGAAGATTTGTCCTCGTTGCGCCACAGCTATTGTGTGACCTTGCGCCAAATTCATAAAGTTTGTATAGGTATTGGAAGTGTATGCTTGGTTGTTGGTCAGTATTTCATCTACATTCGTGGCTGAGTTTAGTACGGCTACGAGTCCGCCGATGTGGTCTTCGTGCGGATGTGTTGCAACCACCAAGTGTATGCGCGTTATGTTTAGGCTGTCGAGGTAGTCTAGAACTGTAGAAGCTGCCAGTGCAGGTCCACCATCTACCAACACGTCTTTGTTTGGTGTGTCGATTAAAATGCAGTCGCCTTGGCCAACGTCGATGTAGTGCACTGTAACGCTCGTTGAGTCTGTCGATGCTACTGCGGCAAAAGCGCATTTTCTACAACCACTCTGTGTGACCCAAACGCCGACAGAAACACCGACGATCAAGACTGCTAAAAACGCAACGACTTTTCTGCTCATTTTACATCGTTCATAATGTTTGCAGCTTAAGTTTTTATGAATTGTGGAAAATCTTCGACGTAGGATATTTGTTAATTCGGATGTGTGCGCATTTCGTTAGATAAGACCAAACCTCGTTGCGGGAATGTCGCCTTTGATAACTGCTCCTGTGGCGCCGTCCAAAATGATGTTGTATCTTTCGCCCTTGTACTCGTAGGTGATGAACCATATGGGCGCATGCAGATAAACGGCGTCGCCCATGGAAATCTGGCTCTTCATCTCTATAATCTTGTCCACATCCTGTTTCGCTAGAAACTGGTGATGACCTTCGATTTGTTGTTTTGCAAGCTCCACTGCTTCCAGCTCGTCCATCTCGCTGTTCAAAACCTTGGCGAAGCGTTCAATCTTTCGAAAGTCGTAGGGAATTTTTCCCTCAAGAGGCACATCATATTCTCTTGTGGGAAATTCTGCGGCTTTCCTCGCCAAAACCAGCCAGTTGTATTTTTTCTCGATTTTTCCTTCCTTCACAACCGGAGGGACTAACCTTTCAAAAACGCCCTTGTACTCGCTTGTGGCGGTAACTGGAACTACCCAGAAGGGAAGGTACACTAGGCTTTTCTCCAGAATTTTTGAAGACTTGGCTAAGTTTCCAGGCTTTAGGAAGCCAGATCTCATCCAATTGCGCAGAAGGTCCTCCACCTGAGAGGGATCGTACTCGTTAAGAATCATAGAGTGCTCGAGGGTGAAAGCCTTACCTGTCTCTATGACGCACGTGAAGCCACAGTATCGACAGGTGGCGACGATCTCACCAGGATTGAACGAGATCGGTGCTCCACAGTTGGAGCAACGAATCTCTCGAATCACCGACATTTTGCAGACTCCTCAGTTGTAGTATGTGTCTATGAGGTTAAACAAGTATTTTTTCCTTCTTGGAAGAAGAGTTGTTATAAGACTAAAATACTACACATTCCTAACATAGAAGGCTTGCTTGTTAAAAACCATGTTGCCGGTGGAATGGCTTGATTCCCATTCGAGACGAAAATCGTTCGTTGTCCACTCCCCACGTCACAAGGGTCCTCATAATAATTAACGTGATCGTCTTCTTCTTTTTCTGGCTTTCAGGCGAGAGTTCCTTCGTGCAAGCCATTTTCGACTACGGAATGATTCCTGCTTACGTGGTGGCGGGACAGCGGCTCTACACTCTTTTCACCTCCATGTTCATGCACGGCGGTCTCATCCACCTAGGGGGAAACATGCTGTACCTTTACATTTTCGGGGACAACGTTGAGGACGCTTTTGGACACGCGCAATACTTCGTCTTCTATTTTGTCTGTGGAATAGCTGCCAGTGTAATGCATATAATTTCCATAACGACAACCGAGGAGATGTTCATTCCGGCTGTTGGAGCTTCAGGCGCCATTTCAGGAGTGCTCGGCGCCTACATTTTATTGTACCCTAGAGCACGGATTCTCACGCTGGTGCTTTTCCGCTGGGCCTATGTCGCACACGTACCATCCATCTTCTTCCTCGGCTTCTGGTTCGTCTATCAATTGTTGTTAGGCTTGTTAGAGCAGTCCGGCGGGGTTGCCGTCTGGGCGCACATCGGAGGTTTCATAGCGGGAGCGGCTCTGGCACTTGTCCTGAGGATAAAGAAGGGGGCACCTCGCGTTAAAGAGCCCATGTTTTGAACAAACAAAGCTTAAATTTGTTTCAGATTTACAAGATTTAGGGGACTAAGGCTTTTGGCTAGGCTGGCGAAACTTAGGCTTTCCATGACCATCGCCATTCTCCTAGTAACGATGATATTTTCTGCCTTCTTACTGGGCTTGCTGATTCTACTTCGTCTTCCTCTCATAATCTCCATTCCTTTCACTTTGTTTGCAGTCATAATTTTCATACTGCTCCAATATTTGATAGGACCCGCCATGGTCAGATGGTCGACAGGACTAAGATACCTCACTACTGAGGAAAAATCACAGCTTGAATGGGCATCAGACGCCGAGGAAATGGCGCAGAAAAGTGGAATTCCAACGCCAAAGCTGGCTATAGTTCCCGACCCAACGCCCAACGCCTTCGTTTTTGGAAGAACCACTCGTGGCGCAACCCTTGCAGTTCATGAAGGACTGCTCAAACAATTGAATAAAGAGGAAATTCGGGGAGTAATCGGCCACGAGTTGGGGCACTTAAAACACAGGGATTTCCTAGTTATGACAGTGCTTTCCGCACTTCCGCTCATAGCTTATTTAATTGCGCGGCTAAGCTTTGAGGCAGCCCGGTTCGCGAATGGCGGGAAGAAGAAGGAAGGGCTTGCTTTACGAGTTCTACTTTTGGCGGCTGGAGCTGTGTCGTACATCGTTTACATCGTTGTACTTTTGTGCGTCATGAGGCTAAGCCGCCTGCGAGAGCACTATGCCGATGCCTACTCAGCTTACGTGACAGGAGCCCCCAGAGAGCTTGAGAGCGCTTTAACCAAAATCACCTATGGATTGTCGCTGTCGCCAATGCCACCACATGGTGCCAGAACCCTCTACATAGGCGACCCAGCCTTGGCAAAACAGGAATGTCAGGGCATACTGAAACGAAAGGAAGAGTACGACTTGGACAAGGATGGTGTTCTTGACGAGAGGGAACTTGAACTCGCTATGGAGAGGGAAGCCAAATCTAGGTGGACCACTATGAACACATGGTTTGGTACACACCCTGCAACCTATCAACGAGTTCTCTTGTTGCGTGAGATTGGGAAGGAGATGGCGAGCGGTCGATACAGCAGCGAACGCGTGTACGTTCACATCTGAAGAGGTGAAGAGGTGAAAAGTGGAGTTGAGAGTTGACTGCTTTGGAGGCGTGTCAGTGCCTGCCCTGAGGGAGGGACAGAAAGAGGACAAAGAAAAGAAGAGTGATACAATGTGAGAAGACGAGAGTGGATTATTGTATTAGGGGCAATTGCGTTAGGCGCAACTCTGATTTTCTTTGGCTCGCTCCTCCTCATCTGGTCTTACGCCCTTGGCTCTAGTATTGGGGTGATGTTGAATCCTGTAACGTTGCTATTCGGCGGATTTGGCTGTTCCATGATAGCCTTGGGAACCATTGTTGTCTTAAAGCTGTTTGAAGAGAGGAAACTAGAGTGGATTATTATATCAGGGGCAACCGCATTAGGCGCAACTCTGCTTTTCTTTGGCTTGTTCTTCTTCATCGCGGGAGTATGGAGCGTTCTCTCTGGCAATGGCGCACGTCCAGCGGGGTTAGAGTACTTAGTGATGCTCTTTGGCGGTTCCATGATGTACGTGGGAGTTATTGTTGTCTTAAAGCTGGTTGAAACGACAAAACGAGAGTGGATTACCGTAGTGAGGATTGTATCAAGTGCAACTTTGCTTTTCTTTGGCTTGTTCTTCCTCACATGGGGTGGACTTTGGAGTGACCTTATACTGATGATTATTGGCGGACCCCTGATGATCGCGGGAATCCTCACCCTATTAAGGACGGTGAAATGACTTTTTCGATTGAGAAAGGAAAGTGGATACGGCTTCTTGAACCGACTTAACGAGGGCGGTAGTCTCACCCTTATCTTGGCTGAATTTACGGAAAAGATTATCACGACTAAGCTAACTTATTCCTTCACAACATAAGAGAGGCTTGAAGGAAGGGGTAGAAAAATGAAGGTGAAGCTTCTTAAGTACACACCGAATCCTGAAAAAGTCTGCGCTGCAGCAGCGATGACCTCCTATAAGAGTGAAGGAACCTCTGAGATACTGGAAAAACTTGATTTGGAAAAGGCGAGGAAAGCCCTCAGAAAGGTCATGGGCTATGGTCATTACTCTGTGATCGAACATGCCTCCTTCACGTTCAGCGTTGAGGGCGTCTCACGGGCGTTAACCCACCAGTTGGTGAGGCATAGACTCGCCTCCTACACCCAGCAGAGTCAAAGGTACGTTACCTATGAAACCCTAGAACACTACGTCACCCCGAAGAGCATTTTAGAAAATAAAGAAGCGAAGAAAATTTACGATGACGCTCTGATGAGCATCTCAGACACATATCAAAAACTGCTGAAGCATGGGGTTCCGAAAGAGGACGCAAGGTTTGTCCTGCCAAACGCAGCAAAAACAAATATTCTGATAACTATGAACGCCCGAGAACTGAGACATTTCTTAAACCTACGGTGCTGCGCGAGGTCGCAATGGGAGATAAGGGAAATGGCTATGGAAATGCTGAAACAGTTGAAACAGGTGGCGCCAGCAATATTCG
>Ga0315307_1001435_pt1 | contig 10648 bp, 9 predicted proteins | sample TDP2_MG_FD_203079 | JGI IMG/M metagenome (GOLD analysis project Ga0315307, IMG submission 203079) | Freshwater sediment microbial communities from Lake Towuti, South Sulawesi, Indonesia - TDP2 | ecosystem: Environmental > Aquatic > Freshwater > Lake > Sediment | place: Indonesia: South Sulawesi... | reverse complement strand
TTGGCGCTGCCGAATGGGTCAAAAAGAGATTAAAGGAGTGATTTGAAAGCGATGCTAAAAAGAACACCGAGAGTTGTAATTAAAATTAAAGACGGCCAAATCAAAGATATCCTGACCTATATTGAGCCAAGGGTGGAATTTCTGATTCTCAATGAAGACCTTCCACAAGACCATGAAAATCGTCTGATTTTCTGGATAACTGACGTTAGCCCAATAGAAAAGGTCATGGAATATTTCCCAGAATATCACCGGTTTGATTGATCAGGATTATATCGAACAAGTAAGAAGATTGAATTGTAGCCAGGAACCCATCGTGGATGTCGTGGAATCAAATCTTTGCTCTTGCCAAAGCGTCTCTTCCAACTATTTGTCTCACAAGCCGCTATATTGATCCATATCTTACTTCATGGCGCCGTGTACCATGTGAGGTTCAGGACCGCCACAAAGGATACGAGATTCGTGGCAAAGCCATATACCCTATGTGGTATATGCCGCGCCCAGGGTGATTCGAACACCCGACCTCCGGATTCGTAGTGGCAGACCCGTCTTTTGCGATATTATTGCTACTTTTATAACTTTACATAATGATTGAACAAAATTCAATTTCATTTTTGCCTTCGTTTTCGGTTTTTTACCATATTTTTGTTAATGATAGTAGCTAAATGGTAGCAGAAATTTTTTGGTAGGGGGTCAAGTCTTACATTATTAGGTAGTTGAGTCTTAAGTAATCAATAACTCTAAAAATATAATGGAATATTGCAAGACCTGACCTTTTCACTGTTAAAGCTTAATGGAGAATGGGATGCTTATTGGCAAGAGCGTCGAAGAGAGGTTGCCCGACGTGCTGCGTGATCCCTTCACGAAGAAAAAGGATGCTTACACACAGCAGAAAGAGATTGACTTTTTAAGCACTGGCGTATAGTATGGGGCTAATTAAGTAAAAAACATTTATGATTGGCTTAGGAGGCTATGATCCCTTGTTGTGATGCTTAAAAAATGGTCTGCTAATTTTTTTCACTTTTCCATAAAATGCCTGAGAACAAAAATTTGGAACGAAGCTGCCGTCTAAAAAAGAAAAAACTAATGATCGCCAAAGATTTTCGTAAACAAAGACCTAAGAAGCTGCTTGAAGAATCTAAGCAGAGGAAAGGAGGTGAGATTTTTTAATAAGAACAACGCAAAGGGGACGAGGGAAATAGTTCAACCTTTGAGAAGTGAAACCATTATTGGAGAAATAAAGGAGGTGATCTAAATGAAAAAAGGGAAAGTATGTGTTTGGTCAAGTTGGGGAGTGATCCTCATCTGTGGTTTGGTCCTAGTTATCTCCTCTGAATTGGTGAGTGCACAAGAGGCCAAGATCCAAATCGGTGCCGCAGTGAGCATGACGGGAAGATTGGCTAAGGAAGGAAACCTTGTAAAAAAGGGGTATGAAACCTGGGCCGAATGGATCAATGGACGTGGTGGGATCAACGTGGGAGGAAAACCCCACAAAGTTGAGATGATCTATTATGATGATAAGGCAGATCCGACGACAAGCGCAAAATTGACAGAAAAGTTGATCACTGAGGATAAGGTCAGTTTAATTTTAGGCCCATACTCAAGCGGGATCGCTGCTGCAACGAGCGCCATCGGAGAGAAATATGGTTTTGTAACGATCGCTCCAGTTGCGAATGGCGACTTTGTCTATGAAAGAGGCTTCAAATATCTGTTTTCCGTATTATCGATGGCTACGGGAGACTTGGTTCCTGTTGCGGAGTTGGCTGTAAAACAGATCCCGAAACCCAAAACATTTGCCGTCGTCGTCTTGGATCATGTCTTCACCCTCCCCTCTCTGGAGGGTGTAAAAAAGAGGTCTCTCGAATTGGGACTCGAAGAGATTTATTATGGAAAATTTCCTGTGAATACCAGTGATTTTTCAGGGATACTGACCACGATTAAATCAAAGGACCCAGATCTGCTCTATTTTGGAGGTTTCTTCCCGGACGCTGTCTCTTTTTATCGGCAGGCCAAAGAACTGAATGTGAATGCAAAATTATACACGACGACTGGAACTGCAGGACATCCTGATTGGCTGTCCGTGATGAAAAAGGACGGGGATTATGTTCTCGCCCAAGTTACCTGGCACCCTGACATGACCTACAAAGGTCCTTTCTTCACCAGCGTCTCATATAACGAATTCTGGAAAAAAAGGCATGGTGAAGATTCGAGTTTCTTCAGTGCCTGTGGATTCGTGGCTGGCATTCTCATGCAAGTGGCAATAGATAAAGCAGGAAGTCTGGATCAGTCAAAAATCAGAGATGCTCTCCGAGGGATGGATATTGAGACATTCTTTGGAGGGTTCAAATTTGATGAAAAGGGCAAAAATATTGCGCACAGAATGGGAATTGTACAGGTCCAGGCTGGGAAACAGGTTCTGATTGACCCCCCACGTCCCGGAGTGAAATTGCTTTACCCTGCTCCCTCCTGGAAAGAGAGATAAAGGGGTCATCCTCTTTTCTTGAAATAGCAAAAAAATAGCTTCCTTTCCGTGGAGGCTTCGTGTTTTTCCGAAGCCTCCACCGATTTTATTTCAAACCACGAAGAGAGAGATCACATGGTGGGTCAGGTATTGGTGAATGGATTTCTCCAGGGGGGATTCTATGCCTGTATCGGTGTCTCTTTCTCCATCGTCTTTGGGATCATGAAGGTCATCAACCTCGCCCAGGGCACTCAAATCATTTTGGGGGCCTATGTTACCTACACGGTGAGTCAGATCCTCAGGATAGATCCTTTCTTCACCCTTCCCCTCGCTGTCATCGGGCTTTTCATACTGGGGTACTTGATCCAAAAGTATATCATCAATTTAGTGGCAAAAGGGGGACTTGTCATTACAAGTCTGCTTACCTTTGGATTGAATTTGACTCTCATCAATGTGGCTCTTTTAATATGGAAAGCGGATTTCAGGGGTACAAATCCTTGGTATATGGGGATGAGTTTGGAAATCGCTGGGGTGACGATTCCATATGTTCGTCTGATCATTTTTGTGATCGCTCTCCTCTTTACCATATTTCTTGAACTTTTTTTCCGCAAAACCGAAACAGGTAACTCCATCCAAGCCACCGCTCTCAATCCAAAAGCAGCCCAGCTCATGGGAATCGATATTGGAAAAACATACTGCCTCACTTTCGCCATCAGTTCTGCTCTCGGCGGAGCCATGGGAACCCTCTTCATCTTAGCCAAGCCTATCTCTCCTTTCACCGGTGGGGATTTTCTGATCATTCTCTTTTCGGTAGCCATATTGGGAGGGCTGGGGTCTATTCCAGGTGCTTTGGTTGCCGGAATCGTTCTCGGAATGGTCGAATCATTTTCAGTGATGTTTTTTGGCATTGAATATCAGAAGATTGCGTTGAATCTCGTTTATCTCCTGATATTGATCTTCCTGCCCAAGGGATTAATGGGGAAGCGTTTTTATGGTTAATTTGGGTCGAAAAGGATGGTTGCTGATTGGAGGAGGGCTTTGCATATTTCTTTTTCTTGCCCCATTCGTACTGAGGGGCTATTGGATCCGCCTCCTGACGAACATGTTTATGTTTGCGGTCTTGGCTGAGAGTGTCAACATCATTGCCGGTTATTGTGGATATCTTGCCTTGGGAAACATGTTCTTCTTTGGACTCGGCGCCTATACGGTGGCGGTTCTCATGACGAAGTTTTCTTTCTCCTTCTTTTCTGCCCTGCTCATCGCTGGCCTAGGGGCAAGTCTCTTCTCCGTAATCGTGGGGCTGCCGGTATTACGTCTTAAGGGACAGTACTTTTTGATGGGCACGGTGGGGCTCTTGGAGCTTCTGCGAGAGATCACTACCAATATCTCTCTTACCGGTGGGGGGCAGGGAATTACCCTACCCATTTTTCCGGGAGGAGCAGCAGCCGCCAATCATTTCTTTTATCACTTCATGTTTGGCTTAATGCTCATCTCCATTGCTTGCACATTCTATATCTCAAAAAGCCGTCTTGGCTATGCGTTTCGCGCAATCAAATTTGACGAAGATGCCGCCTCTGTGATGGGTATCAATCCCACACCCTATAAGACGGCAGCATGGGCCATCAGCGCTTTTTTCACAAGTCTTGCTGGTGCAGGATACGCCTACTGGATGAGCTATATTGACCCTGGAGAGGTTTACCAGATCATGCCTTCTGTAAAGATGTATCTCATGATGGTCTTGGGAGGTGCGGGAACGGTCTTGGGTCCCATCGCAGGGGCATTTTTTATAGAATTTATTTCTGAACTCGTTTGGGGTAAGTTTTTAGAGTTACACCTCCTCATATTGGGCCTGGTCTTGGTTTTCGTCGTCATCTTTACACCAAAAGGCTTTATCGATCTGTTCCAAAGAGGCTTAACTCCTTCAAAACTTTTATCAGGAATAAAGGCGAATAGAATATAAGAGTATGTCCATCCTTGAAGGAAAACGAGTGACGAAGAATTTCGGAGGTCTCACTGCAGTCAGCGAGGTCGATTTTGAAATTATTGAAGGGGAGATCTTTGGATTGATTGGCCCTAATGGATCGGGGAAGACGACCCTTTTAAATCTGATCAATGGTATCTTCCCTATTACGGATGGTGAAATTCACTTTGGGGGTCAACGTCTCAATGGCCTAAGACCTCACCAGATCACCCACCTTGGGATTGGCAGAACCTTCCAGATCGTTCGGGCCTTTGAGGGGATGACCGTAAAGGAGAATGCACTGGTAGGCAGTTTATTCGGAACGAAAAAAGAAAAGAATATCAGCAAGGCGATGAAAGAAGTGGAAGAGGTTCTCGATTTTGTGGGGCTTGGGGCCAAGAGGCATTATAAAATTTCTGAAATTACCATCGCAGATCGGAAACGCCTCGAACTTGCCAGAGCCCTGGTGATGAATCCCAAACTCCTTCTTCTTGATGAGGTGATGGCTGGTCTAAACCCGAGAGAGATTGAGGGGCTCATGGAGATAATTTTAACGGTGAACCGTAAAGGGATCACCGTTCTGGTCATTGAACATGTGATGAAAGCGGTCATGGGAATCTCTCAAAGGATTATGGTTCTTCATCACGGAAGGAGGATCGCCCTTGGCTCGCCTAAAGAGATTGCGGAAAATGAAGAGGTGATCAAATCTTATTTAGGAGAAAAGTTTGCCCGGAGAGAAAGGACCTTTCTTAAACGTGGATAGGGTTGTGTTGAACATTGAGGACCTTCAAGCAGGGTATGGAGAGGTTCCGATTCTCTGGGACATCTCTTTAGAAGTGAGCCATCGAGAGATCATCGGTCTTCTGGGAGGCAATGGAGCGGGAAAGACGACTTTGCTCAACGTCATTTCAGGGATGGTCTTTCCGATGAAAGGAAAAGTCTCTTTTAACGAAGAAGAGATCTCCTTTTTCAATCCCACAAGGAGAGTCCAGATGGGTATCACCCAGATACCCGAAGGACGGCTCCTATTTTCTGGCCTCACCGTAACGCAGAATTTACGGCTGGGTGCGTTTGCCAGAAAAGATAAGACAAATTGGGAAGAGGAGTTGGAATCGATCTTCCGCCTTTTCCCCAGATTGGCCGACAGAAGAAACCAGCTGGCAGGTACACTGAGCGGAGGAGAGCAACAGATGTGCGCCATCGGTCGTGGTCTGATGGCAAGACCTAAGCTCCTTCTGATTGATGAACTTTCTTTAGGACTCGCTCCCCTCATTGTGGACCATATTATGGATGCCTTGAAAAAAGTCTATGAAGAGATGGATTTGAGCATGATATTGGTCGAGCAAGATGTGCAGATGGGGCTTGAATTTTCCCATCGGGCCTATGTGTTAGAGACCGGTCGCATTGTGAAAGAAGGGAGATCCGAGGATTTGGCTAAGGATTCAGAGATACGAAAGGCTTACCTCGGAATCTGACATATTCCATCTGCCGATGGGGTTATTATTTATTATACATCGGTTGTTACCTTTCCACCCAAAGCTTTTTCCGAAACAATGAGATATCTTCTTGCTGAAGATTGGAGATTTAGGTTCTTTTAAATTAAAACCTCGCACGCCTCTCTGGCAATGTTTGAACCATTTTTTCGATTAGGGGACAGAGATTTCAGTTGGCAGACAAAGAGGAAGATTGAGGTTGGGTGATTCGACCGATAATGTCGCGTGGTTGATACTTGGATCCCTCTGGCTTGTCACATTTTTTTTGTACATTTTAATGCAGTGCGTTTCCCCTCTGCTACCCATCTTGATCAACGATTTCCAACTCCACTACTCCATGGGAGGATTTCTCTACTCCCTTCCAATCTTGATGATTGCTCTGTTTTCATATCCATTAGGAATCCTTTCTGATCGAATTGGCTTGGAAAGAGCGGTGGGATGCGGAGCTGCAGTGGCCATATTATCCTCTTTAATCCGACCTTTATCTACTAACTTTTACCTTCTCGCTTTCTCTACAGCGGTGTTCGGCCTTGGCTTCGCAATGTGTTTCCCAAATTTACCAAAATTAGTCAAAGAAAACTTTCCTCAACACCTTACCGGAACAGCAACAGGAGCATATACCACAGCGATACCCCTTGGCTCGGGTTTAGGAATCGCTTTAACGAAACCTATTTTGACGGCAACCGGGAGTTGGCGGGAAGCTTTGTTGATTTGGAGCTTGTTGGCAATCCCTGTGATCGTCTTCTGGTGGATTATTGCTCGAATGAGTAAAAAACGAAGAAGTCAGGAGCCGGTTCAGCAGGGTATTCCACAACTGGTCAATCAGAGGAGTTCAGCTGGTCCACCACCCTCTTCAACCCTCACTTCACAAAAAAGATACACAACGTTCTTACCAGTTAACGGTAACCAAGCTACCCATCTTCAGGGTCACACTTTTATCTCGGTACTGATCGCGGGATTACTTCTCTCACTTCTGAATCTAATATTTTATTGCACAATAGGGTGGCTTCCCACGTATTTAACCGAGCGAGGATGGGATCCAGCCTTAGCAGCTACTGCTACGTCCTCCATATCTTTTATCGAGATACCCGCGGTACTTCTCATTCCCCTACTTTCGGACCGAATAGGAAGAAGAAGGATTATCATGATTTCGGGTTTTTCGATGATAGCGATTTGCTCTGCCATAGTATCGCTTAGCCCTTCGTTGAGCTGGTTTGTGTCCCCTGTCTTAGGGTTAACATTTGGGGGTATATTCGCCCTCCTTCTTGCCCTCCCTGTAGAACTCGTTGAAAGGGAGAAAGTTGGTCGCGCAGCAGGCGCCATCATTTCAATAGGATATGTCGGTGCTTTAATTGGTCCTCCTATTACCGGATATTTGAGAGATTTAACAGGGGATTTTTCCGTGGGATTTATAGTAATGGCGTTTGTTGGGCTTGTGGCCGTCGGCCTCTCTTACATTTTACCCGATGCCCGGCATACTAAACACAGATTTTCACTACCCTAGATCGAGAAGAGGTGAGAATCGCTAAATGGGCACTTGTTAATTTGTTATTCTTGACTTCTTTTTTTATTGGGTCTATAAATTGTTAACATTACGATAAAGGTATTATGAATCCTTCAAATGTTTCATAAGTTTTTCAAATGATCTTATATTTTTTATAAAAATCAATGAATTACCTCCAACCTTTATTTGGATTTTGCTACCAATTATAAAAAGGGAGATAATCCGCTTAAAGCGGGTTTAATTTTTTGAAGGGAGGTCAGGGACAATGGTTAAACAAAAAAAAACCAAATTTATTGTCGGAACTGATATTGGTGGTACGTTCACGGATATTATCGGAATTGACCTGGAGGCCGGGGAACAACGAATTGGTAAAGTTCCTTCCACACCACCCACTTATTTCGATGGCGTGATAAATGGTCTCAAAAGGGCCAAGCTTTTGGGAGGAGAATGTTTTTCATTTCGCCACGGAGCCACTGTTTCAACCAATGCCATTCTTGAACGAAAAGGTGTGAAAACGGCATTGATTACGACAGAAGGCTTTCGGGATGTCCTTGGAGGAGGTCGTGCAGAACGTATTTCTGCGTTTGAACTCGATTGGGATCCGCCAGAATTAATCGTTCCAAGAAGAAATGTATTAACCGTTAAGGAACGAACCGGACCTTGGGGAGAAGTTCTGGTTCCTCTCAACGAGGAAGATGTGAGGCGCGCTGCACGAAAATGCAGGAAAAGGGGAATCGAATCGATTGCCGTCTGCTACATCGATTCTTTTATGAATCCTATTCATGAGAAGAGGACTCGAGAAATTTTGGAGCAGGAGCTTCCCGGGGTGGATATCACCTGCTCCCACGAGATCTTACCCCAGATGTTGGAGTTTGAAAGAACATGCACCACCGTGCTCAATGCCTATATCTCCCCAATCCTCAAGAACTATCTCAAAGGGCTTTATGAGAGACTGCAAAAAGACTGGAATTATAATGGTCCAGTACTTGTGACAACCAGTGGAGGAGGAATCATTGGAATGGATGAGGCTATCAAATTACCAGCCCGTACCTTTCACTCCTCACCGGTTTCAGGAGCTGTAGGGATGGCAGGATATATCGGCTCCTTAGCAGGGTTTGAAAATGTCATTCCTTTTGAGACTGGGGGAACGACCAACAATGTGTCGATTATCTACAAAGGTTCACCAGTCATGACGCACGAGTGGAAGATCTTATGGAATGTCCCCTGTTGTCTTCCCTCTGTGGATACCGTCTATATCGGTGCAGGTGGAGGAAGCATTGGTTGGGTCGATAAAGGACAAATCCTGAATGTAGGGCCCCAGAGCATGGGCGCTGTCCCAGGACCAGCATGCTACGGGATGGGAGGAGAAGAGGCGACTAACACAGACTGCCAGATTGTTTTAGGACGAATCAATCCTGACTACTTCCTGGGCGGTGAGATGAAGGTTTATGGGGACCTCTCTTTTAAAGCATTGAAAGAGAAGATCGGAGATCATTATGGATGGGATGCAAAAGAGGCGGCTGCCAACATGTACATGGTAGCCATGACTAACCTGATGATGGCCATGAGGATTCAAACCGTCTCCCGAGGTCTGGATCCAAGGGACTTTGCTATTATTCCTTATGGAGGCGGTGGACCCATGTATGCTTGTGATTTGGCCAGAGAATTGGGTGTCAGCACTGTAGTGGTGCCCCCTCTTCCCGGTTATGCCTCGGCTTTTGGAGCCATCCGGGTGGACGTCAAACACGAATTCACTTATCCCATCCATAAGACTGAGAAGGAACTTGATTACGATCAGATCAACCGTGATATGGAGAACCTGGTTAAAAAATCTATAGACACTCTTGAGAGAGAAGGTCTGTTAAAAAAGCAGATGGTCATTCAACGTTTCCTCGATGTCAAATATTTCAGTCAGAGCCAGTTTTTTACCGTAGAATGTCCATTGGGAAAGATCAAAGATCTCAAGGTGGCGATGGAAAAATTCTTGACCGCGATGAAGGCCAAATATGGATACAACCTCCCCCCTGGCTATGTGGATCTGGAAGTAGTCAATTTGAGGGTGGTGGCCATGGGGATTATTCCAAAACCTGACCTGCCCAAAATCGATGGAAGGGGGAGCCTCAAAACCGCCCAAAAACCAGCCAGGAAAGTCTGGTACAAAGATGTAGGGTTTGTGGAGTCCCAAATTTATGAAAGGAACTTACTCCCTGTGGGAGCGACTTTTAATGGGCCTGCTATTATTGAGCAGCCAGATACCACAACGGTGATGCCACCCAGAACCCGTTGCAATGTTGATCGATATGGAAACCTCATTATTAAAGTTGCGAGATAGGAGGATACCATGGCAAAGAAAGAAGAAAGAAAATACCGAGTGAAAGAGAAGTTAGAAGAGATCAAAGACCTAAAAATGGATCTCATCACATTCGAAGTTTTGAGAAACGCCTTTGTAGCGGCATGTTATGAGGCCAGTACAACCATTGAGCGTATTGCTTACCATCCAGTGATTGGCATGGGCCGAGACCGATCCAACTCCATTCTAACACCGGATGCAAGGCTCGTGGCCCACGGCCATACGGATGCCGCCGCCCACTATGCATCTTTCGAACCTTCGGTTCAAGAGCTGTTTAAGGACATTCCAAAAAATACCATGAAACCCGGAGATGCCTATCTCTTCAGCGATCCTTATCGAACAGGCTCCCATGTCAATGACACCCGACTGATCAAACCCATATTTTATAAAGGTGACATTGTGGCATTTGCCTGTACTGTCATCCACTGGCCAGATATGGGAGGCCCCATGCCTGGGACGTTTAATCCCGAGGCTACCTCTTGTTATGCTGAAGGTATTCGCATCCCACCCATTCGTCTTTTCAAAGACAATAAGCTGGATGAAGAATGGTATCGTTTTATCGCCCTGAATATCCGAGGTAGCATAGAACGAAGGGGGGATTTGACAGCTCAATTTGAGTCCGCCAGTTTGATCGAGAGAAGAATCCGAGATTTAGTATCCCGATATGGGAATAAAACCGTCCAACTCGCCTTTGAGGAACAATTCAATTATTCCGAACGACTGATGCTCGCCGAACTGAAGGAGCTTCCCGATGGTTTATGGGAGTTTGATGACTATGGCGACCAAGATGTCATGAAGGAGGGCAAACCTCCCATCAGGGTTCACTGTAAAATGACTAAGAAAGGAACGAAGTTAATCTTTGATTGGACCCAGTCCGATCCTC
>Ga0315307_1001433_pt1 | contig 10654 bp, 13 predicted proteins | sample TDP2_MG_FD_203079 | JGI IMG/M metagenome (GOLD analysis project Ga0315307, IMG submission 203079) | Freshwater sediment microbial communities from Lake Towuti, South Sulawesi, Indonesia - TDP2 | ecosystem: Environmental > Aquatic > Freshwater > Lake > Sediment | place: Indonesia: South Sulawesi... | reverse complement strand
TCACTGGGGCAAGAACGAAGACAGAACTCATCTACCTCGACAGATTCAAGGCTTTGCATCCTATGAAAAAGATGAGGCTTGTAGCCACAACAGACGACGGCTCATACGGCATCAAAGGCTTAGCCTCATCAGTCGTGAACACGCTTCTCGAAAAGGAAAAGTTCGATATGACCTATGCTTGCGGACCGGAGCCCATGATGAAGACGATTCTCGATGCAGCTCAGAAAATGGATACGCCAGTTCAATTCAGTCTTGAAAGAATATTCAAGTGTGGAGTGGGAATATGCGGGAGCTGTTCTCTAGGCCAATACAGAGTCTGTAGAGATGGGCCGGTCTTCTCTGGAGATATGCTTCAAGGCATAAGTGAATTCGGAAAAACCAAGAGAGACTCTGCTGGGAGAATCATTCCAATTTAGACTGAGGGGTGGAGCAAGGGACCCCACACAGCTCCAAGGGTGGGATGAATTGCTTATCTGCCCTCAGCCGACGGAATAATCCCAGCAAGAATCAGACAAGTCGTACCAAAATGCAAATTCAAGAATCTCGCGAAAAATGAGATAACCTAACTCGATGCGTGTGTTGAGTGGTGGAATTCATGAATCTGCTGAATGAGTATACGTCTCGAGTCGCATCTTGCTTAGAGAGGCTTGGCAGGAAGTTCATTCGACATCCCCATCTCTTCTATACTGAATCTGATATGCACTGCTATCTATACTACCTCCTCTATGCTGGAAGACCGTTCAAAGGCTTGATTGAAACTATGGATGGTAGGAACACGATTCTACTCCACAAAGAGCTACCGACCACAGGAAGATACACTAGAAACAGTCAAGGCCTCCTCGTTCCCTCACAGAAAGGAGCGAGAGGCCACTTCGACATAGCCATCATAAACAGACTTCAATCCGAAAGATACGACCTGAAACATCAGAAAGCTCTAATAGCCATAGAGCTGGGGCTTGATGAAGACATCAAACACTTCAAGAACGATCTAGCAAAGCTCACCGACACTAGAAATGATGTGAAACAAGGATTCATCGCGCACTTCGCTAGAGAGAAGACAATACCCGTTGATGAATATCAAGAAATGAAGGATCTCCTGGAAGACAACCCACGGATCGGGTCACTCATCATAGACCGCTCTAGTAGAACAGCGAATGTCTACAATAGACTCTTGAAAAAAATGATTCAGGTTCATAAAAAAGAACTTAAGGACCAGTAAAGATTCATTAAGAATATGACGGAAGTATTAGATGAAAGCTGCTAGATTTCTCCTTATTGTTTTCATATTCATTATGTGTGTTCCTCACCGTGACGCCGCGATTGCAGCCGATGTTGTCCAGATCACTGGTTACGTTTATGATGTCGAAGGTAATCCAGTTAAAGGTGTATTTGTTGGAGCTAATAGTCTTAGTCCACCATGGGTAGAGTATGGGTATACGATTACGGACGCTAGGGGACACTACACCCTTTCTTTTGATGGACCGAAGCGCCTCGACGTTCCTGTACCTTCCCACAAAGGACGGCCTATCTTTGAAGGTTGTAGAATGATTGTAGCATTGGATAGCGAGGAATGGGTGCCAATAACTTTCCATTTTATCAATACTCAGAATAAGGATGTCATAGAGCAAGATTTCATTTTGAAACCTGCGGGCGCAGTGAAACTCAAAGCATATAATCCGAACGACGCTCTAATCGAGAGGTTCCCGCTGCCGGATATCTCTATCGAAAACGCAACAACTCCCGCCTACACGACGGACTTACATTGGAGATTGACTCCGAGTCAGTTTGTATGGAAGCTTGGAATGTTCGTGCTAAGCCTCAATACGCCGCATGTCCTCAACTTCCCTTGGAATGTACCTGGTTTTGGCAGGGTGATATTGAGAGCTGACAATGGTGGCAAAGGGTTTACGCTTACAAGACGGGGCGAGATGATAACTATCAACCTGAACTGTGAGCTTGCGAGAACTGAGTGTAGACTCCTAAGGGAGAGCTACGAAAGGTATTTGGATGAGGGCTACGTGTTTTCCGAGAACTTGTCTCTAAAGATCCAGTCTGCATGCGAACTCTTACGGAAAGCCGATTCAATGACCGATGATGTCCAGAAAGCGCATTTTGCGGATTCATCTCTTAATCGAACATTGTGGGCTGCGGAGAGCTTGGAATTGGGAAAAGCTCTTCAAGACATTGAGAAATATCGGAAGGGCAACGCTACTCTGCGTCTTGTCGATGAGAATGGCAGGCCTATGGAGGGCGTGGATGTGGCGGTCTCTCAGATCACCCACGACTTCTTCTTTGGCGCAGCCTTGGATGGGTTTCTAGATTTACGTGCATACGAGCTTTTTAGAGAGGCAGGGATAAACTACGGATTGCTTGGGTTCTACTGGTATAATACAGAATGTCCTCTCGGCCAATACATTCATCTTAACCAATACTCGCTGACTGATGTTGAGTTACTAAAAAATATGGGCTTTCGCATGGGAACTCAGGCTCTTATTATTCTGGAGCCTGGTCCTATGGCATGGGATACTGGTCTTGTGAACCTTAGTTTTGAGCAGCTGAGAACCAAGATTTACGAACATGTGTATAAATTGGTCAGCACATATTCAGATTATATTGATTACTGGACGATTGTTGGCGACCCCCATGTAGAGATTAATTCTTTAGGATTCATCCGAGAACAAGTAGTCGACTTGGTCAAGACTGGAGTAGGCGCTGTTAGGAGCGGTGATCCTACATCCCAAATCCTCGTAATTATTGGTGATCCTTGTGGTTATAATACCGCCTATTACTGCGACGGAAATGATGACAGGTATACGGTAGATCCCTATACCTTCTTCTCACGCCTTGGCGAGTACGGTATCGATCATGACGGGATAGCTGTCTATGTAGAGTACGGTTCATTATACGAATTCCCAAGTGGGTTTTCTATTTCTGGTGCTGAGCAAATACCACTCCCTTTCAGAGATCTAGCATCGGTCTCACGTATACTCGACTGGTACCACACATTATCTGAACCTATTCACGTCCAGGTCCATGTGCCTGGAAATTTCAAGTCCAACCTAGGGTATTGGCATAGAAGAAGTTGGGATGAAGAACTCCAAGCAGAATGGATAGAGAAATTCTATACGATCGCGTTCAGCAAGCCACTCATGAGAGAGATAACCTACTGGTCCGCTAGAGATTCAGACTATATGAAGGCCAATCGAGGGCTACTAGATGTACACTATATCCCCAGAGAATCATTCTATGCATTGAGAAGGCTTATCACGGAGAATTGGACGACCCGCTTGCATACGAAGACGGATGCGAACGGCCAATTAGAATTCAGAGGTTTCGCAGGCGATTACAACATCACTGTTAGCGCTAAGGATTTCACGCCGAATTTTACAGTTCATGTCTACGAAGGGGCAAGCAACGCCTACACTATCAATCTTGGCAGAGCCAAAGCAGAAGGAGTTGACAGAGCTAAAGCAGAAAGAGCGATCGCTCAGGCTGGAGAAGCTGTGAGTAGGGCGAAGGCGGAGGGTAGGACGATCTATTTGGATAGAGCGGAAAACCTCTTAGAAGACGCCGGAAAGGCTCTGATCGAAGAGAACTTCACTCAAGCAATACTTCTAGCTGAGGAGGCAAATCGCGCCGCTGATCTCGCTGTGACATGGCTTGTGATACCAGCGATCATAGCATTTGTAGGTGGTGTCCTCTGCGGCAGCGTTATCCTCTATAGACACGTTCGAGCGAAGAGACGAAAACCTTCGGCGCGCTATCAGAATAGATAACTGGTCAAGCAATTGAAAGTCAGTTGTCTTACTTCCAGCCCCAGTAGTCTTCTTCAGCTTCATAAACCTCTTCACAGTCTGAGCATACCCCGAGCGTTTTGATCGTTCCATCGGCTACAGCGCATTTCTCGCAGTATGTCTTTCCACACTCACCGCACGTATAAAGCTCCTCATCACTCACCTCAGCACCGCAGCCATCGCATACGCCCAACCTGATGGATCACCTCAAAGTCACTCGCATTCTTCCCTATAGATGGGTCTTTGCTCATAGTTATCTAGAGGTAATCGCGGAAATGAGAGCTGCTTCAGAAAGATCGCGGCTTCGACTTAGTCTTCGGCCAAGAAGAAAGAGTGGATAGTCGACTTTCGCAGGGTCCTCCGGAAAGAGTTTTCTTGCTAGGCTGGTAATTTGAACGACATCATCCCATGTCAGTGATGCAAGCTTCATCTCCGGAATTACGTTGAGGCAGACAGCAACTCTAGCCACATTCTTGTCCAGCGGAACAAACAGATCGCGTGGTTGCAGATGATGGAAGAGTCTTAGATCGGGAAAGCCTCTGACCATCCAGCGCATGTACATCCAAGTCTTCTTCCTAGCGGAACCAGCCGTGCGGCCCATCCGAAGAATATTCATCGATATCTGTTCCGCGAGTTCAAACGGAGAAGCAAACCGTCTACTGTAGCTCAGGATATCGCCCTGCGCTTGATTCGAAACGAAGGAATTTACCGACCCTAGTATGTTCGGAATGAGACTCGATTCTCTTGCCTCAAATTTCCATCTTACATTTTCAAGAGCTTCACGAAACATGTTCTGATCTGCGGAAAAGAGCTGTTCTTTCAAGAAAGAGTAGCATCCGACCATGAGCTTTCTCGCGTTTTCCGCTGCACCGACTACGTTTCCCTCGTCCACGGAAGCCACAAGTAGAAGATAATGTGCGAGTCTCTTTCGTACAGAAGGGTCTGTTGAGTAAGGATCATAGGGCAGAGGAGGATGAAGCTGAGGGTCAAATTGAAGGTCAATTACATTTGACTTCTCATCAACGTACTTGACTAGACGCGAGAGTAGATCAAGCATTGCCTAAACCCTACCTAGGCAAATCACTGATCAAGTCGATTCTTCCTTTCCCAGATTTACGCAAAGCATTAATGTGTTCGACTATCTCCCACCAAAAGCGGTGATCATTTTCGCAAGCGTCAGCAGCCGCATGAAGAAACTTTAGATAGCATTTCACTCGCTTCAAGGGGTCGACGCCTTTACGAGGTTTACCCGGCCAAAAGACGATTGACTTGATATCTCTAGAGCGTATTTTCTGCTGTGTACTAACAACGAGTCGGCTTATCCAAGCTGAACTCTTCTGGCTATCCAGAAGCATGCCGTTATCCCTTACGAGGCACTGCCCTGTCGCCAAATCGGATTCAAAGGTCGTATTATAGTTCGGCTTTTCCTCGTCTGGGAAAAACAAGTCGTATTTAGCACTCAGTATAGCCCAAGCATAGTCCTTTCTGGAGCAGTACTCTATGAATTCGGAAATTCTCGAAGAACGATAAAGCTCTGCTGGAGTACCTACACGAACCGGGTTCTTCTCACATGAGCAGTACGTTACCCAAAGCTCGGGTAAGCCATTCAATTTGTACCAATATCCTTGCTGAAACAGTTCGTGTTCTAATAGGTGAATGGTTCGATAGAAGATTTTCCCTCGGCAATCCGAGATCTTCGATAATGCTCAAATCTGAAATAGGAATATCTTCAGCGATCTCTTTGATTCAAGTCAGCCGGCGTCCACTTGAAGCTCATGTTTAGCTTCGGTGAGATTAGAGTTTATCTTCTAGACGATCTTCTGAGAAGGCTAGGCAAGGATTGTGAGGTATGCGTCTACGGTCCAGCTAAAAGACGTTTCTTGACGAATCAATGCTGCAAGTGCATAGAGCATGCTGAGAAGCTCGTGCACTCTATCGTCCCAGACCCGAACTATATACGTAACCCTGAGAAGCTCGACAAATGGCTACTAGAGAAAAACCCTCCTCCAAAGTCCTAAAGAAAGAGCGTATGGCAAAGCAAGAAATCTAATATCGGACGCACAAGGTTCTCCAGGGCCTGACGGAACTGAGCCTTCACTATATTAAGCTGAATCTTGATGATTCGACCGCCTACTTCTTGGGCAAATCGAACAATATCTTTACGAACTTGTCGAGGCTGTAGCGAAATTTGTCAAGGATATTGTCCCATAATAGCTGACAGTCGGGAGGATATTTGACTCCGAAAAATTCAAGTGTTGAAATCGGCACGTGTTCCGGATGTATGGGTGTTGAGTTCCTTAAGTCTATGATGTTTCTCCATATCTTGATCATGTCAGGATCGAATTTCATTTTCTCTTTTTCAAATATTTTCTCGACCAATTTAATAGACCTCCAATCAGAGTTATAGTCTGGAACTAAACGACGCAGAGGGTCGAGCTCTACGTCAAATAAAGATGCCAAACTTGCTATCTTGCCGACAAAATCATCTTCATCGGAAGAAGCTTTGCGCAGTCTCAAAAGAATCTCTTTATCACCTAGGTTAAACAGCTCAGCTCCCCGTCTGTCTTTAAAGAGATGATTAGCTTGTGCCATCTTCTTTAGGATGTAGGCTGCTCTCTCCTCTCTTTCTTGCGCTTTTGCAAGGGCTCTTATTTGCGCTTCTTTGCCTTGCTTTACCGTTTCTTCAAGATTTTGTTCGACAGCCCGTACTTGTTGCAGAGCCTCCTCAAAGACATGAAGCCAAGAAGCGTATCGTTGAACATCATATTCGGATCTTTCGAGTTCTTTGAAGAGATTAATCGAATCGCTGATGGCGGCAGCGTTATCGGCAGTAGTGGAAGTTGCATATAAAGCGCTGCCTGGACTGACTTTGAGTTTCTTGTAGTTCAATCTGATAAAGTGTCTTCTGTTACCACATCTACCACAGAACGTAGTTGTTTCGTCAGCGTTACTGTATCCGCATGTATCGCAAACCCAATCTTTGGGCATGGCATCGCCAGATGGTATTTGACCTTTCAAGAAGTATTAAGATTTGGGAAAGTAGCTTTTAAATCGAAACCATGAGGCATATCCAATTATGCGGAAGAAAGGGCCATTTTTCGAAGTGGGTCGGTTTGAAGAGGGTTCTCAAGTACGATGGCAGATGCATCAAATGCGGTCGAATGATAGCGGCCGGAGAGGAAGCTTACTGGGAGAAGGACAAAGGTGTGTGGCATGTTGACTGTGACAGGGGAGAAGGATTGAGAGTTCCAAGCAGGGTTGTCCATAGACATGTCGCTTCAAAGGGTCTTTGGGTAGCTGTTGCTGCGATAGTTTTACTGGCTTTCATCTTAGGCGGCTTCGTTATAGGTCCGATAGTAGGTCCACCAATAACGATAACAACAACGATTAGCTCAACTGCGGTGACAACAGCAACCACGACGGTTACTATTACAATTAAGGAGGGGACGCAACCCCAGCAGCCGCAGAAATGGCTCGACCGCAAACCATCAGATCCGGAGGTTATCAGCTGGGAGGATGCAGGCAAGTATGTGGGGCAGACCAAGACGGTTGAAGGAACCATAGTTCGAACATATCGATCCGCTAACGCGATTTTCCTAGATTTTCATGATCCCTACCAAGGGTACTTTATGGCTGTCATCTTCAAGAGTGATTGGACGAATTTCAAGTTTCAGCCAGAAATCTTCTACAAGAATAAGGAAGTTCGCGTAACAGGACTTATCAAAACCTATCAGGGCTCCCCGGAAATTATAGTGTCGAGCCCAACGCAGATTGAAGTGGCAAACATGGGGTTCAATTATCCTTGAGACTGGCTCCAAATATTTTGGAACTCAGATTCATATATTGATGCAACGTCCACTGAACGGATAACGATTAAGTTTTCATTGTTGCTGTTCTCGGCGCTATTCGTCCAGTTGAAGCTTCCAGTTATGACGATCCGGTTATCGATTATCGCGACCTTGTTGTGCATTATACCGTCTGGATTTGTGTCATTTCTCACTTCGATTCCCGCCCCTTTCAGAAGAGCATGTTGACTGTAGGTGCTGCCCTGACTCTTATCGAAGACGATCTTAACTTCGACCCCCCTATCGTGAGCGGATATTAGAGCTTCAGCCACGTTCTGCAATGTGAAGATATACATGAGAACATGCACAGATTGATTTGCTCTGCCAATCCAATAGACGATTGTATCAGCGCATCCACCTTTCGGGGAGAAATGGATCTCATAACTTGCGGAAGATGGTTGCAAGTATCGACCAGTGTACATTGAATAGGCTATGCCGAGAATTGCACCGAGCAACAGACCAACAACGAAGACAGCGATAATGAGCTTTCTATCATTCATGAATACCACTCTCCGACCATAAGCCATAAAGAATTACGTAATTCGTATGGATAAGGCTCTCTTAGGCTTTCCTCACGCGTATGGATTTCGTGAAAAATAGTTTCGGACGCCTCAAGCCTTTTGGTCTCTCTGCGCCTAAGCGTTTAGGTTGGGACCTGTGAAGCCCATTTTGTTGAGGATGGCCGGGCGAGATGAAGTCCGGATAAAACCTGTTTTTGTGAGAGACGGAAAGCCAATTCCAGTTTGGGAATTAGTGAAGTTAAAGGAGTCCCAGAAGATCGGGACTGCGAAATCCGGTTCTAGATCGGAGGCAGCGAAACAAGCTTGGAGGACTAGGAGAAGGCTTGAGCGTTAGGCTCTGGCCTAGATATCTGTTCTCTAGGGACCGGATGAAGGTTATCCGGCTGTTCCTCGACTATCAGAAGAAACAGATGAAACGAGTGAAACTCGGTGTCTTCGAGCTGGCGTTGCTGATAGAGAAGGCTTGGACCAATGACCTCGACAGCGAGGAGATCGATGTCTCCTTAAACTACTATGAAGCGAAAAGAGAGCTGGAGAAGAAGAGTAGTGGCCATTAGGCGTAAGACTCTTATCAGAAGGTCCAGGGTCGAGTGGACTGACTACAACACGAATATCTACCGTGGTTGCGCTCACAACTGCAAGTACTGCTACGCCCGATTGATGACTAAACGATTTGAGCCTAAGCCTTTAGACTGGCGAGATGTTAAGATGGTTGAGAACGCTGTTGAGTTAGCGAGACAAGAAATCAGGGCGCTCCATCCTGGGCGGATCATGTTCTGCAGTATGACGGATCCCTATCAGCCGATTGAAGCTGAGACAGGGTTGGCGAGAAAGGTTCTCGAGGTCCTACTGAACTCACCTTTCCACGTTTTGATTTTGACCAAGAGCCCACTAGTGACTAGGGATTTTGATCTGATTCGCAGCCATCCTAACGTAGAAGTGGGTTTCACGATTACATCTCTGGAAGACATTCCTTTCTGGGAGCCCTATGCGTCTGGCAACAAGAAGCGTATCGAAGCATTGAAGAAAGCTCATAGCATGGGCATCAAGACCTTCGTGAGCATAGAGCCTTGGATACCGGACGTAACCTACCCACAACCGATAATCGAGAAGCTGAGAGAGTTCGTTGATCGCTTCATCATCGGAAGCATGCAGTACTGCGACGTCCCGAGATCATTCTATGCGAAAAGTCTGCCAGCCCTGATTTCATGGTTAAAAGAAAACAAGATCAACTACTATCTGAAGAGAGAACTGAGATCCTGTCTTTCTCCTTCTGATTGAGCTGACGCGATTTCAAGAAGGTTTTCGAAACTGTCCCGAAGGCATAGTTTGATGATTAAAGTATTAGATACTTGATAATAGTAACTAAAAGAGGGGAACTATGTCACTTACACCAGAATTTGAGTTAGGCTTTTGGAACGCTTGGATTTTCATGGTTCCCTATTTATTGGTGATGCTCCTCTGTATTCTCGTGATGTGGAAAAAAGGTGCACCTAGTGGTCCAGCGCGCGTTCCATGTAAGTCTAAGACTACGCTTTTAGTTGCCAGTCTCTCCAAGATTATTTATTTTCCCGCCGTGCTATACTCGGTTTTCCTACCGCTACAATTAGGCACGATATGGTTCTACGTAGGTCTCCCAATTACGCTAATAGGATTAGTTGGAAGCATAGTAGTTTTGGTGGACTGGGTTATCACTTCAGCGGGTCAACCCGTTACCAGAGGAATTTATCGGTATTCGAGACATCCTATGTATGTAACGGGAGTTTTCATTTTTCTGGGTGTGAGCATAATTTCGGCTTCATGGGTTTTCATGTTGTTAACCATCATATTCGGAGTTGGAGTAACTCGTCCATATTCCGTGAAGATTGAAGAAGCCCAGTGCCTTGGGCATTACGGTGTCGCCTATCGGGAATACATGAATAGAACTCCACGATGGATAGGAATACCGAAACCAGAGAAAACGGACTAACTGAGAATAAAGGCATAGACATGGAGATTGCTGAATCGCAAGTCAAAGTGTCTCCTCCACTTGGCGGATCAAGGCTTCAAGCTCAGGGTCCCTTGTCTGCCTGTAGATCGGCTCGAACCGCTTGAGAGCTTGAGCCAACTGGACCTTAGTCTCATGTTTGAACTGAGGGTCCTGGGTTCTCTCTAGGATTCCCCTGTCCTAGCTTTGCTCCTACGGTATTGGCGTGTAGAATTCAACTTCTAAACTGTCGATGACAGCCTCCATCTTCGCGAACACCGCATGGTCCTCTGGATTTGCCCTCACTTTCTCATAAAAGGCTTCCATTGCGGCAAGGCTATCGTACTCCTCCTCGTAAACGATGGTATTCACGGAGTCGCCGGTGAAGCACCTGTACCGCCTCAAGGGCATCCCTAGGCGAGTTAAGATAGCTTCGGTCTTTTTGTCAAGCTCCATGGCTTCTGCCATCTTGCCAGGGAGGACTTTTATAATGAGTCGCACCATTACTTTCATAAATTATCACCTCCT
>Ga0315307_1001432_pt1 | contig 10660 bp, 11 predicted proteins | sample TDP2_MG_FD_203079 | JGI IMG/M metagenome (GOLD analysis project Ga0315307, IMG submission 203079) | Freshwater sediment microbial communities from Lake Towuti, South Sulawesi, Indonesia - TDP2 | ecosystem: Environmental > Aquatic > Freshwater > Lake > Sediment | place: Indonesia: South Sulawesi... | reverse complement strand
ACCATCGAAGCTCCGACGCAGGACGACGTCCCCGGTCTGCAGACCCTGGGCGATGGAAACGCACCGACGAAAGCGGAGGGGGCGGACCAGGCCCGGAAATGGGATGTTCTTGGGACAGGGGGCGGGGTCGATGCGTATGTCTCGGGTGATGACCAAGGGATCATGACCACATACCCCGACAGACGTGTCCTTTACCTTGGGTATAGCCTAGTCCTCGTCAAGCTCAATCCAGGTCAGAGCCCCACCGATACCTACGGTGTACTTGGGGCATTGAGGGCCGTAGTGGTGGACGAGATGGGGGAGAGCATGTCCGTCCTCGTTCCCAGCGACGCGGAGCCGCAGCTTGCCCTACTGGTGGGCAACGGCACGATCCAATCCTATGAGCTGGGCGGATGGGGGCGCGGCCTCGGGAAGGCCTAGCGGCTCTTCGCAGTTCCTTTCCGGACAGAACTACCCGCTGGCAGCTGACACCTAAGCGCAAGCGTAGGTGTCTCTTGCCTGTGCGCCGAGAGCCTACGAGCGCCGAAAAGCTTTATATATAACCAATAAGACAGATCGCCAAAGGCGGTTGCATGGCGACCCAACTAGCAGGCACGCCCGTCCTGATACTCAAAGAGGGGGCGCAGAGGCGTCGAGGCAAGGACGCCCAGGAGAACAACTTCCTTGCCGCGAAGGTGATCGCAGAGGCCGTCAGGACGACCCTGGGGCCACGAGGAATGGACAAGATGCTCGTGGACACCCTGGGGGACATCGTGGTGACGAACGACGGGGCCACGATCCTTGACGAGATGGACGTCGACCACCCGGCGGCCAAGATGCTCGTCGAGGTTGCCAAGACCCAGGATGAGGAAGTGGGCGACGGAACTACTACCGCGGTCGTCTTCGCAGGCGAGTTGCTGACAAAAGCTCAGGAACTAATGAACCAGGACATCCACGCCACCATCATAGTCAATGGATATCGCGTAGCCAGCAGGAAGGCCCTTGAGGAGCTTGACAAGATAGCCAAGACGATTGATCCAAACGACACCAAGACCCTAGAGGACATAGCCAAGACATCGATGACGGGAAAGGCGGCGAACGTGGCCAAGGACCAACTCGCGGCAATCGCCGTCAAGGCAGCCAAGCAGGTCGCGGAGAAGGTCGGCGACAAGACCGAGGTCGACATAGACTACATCAACATGGTCAAGAAGCAGGGGGCCGGCGTCTCGGAAACCGAGATGGTCAGCGGCACGATAATCGACAAGGAGGTCGTGCACCCTGCCATGCCCAAGTCTGTCGAGAAGGCGAAGATAGCCCTCGTGGATGCCAAGCTGGAGGTCCAGGAGACTGAGACCGATGCCGAGATCAAGATCACCACCCCGGACCAGCTGAAGGGATTCCTGGGCGAAGAGGAGAAGATGCTCAAGGACATGGCGGAGAAGTTCAGCAAGGTCGGGGCAAACGTCGTCTTCTGCCAGAAGGGCATCGATGACCTGGTCCAGCACTACATGGCCAAGGCCGGGATACTTGCGGCGAGACGGGTGAAGAAGAGCGACATGGAGAAGCTCTCTAGGGCGACGGGCGCAAGGGTCATCACCAACTTGAGCGACATGACCAAGGATGATCTGGGGAGCGCCGGAATTGTGGAGGAGAGGAAGATCGCCGGGGACGAAATGATATTCGTCGAGGACTGCAGGAATCCCAGGGCGGTGACCGTCTTCATAAGGGGAGGCACCGAGCATGTCGTGGACGAGGTCGAGCGGGCCCTCCACGATGCGGTGTGCGTTGTTCGGGACGTCTTAGAGAACAACAAGATCGTGCCCGGGGGTGGAGCGGTGGAGACAGCGCTCTCGCGCGCTCTGCAGAGCCACGCCTCGAGCATCGGGGGCAAGGAGGGTCTGGCCGTCTCCGCGTTCGCGGACGCCCTGCGGATCGTGCCGAAGAGCTTGGCCGAGAATGCCGGCCTTGACCCAATCGACATGATCCAGGACCTTCTGGCCCAGAACGAGACCAAGGGCAGCCAAATGGGCATAGACATCTTCAAGGGCAAGATCGCGGACATGTACAAGCTCGGCGTCATTCAGCCCCTCGACGTGAACCGCCAGATCATCAAGTCCGCCGTTGAGACGGCGTGCATGATCCTGAGGATCGACGACGTCATATCGGCCAAGGAGCTGAAGGGGGAGGAGAAGAAGCCTCCCGCCGGCATGGGACCGGGCGGAATGGGGGGCATGGGCGGGATGGGTGGAATGGGCGGAATGATGTAGGTCCGCCCTTCGGATGAAATTCGGACCGCACCGCCGCTCCGGAATGCTCGTTGAGCCCCAGCCTGGGCATGCTAAAAGTAGCCAAAGTGCTTTGTGAAGCTGTGGTCGCAGAATGCGCACTTGAAGGGCGCCTGCTCGTACAGGAAGGAGTTGCCGCAGTCAGGGCAGTCCACCTTGCTGCCCTTGAACTCCTCGGAGGTCCTGTCCGACACCAGCATCCCCCTGCACTTGGGACAGCTCATCGGCCTCTCTTTGGACTTGGCATCCACCGCGACCTCCGAAGAGCAGCTCTCGCAGACGAACACCTTGAAGGTCATGCTCGGCCAACCCCACGGGAGCAGCAACCCTCCCGTTGGCACCATCCAACCCCGGGTTTTCTATTAAATATGTCGCTGGGGACTAGGGGCAGGTGAGCCAGCGTGTTGTAGCTTCGCACATCCCTGCGGCGCACCGTCCCTCTCCATGATGCACGGATTGCAGCCGGGGCCCTAGTATTGTCCCAGCGATCCATCCCGTCTTGACGAGTCGTAGCCCATCCTGAAAAGATACAGGGATAGCGGTATTGCGATGGCGATGAATATGCACAACCACAGGACGTTCTGGGCCACGGCAGGTTCAGCGATCGTCTGGCCTCCCATCAGGCACAGTCTGACCCCGTCAAGTGAGTATGTAAGGGGGAAAGCCAGCCCGACCCATCTGAGATAGCCGGGCAGAACGTTAAGGGGATAGAAGACGCCCGAGACAAGCTGGGTCATCCAGGAGAAAGCCCAGGCGACGGGGTCGCCCTGCTTGATCTTCATGATCACGCCGGCGCTGGCAATGCCGATGGCGAGATGGCTGAAGACCATCAGGATCGATAGGAGGGCTACCGAGCCGGCAATGGCAAGTGAGATCTGGAAGGTGGCGCCAAGGGCGATGCCAAGCCCCACGGCACCGAGGAGGAGGACGGTGCTTATGATGAACCTGAATATGGATTCCCCGAGCAGGAAGACCCTGAAGCTCGTCGGGGAAGAGAGTATCGTCTCCATCGTGCCGAACCACTGTTCGTCCCTTATGGCCTCCGAGATGCCCAGGACCGATGAGAAGACATACTGCTGAAAGGCGATCCCTATGACCGAGAAGGCCAGGTATCCTCCCCGCGTATAGCCACCGGCAACGAGCCTGTCCGGGGATATGATGCGCGAGACCAGGGCATAGGTGATCACGAAGGTGAGGGTGCTCATCAGGTCAAGCACCACCCACATCTTGTAGGTCCACCATATCTTGGCGTCCCTGATCACGAAGGTCTTGAGCTTGGCAAGCGTGCCGACGGACCGGTACAGCGAGGGATCATCCCCCAAGTCTGCCATGAGGACATCCTGCTTCACACGGCCACCTCAGTAGGTAGTTGTCGACCCCTCATCTCTGATCCGATTGTACCCCCACCGGAAGAAGAACAGGCTCAATGGGAGGAGGCAGACTGAGTAGACGATCAGAACGAGCACCGAGACGCCAACCGATGGCGAGAACACCGTGTCACCCACCAACAATACCCTCCTTAGGCCGTTCAGGGCATGGGTGTAGGGAAGCAACCAGGCAAAAGCCCAAAGCGCAGGATAGTCCCGGAGAAGCTGGAGGGGGAACAGGACTCCGCCGAAGAACTCCGTCAGCCCGGTGAAGAGGAATGTGAGTGGATCTCCCTTCTTGTAGACCAGTATGATGCCCGCCGCCATGACGCCGATGCCAAGGTGGCTCGTGATGAGCAGGAGCACCAGCAGCAGGGCCGACGCGGCGGTACCGGCGTTCAGGACGAGCGGTGCCTTGAGGGCGAGGCCCATCAGAAACGCCCCGACCATGAAGTAGCAGCTCACCAGGAAACCCCTTATCGCTATCCCGATCACATACGACCTCAGCCGGATGGGCGAGGATATCACCGTTTCGAAGGTTCCCTCCCTGACCTCGTGGGACATCGAGTGGCTCAGCCTGTTTATGCACATCCACAGGTAGTTCGTGCTCGCCACCCCTATCAAGGCGAAGGCCAGGTAGCTGGTTCCGTACCCAGCTTCCTCCATCTGCTCGGGGTTCACCAGGAAGCTGAAGAAGTAGAACATCGCTATCGAGGCCAAGGTGTTCACCGTCTCGGTCGCCACCCAGGTCTTGTAGGAGAGGAATATCCTCAGGTTGGCCATGAAAACGGCCCAGGTCTGCTTCAAGTCGGACCTTTGCCTTGGCGCATCATACCTCAGGATCTCTATAACGTCATGCGTCGTTGCTCGGGACATTCCGCTCTCCTCACGACCTGGTCAGGCGAAGGAAGACATCCTCCAGACTCGGCTTCGAACGGGAGATGCTCGTCACGGTGATGCCGGCCTTCCTCAGCTCCGCCGGCAGCTCGTAGAGCGCTTCCCTTTCGCCGTCAACCTGCAACTGGAAGGCGTAGGAGCCCTCCGTCTCCTGGGCGGCCACAATCCTCTTCACCCGCGGAAGGGACTCCAAGACCTTTCTGAGGCCATCCAGGCCCAAGGTCGACTCCACCTCAAGGTCTATCCCCTCTGCCTCCCGATGGAGCCTGCTCAGCATCGCCGGGCTGCCCTCCGCGATCAGCTTGCCCTTGTGCATGATGGCGACCCTGTGGCAGAGCTTCTCCACCTCCAGCATGTTGTGGCTGGTGAAGAGGATGGTCTTCCCGAGATCCTTGTTCAGCGAGATGAGCAGTCTGCGGGTCTCATCCGCGGTGATGGGGTCCAACCCGACGGTGGGCTCGTCCATCAGGAGGATCTCCGGGTTGGCGAGAAGCGATCGGGCAAGCATCACCCTCACCTTCATGCCCGTCGAGAAATCCTTGACCATCTTGCTCTTGTCGCCCACAAGGTCGAAGAAATCCAGGAGGATATCTATCCTCTTGTTCGCCACCTCCGCCGGCACGTTCTGCAGGGATGCGTAGAACCTGAGGTTCTCAAGCGCGGTCAGCCTCCAGTAGAGGGCCCTCCCGCCGGTCTCGCCGTGAAGCCAGCCAAAGCTGGACCGGGCCTTGTCCGGTTCCTTCACCACATCGAAGCCCGCGACCCTGGCGATGCCCTCGGTGGGGAGGATCAGGGTGCCCAGGATCTTGATCAGGGTCGTCTTGCCAGCGCCGTTGGGACCGAGAAGCCCGACGAACTCGCCATCATCGAGGGAGAGGCTGACGTTGTCCACGGCCCTGACTACCTTCTTCTTCCCTTCCTCCTTGCTCGTGAACACCTTTGTGACGCCTATGACTTCGATGGCCTTCGCCATGTAGGATCACGACTCCAAACCCAGATCAACCTGGTCACCGACCGCCAATAGAAGAGAGAGAAGCCAGCGGCCGTGCTTTCAGGCCAGGTGAGCAGAGGGCATCAGATCCCGCCTGGGCCCACCTCTGCTGGCACGAATTAAAATCTTCCCAACCATGAAGATGCCTTGCCCGGCGGACGCCGGCCTGGATCATATCCTGGAGTACTTCCCGACGGTGGGCTCGTAGATGTCGCCGTCGTCGAGGAGTTTGCCCAGCGCCGACTCAACCTCATCACTGGAATGGGATGCTTTCAGGCCTTCGACTATGTCCTCGACGCGCACCCCGCTTCCCGCATCCAGCTTGGAGATCAGGCCCAGTATCTCGGCGCCAAGGTCCTCTTCGGCCTCCCTCGGTGCGATCTCCGCGTGGACGGATTCGATGACCTCAGGTTCAAGGCCTATCTCCCTGGCCGTTTCCTTGGCCTCTAGGACGTTCCTCTCGTGCATGACGATGGACTTGACCTTTTCGTATTCCTTCCTGCCCTCGAGCTCGGACCTTGCGGCCTCTGCGCGGTGGAGAAGCCAGAAGTTGGGGTTCACCTTCCAGATGCATTCCGCGATGAGTTCTAGCCTTCCCCGGTATTCGTTGACCGTCGCCACGATCTGGACCATGTCCCCCTGGGCGATACGCTCGACCATGCCGACCCGGCCATGGAAAGCCGAGACCCATATGGCCCCCGTGGAATCGTCAAGCTCAAACCGGGCATAGGAGTTGTCGGACCCGAAGATGGGGGGCGACCTGAGGGTGCCGACGACCTTGACCCTGTGGACTTTCTGCTTAAGGCTCGTCAGAATGTAGCTCGGCTCGAAGTCGCTTTCGCTCCGCACGAACTCCGACCGCCACACATCCCCGAGGCGGATCCTCACGGATGGAAGTCGCCTTCTTGACTGTATACCCTTTCCTCCAGGTCTAGCACTTTCCGGTAGAGATCCACGTCAAAGCAGGAGAAGTCCTGGACGATCACGCCATCCAGCAGCGCCTTTCCAGCCGAGGTGAAGGCCCTGCCGACGATCCTGACAAGGCTGCCGAGCTCGGGAAGCCTGGCTGCCCTTACGGTTATCTGGCCGGTTCCGTCATCGACGACCATCGAGGATTCGGCCGTGTTCCTGGAGATGACGGTGCCTATTAGGCTGAGCCAGGGCTCTTGGCCGGTGATCTGGCTGGCCCGCTTCTCGCCGGCGAACTCCCCAGATCCGGTCTGGTCCCTAGGGGGCTGTTGCTCTCCCGGCTCGTCCTGCATTCTAGATGCCGACCTCCTTGAGCACCAGTCTGGTCTCCTCCACCGGATCCGGATCCCTGATCGACTCAACCGACAGAACCAGGCCCCGGTACTCGTCCGCGCCGACCCTGCCGCGAACGATGATCTCCCTGCCCACGGTCTCCGCGTGGTCCCGGCTGAGGTACTCCTCCGATGCCCGCCTTCTCTCCATTCCCTTGTTGACGAGAAGCTCAACCCCGCATCGGATCTCGGTCGCGGCAGAGCCGAGTAGCTCCTCCGCAGTCTGGCCGAACAATTTCGCCCGGATGAAGCCCGACGAGTCATCAAGGCCCACATCCAGGATTGCCCTCGGGACGGCCTCGGCCTCCCCGCACACCGGGCACCGCATTTCGGAGACCTTCCGCCCGCACTTGGGGCAGGCGTCGTAGGTCCAGACGCGGTAAAACCTGACCAAAGTCCCCCTGATTTCGACGTTGACGTCCCCCTCCTCCAGCTCAGAGATCCTCTTCCTGAACGCAGGGGCCTCCACCAGGGCGACGACCTCGTCCAGATCCTCCACCCTTGGGTCCTCGGACACGGAGGGGTTGAGGGCGAACCTAGCCCTCCGCGCGGTGTGGATCTCGCATCCCCTCTGGCCCGAGCGACAGATCCCCCCGATGACCCTGAGGGTATCCTGCTCGCTGATTTCCTCCAGCAGCCTGCATTCCTGGTCCCAGAGGGTCAGCCTGACCGATGCCGTCTTGTCGGAGAGCATGAGGCTGCACACGTATCCCGTCGAGCCGTCCCTGCGGGTGAAGTCCTTGGGGGGATTGATGCGCACGACCCGTCCCACGATGTCGATGTCCTGCATGCCGGGCTTAAGGTCGGCTATCCTCATGGTGGGCATCTTGGCCGGCTCTTCGAGGGCTATCCCGGCCTCGTTGGCGATGAGCACCAGCGCGCCCTCGTCGGTCAGCATGTCGTACTCGGCCTTCTTCCTCTCAATCTCCTGCATCAGCTGATCGCGGGTGTAGCCCTTCTTCTCCATGATCATGCCGGCGAGCTTGCTTCTGCCGCTTTCCTCGCCTTGCCCCGGTGCGTCGCTCAATCCGGTCGCTTTTCCCCGGCTTCGGTATTTATTGATTTCCAGTGACCCCGCGATGAGAGATTTATTAGAATCTTTGCCCCGCTGCTCGCAGCCCGGAAAGCCCGGTGGAGGAGGCGAACCCCTCCGCCGAGTGTAGCGGTCAATCATTCGGGCCTTTGGTCGGTCCTGGACCGGTGGAAAGCCCGAGACCTCGGAAGAAGCTTGGCACCATGCTTCTGGGGAGTTCGAATCCGAGCCGGGCTACCATTTTCCGTTGATGGGTCGAGCTTCAGAGCCCATCCACGAATTCCTGATCCGAGAAGACATGATTCAACTTGAGAAGCAGCCCTTCACTTTGCTGTCATCTGCTCCCAGTTCAGATTGGATTCGGTATTGGGGTTGTAGCTCGGGGAGTCCGACAGTATGTATTCCCCCAGGCTGTTGGCCCAGACATTGCTATAGCCGGATGGAAGATCAACCGTGCTGCCGTCAATCGGGTTCCTGTACGATCGAACTCCGAGGATGCTGTCGGAGAAATCGTTGGCGATCTGGTCCTTTATGTTCTGGTTCTGCTGCCAGGCTCGGAAGTTTGCGTCACTGATCTCGTTGCTCGTCTGGCTCACGATGCTGCTCAGCTGCCCGAGGCTTTGGATCTGTTGGATCTGTCTCTGTATCAGGTACTCGACCACTTGGTTGTACTTGTTGAGCCAGTTCACGTCGGTCCTTGCGAAGTAGGATATCGTCTGGAACATCTTTGACTGGGAGTCGAGCTTCCGTTTCCCGGCGCGGAACGACTCGATGTAGGTCATATACCAGTTGATGTTTGTGAACGTCCCGAATATCGTTTGGACCGGGAACTGCGTGGACTGGATGATGCAGTACAACTCATCCTCCATTGCCACACCGTCTAGAGTGTACTCGGCCCTTATCTTGCCGCCGTCGGCGGCTGTGGTAATCCCTGTGGCGGGATCAGTCCCCGTCTCGAAGTACTCCTTCACCTGATTTAGTTCTTCTTCGCTGATGATCCTCAGATCCCCCACGTCACCCCTGAACATGGGTAGAGCGATCTCTTTGAGGGCATCTATTGGACCCAGGGGAGCATGGACCAGGGCCCCGAAGTAGCGTGACCCTGGCGGGAACGTCTGTTTGATCATCGGGTTATCGGACCAGAAGAAGGCTTGGTTCGCGAAGAGATGGAACTCCTCGCTGCCGTTGGGGTCCCAAGCTCTGAAGTCTCCAGCAGCGGGCATCGCCGGGTTGTCGAATATCCAGCTGATCGTGCCTTCGGACTGCCAGTCGCTTGGGATCAGCATGCTGAAGGCTTTGGTGCCTATGCCTTGGCTGTCGGTGAAACTTACTGCCTTGTATCTGACTGTGACGCCTTCGTTGGAGGATGGCGGTCCGTACGGTCCTCCTTCTGAGTGCTCAGCCCGCTGGTTGAAAACGACGTAGATCGCGGCGAGGGCGATGATGGCTGTCGTTGCGATGGCAATGATTGCCCTTCTCATCACGCTTCTCCCACGTTGCCGATCATCCCCTGCATTTTAAGTCTTGCTGTGACTTCGTGGCTCATGCCACCTCCAAGTAATGATGGCCGAACCGGGGATGCGCTCCCACCAATTTTTCAGTAAGGCACGGATCCGGATTTGCAGGAGGTGGTATTCACGTCGGTTGAAAAGAACAAGGCTTTGGTCCGCCGTCTGGTTGACGCTTGGAATACGCGGAACCTGATCGTGCTGGATGAGTTGATAGCTCCCGACTGCGTTGACCACTATGCCACTGCCGGTGAGACGGCGGGTAGGGAATGGTACAAGCAAGACCTCATTGATTTGACAAGGGCCTTCCCCGACTCCCAGTGGACTGTCGAGGACATGATCGGCGAAGGAGACAAGGTAGTGGTCCGGCTGACGCTTGACGGCACACAGAGAGGGAATCTCTCGGGCATCAAGCCGACCGGCAAGCGCATAAGGTGCCCCGAGATCAGCATCTGGCGAATCGCCAACGGCAAGTTGGTCGAAGAGTGGGGCTTCGGCGACAGGCTGGGCGCCTTGCAGCAGCTCGGCGTTGTCCCGGCAATAGGGCAGATTGGGAAGTGACAAAGCAGAGACCCGCGCGCTTCGGCATGCATCCATCCTCCGGGCTTGTTTGCGGTATCCATTCCAGACGATGGAGAAGGATGTAATCTTAATCAGAGACGGCGTGCACGCGCCGACGGAGGAATTGGCGTGACGACGATCGTGGAATTGCAGGACAAGGCCGCCAAGTATTTCTGCGACCGGCCGCCCAACTTCCCACAGGGCCGGCCCTACAACTGCTGCGAAAGCGTGCTGCTTGCCCTCGGTGAGTACCTGGGGGTCGACTCCGACATGATACCGAAGATAGCCACGGGCGTCGGCGCCGGGTTCTCTCTGAACGGGCTCACCTGCGGCACGATATCGGGAGCCGCAATTGCCATCGGCCTGAAGTACGGCAGGACCGACAGCACACAGAATCCTCAGGCGACATGGCAGAGGGTCGACAAGTTCATACAGGACTTCAGGAAGCGATGGGGCGCGGTCACCTGCCGGGAGCTCACCAAGCTGGACGTCAAGACGCCGGAGGGCTTCAAGGAGTACTACCGAAGCGTCCACGATTTCGCCTGCACGGAGAGGGTGAAGTATGCAGTGCAGGAAGCGGTGCAGCTCCTCAAGGACTAGCGTTGTGACATGATACCTCGGCGCCGGTGGTGCGGAGAACCTGGCCAGAAGTCCCGTGAACCTCTCTACAAATCACCACCTCATGAAGCATGAAGAGTAGTTCCTGCCGGGCGATTTTCTGGATTCCGGGTGTGGAGA
>Ga0315307_1001431_pt1 | contig 10661 bp, 9 predicted proteins | sample TDP2_MG_FD_203079 | JGI IMG/M metagenome (GOLD analysis project Ga0315307, IMG submission 203079) | Freshwater sediment microbial communities from Lake Towuti, South Sulawesi, Indonesia - TDP2 | ecosystem: Environmental > Aquatic > Freshwater > Lake > Sediment | place: Indonesia: South Sulawesi... | reverse complement strand
CCCGTTGTTGCAAGCGATGCCGCCCCAAGGCCAAGCGGGGTAATCTCATTTAAAAACCGAGGTTTGCGCGCATTTGTTCAATCGGTGGAGGACGTGTGGGATAATTATGACGAGTATAAGCATAAATTGGGACAAATTAAAGCGGGGGACGGGTTCGAAAAAATACTAAGGGTTTACAAACTACTGAGCGAGTAAAGAGGCGATTTCCATGGTTATCAAAGCAGAAGAAAAAAGGAAAATTATGCTGATTTTTCCGGGCAAGTCTGAAAAGGTTCCCTGTAAATTAATCCCATTATCCGTCTTAAGCTTGGCTGGACCTCTAGCGGAGGCTGGATTTGAACCTGCAATAATCGACCAGAGAGTTGATGAAAATTGGAAGAGAAAAATAGGGAAGGTCTCTTCTGACGCCATTTTCGCGGGCATCAGCACCTTAACTGGCATTCAGATTTTGTATGCAATTAAAGCGGCAAAATTCATCAGAAAGATAAATCCTAAATTGCCAATCGTATGGGGTGGAGTTCATCCAACCCTCACTGCCGAGCAAACGCTCCAAAATGAGTTCGTGGATATAATTGTAAGGGGGGAGGGGGAGGCAACAATAGTTGATCTTGCAAAATGCTTACAGGACGGAGGAAATCTGAACTCCGTTAGAGGAATTTCGTTCAAAGAGAATGGTAAGATAATCCACAATCCAGATAGAGAATTTGTGGATCTCGATGCCCTCCCGCCCATTCCCTACGAGTTACTTGATATCACCAAATATGCAATCCATGAATATTTCCACTATCAGTCAGCAAGAGGGTGTCCACACAGATGTGAGTTTTGTGATGTGATAGTTTTCAACAGGCGGCGCTGGAGATGCAAGAGCGCGGAAAAAACCTTGAGTGAATTAACTTACATAATTAATCGCTATAAACCGAAAACAATTGAATTCGTGGACGATAATTTTTTCGTGGACAAAGCCAGAGCAGAAGCAATTTGTAACGGAATAATAAAAAGGAAATTAAAATTTAACTGGATCGCATCATGTCGCCCGGACTATTTTCGTAAATTCGATGCGGATTTTTTAAAGTTAGTCAAAGGGGCCGGATGTGAGGAAATTTACGTGGGCGCTGAGTCTGGATCTCAAAGAATTCTCGATATGATACATAAGGATTGCAAGGTCGAAGATACAATCGAAGCGGCAGAGAAACTTGTGCAAGCGAGTATACGAATGAGCTGCAACTTCATGTGCTCTTTTCCAGGCGAAACTAAGGAAGACATTGAAGAGACAATAAAAGTGATTCACAAACTTAGAAAAATTGGAAAAACTTCAAATGAGATTCACATCGGTGGAATTTTGATGTATCTCCCTTATCCAGGAAGCTCACTGTTTTATAAGGTTATTAAGCTCGGTTTCGTCCCGCCAAAATCTTTAGAGGAATGGGGGAGGGTTTCTCTTAACGATAGAAGGATTGTACGCTGGCTTAACAAGGAACATGTCAATTACATTCACACGATATCTCATATCACAAGAGGTGGAGTTGAAAATATACCCAACAGAATTATCATAAAAAACTTGCTTACTGGTAAAATCAAAAGAGCCGGATGGGGCATGTTGCGCAAATTGGCGTATTGGAGGTGGCAACATCAATATTTCAAATTCCCACTAGATGTAGAGTTGATGGCATTGGTCAGAAGAGCGTACCCAGAGATCAGTTAAACCGGGGTATGATTTATTAGTAAAAAGAGGCCGCAAAAATGACTGAAAAGTTTTTGATTCGAGATTTAGATTATTGCAAAACCTTTGGGGTCTACTCGCCAGGTTCTTTGATAAATTACGAAATCGTTTCTAGCGGCGGCATTAAAGTAAGAGTTTCCTTGGAGCGTCTGATTTTCAACGATGTGGCAAAAAAAATCGAGTTCAAAAGTCTCGGAAACCATGCAACTTGGGATCTGTCCAAAAGGATGTATAGGGCGATTAAATTAGAAGAAGATTTGCCTCTGGGGTATTATCTTCTACGCTTTAAAGGGCCCAACCTGAATCACGCCATAACAGTGGTCATTAACGATAAGCGTAAAAAAGCTAGACTTGCCATCATTAAACCAGTTTTCACTGAGTGGACGTATCATTCCGACGGATTCTATCCTAGTGAGGAAAAAAGCGCTTTCAAAAGACTCCTAAACATACCAAAGAGGGGGTTGAAACGGGCTCCTCTAAAATTTCCAGCACATGAATCAATTAATTTAACATCTTTCTATAAGCAAAACCACCGTTGGGATAAAACGATATGGGACAAAGAGTTCGGAACAATCGATGGCCTCTGGTGCGACGAATTGCTATGTGCTTTTCCAATCTTTAGTTTGTTGGAGAAAAACAACATTAGCTACCACGTTTATACAGATGTCGATTTGCATGCCCAAAATAAAGAACTAACTAAATACAACACAATCATATTTTATGGCTCGGAGGGAATGACAAAGGAGTATTTCGATTTTCTCTCCAAGTTGGCCAACCAGCACAAAAAAAAGATTATCCTATGGGGGTGTCAAGCCTTCGGGTACCGCCAGCTAGAATACGACACCGAAACACATGATCTAACTTACTCGTGTAGCAGGGGTAAGATGGGATTATGGGGGGACAAACTAGAAGACCAAGAACCTGATTGGGGCGACGAGGCCAAGTTGCTTGGATTCCACTTTCCAGAGCCAAAAGATGCTGATTGGCGCAAACCCTATAAAACACTCTCTATAATAGACAAAGACCACGGGTTGATTAAGGGAGCAGGATTTAAAGAAAAACTATTCACCTATCTGATAAAGGATCATGACGGAAACATGAGAGAAGGGCTCACTTGGGCAGGTGGAGAATTCTTTAGGAAAGTATCTCCAGACGCGAAAGTTGTCGCTTGCCTCGGCACCGACAAGGATGTTATTGGGATAGGAGAATACAAGAATATCCTGATTTTTTCCCCCACCTATCTACCAGCTTTCTTCGCCTATCAGAATGAAGAACACCCTGAAATCGAAAAAATGTTTATCAGTGCAGTCACCACCTTTTTGGATAGGAAGTAGGGGATGGAGCGGCTCCACCCAAGCGATTAATAATCAAAAGGGTAAACAAAAAGGGGATGAAATGAATTTGCGGAATAAAAGGGCCTTGGTAACCGGCGCCGGTGGGTTTATTGGAAGTCATTTGGTGGAGCGATTAGCAAATATGGGGGTGGAGGTGACGGCTTTCGTTCGCTATAACTCCCGTAACGATTTCGGCTTATTGGAACTCCTACCGGAGAAAGTTAAGGAGGAAATCGATGTAGTCATGGGTGATTTAAGGGATCCAGAAACTATCCAAACCGTATCGAAAGACGCATATGTGGTCTTTCATTTGGGGGCTTTGATCGACATTCCGTATTCATATGTTCGGCCGCGAGAAGTCGTGGAAACTAACATTATGGGAGCTCTGAATATTTTAAGTGCTGCGAGGGAGTTCGGAGTAAAAAAAGTGGTCCACACTTCCACAAGCGAAGTTTATGGAACTGCTCAATATACCCCCATTGACGAGAACCATCCCTTACAGGGACAATCTCCATACTCAGCCAGCAAGATAGGGGCAGACAAATTGGCGGAAAGTTTCCATAGGTCTTACAACCTTCCGGTCACGACGATAAGGCCCTTTAACACATATGGCCCTAGACAGTCAACCAGGGCAGTGATTCCAACTATCGTAACGCAGGCATTAACGCGGGACAGGATATACCTCGGCTCACTACATCCGATAAGGGACTTTACTTACGTTGGTGATACGGTAGACGCGTTCGTTAAAATAGCTGAATCGAATAGGTCCGTCGGTGAAGTTATTAACATAGGCTCCGGTTCCGGGATCTCGATCGGTGATTTGGCGAATAAAATCATCTCGCTCGCCGGAAAGAAAAAATTAAAAGTGGTTTTCGATCCGAAGAGAGTTAGGCCGCCAAAAAGCGAAGTTGAGAGATTGGTCGCAGACAGTTCGAAAGCTAGGAAAATGTTAGGTTGGAAAACCGCCACATCATTGGACGATGGTTTAAGAAAAACAATCGAATGGATGAGAGAAAATATAGGATTATACAAAGTTAGTTATTACTTCGATCTGGGTGGCTGATCTTGAAAGCTGTAATTTTAGCTGGTGGGAAAGGGACAAGATTACATCCGTACACTACAGTTTTGCCAAAACCCCTTATGCCAATCGGGGACGTGCCTGTTCTAGAGGTGGTGATAAGACAACTGGCTAAACATGGGTTCAAAGAGATTATCTTAGCGGTAGGATATTTGGCCGAGCTTATAGAGGCGTATTTCCGTGATGGAAGCAAATACGGAGTAAAAATAAGATATTCAAAAGAGGAAACGCCTTTAGGAACCGCTGGGGCCCTCAAGCAGATCTCAAATTTAAAGGATACTTTCCTGGTCATGAATGGGGATATCCTAACCGACCTAAGTTACTCTAAGCTAGTGAACTTTCACCGGGAGCATGGCGGAGTGGCTACCATCGCTGTGCACAAAAGGCAGGTGAAAATCGACTTTGGGGTAGTGGGGATTGACAGCGAAAAAAAAGTAGTAAATTATAAAGAAAAGCCGACCTTGGATTATTTGGTTAGCATGGGCATTTACGTGTTTGAGCCCGAGGTACTCGATTACATAAAAACTGGTGAGAAACTGGATTTTCCTGAGCTTGTAAAGCGACTGATGCGTAACGGGGAAAAAGTTCAAGCTTACCCCAGTGATGATTACTGGCTTGATATAGGCAGGCCAGAAGATCATCGAAAGGCAATTGAAGATTTCGAGAAAATGAGGTCTAAATTTTTAAAATAAAGCCCATGAAGGAGAAAACATGTGGAAAGTTCCGCTATCAGACGTCGATTTGGGACAAAATGAAATTAAAGCGGTAACCAATGTCATAAAATCAAAATGGCTAACGATGGGGGAGATAACTCAAAAATTTGAGAAAGCTTTCGCAGAATATCTCGGGGTAAAACATGCATTTGCGGTTTCTAGTGGCACTGCCGCGTTGCACCTAGCCCATGAAGTTTTGGAGCTAAACGCAGGGGATGAGGTCATTTGTCCATCCTTCACCTTTGTAGCCACTGCCAACTCCATCCTTTACAGCGGGGGGGCCCCGATTTTTGCCGATATTAAGAGTCTCGATGATCTCAACATTTCACCCAGCAATATCTCAGAGAAAATCAGCCGGCGAACAAAGGCCATCACAATTGTGCACTATGGGGGATATCCCTGCGACATGGACGAAATAACAGAAATCGCAGAGGAGCAAAACCTGCATGTCATAGAAGACGCTGCCCACGCACCTGGTGCTGAATACAAAGGTAAAAAGTGTGGAGCGATTGGAGATATCGGCTGTTTCAGCTTTTTCCCAAATAAAAACATGACCACCGGGGAGGGAGGGATGATTGTCACTAACAACGATGAATTCGCGAGGAAAATAAAACTTCTCAGATCTCACGGCATGACTGCTCTTACCCTGGATAGATACAAGGGCCACGCTTTTAGCTACGATGTGGTCGATTTAGGATACAACTACAGAATAGACGAAATAAGATCTTCGATCGGATTGGTGCAACTTAGAAAATTGGATACAAACAACGAAAGGCGAAGGCACATCGTCAAGAGATATGTGAAAGAACTTAGTAGGATACCTGAGATCGGTATCCCCTTTAGATCATTTCATGAGGCATCATCCTGCCATATCTTCCCAATCCTCTTGAAAAATCCAGATCAGCGGACGGGTTTTATGGAAGAACTCAAAAAATGTGGCATCCAAGCCAGCATCCACTACCCCCCAATACATCTCTTCAGGTTCTACAGGGACAAATTTGGGTACAAAGAAGGCATGCTGCCTATCACAGAGGAGGTAGGCCGAAGGGAAGTAACTTTGCCCCTTTACAGCACTATGAAAAAGAAAGATGTGGGCTATGTTATAAAGAACGTGAAAAAATCGATCGAAAAACTGAGGTAGTTAAGAAGGATACCCCGCCCCATAATACCTAAAGCCTTCTTTTTTAGCTTCTGCCGGGTCTATTGTTCTCCCGCCATCTATGATTATCGGGATTTTATCCATTAGTGCCTTGATTTTTCCCAACTCCAGTTTTCTGAATGCTTTATGCTTCACGGTTATCAAAAGGCAGTCGGCTCCTTTAGCGGCTTCTGGGATGCTCGATGCTCTTTTTGCTCCAAAGCTTTCTTCACAGTATGGATCATAGACGAAGACCTTAGCACCTAAACTCATTAATTTCTTTACTATACCCTCAGCAGGACTGTTGTTGGCATCATTCACTTCTTCCTTGTACGCGGTACCCAGCACTGCAATTTTGGATTTCTCAACGTTTTTGCCAGCTTTCTTAAGCGCTTTTACCACGAGCTCTACAGTATGCTCCGGCATAGAATCGTTTAACACCCTCGAGGGCCCTATTACCTTAGACCTAAAGCCCATCGTCTTAACTCCGTGGAGTAGCAGGTATGGATCCTTAGGTAAACATGGGCCCCCCACGCCGCATCCAGGCCTATGCACATTAACTCTAGGGTGAGTGTTAGCCAACTTTATCACTTCCGCCACGTCAGCGCCCAGATGTTCACATATCAGCGCAAGTTCATTCGCGAAAGCTATGTTGACGTCCCTGAAAGTGTTTTCGGCCAGTTTCGCCACTTCTGCATTTATGCAATTCGTAACGAGGACCCCCCCTTTTACAACCGTCCTGAACAATTCCGCGGCAATTTCAGCACTTTTTTCGTTGTAACCACCAACTATTCTCGGATTTTCCACAAACTCTTGAATGGCTTTGCCCGGCGCTATCCTCTCCGGGCAATATGCCAACCAAAAATCCGTTCCGCACCTTAGGCCACTTTTTTTCTCGAGCAATGGTGCGATAACCTCCTTGGTGGTTCTTGGCGGTACGGTGCTCTCGATGACTACGAATTTCCCGCTCGAGAGCCCCTTTGCCACGGCATCACATGCGTCCTCCAAATAAGCTAAATTGGGTTTTTTATCTTCGGTCAAAGGGGTTTGGACGCATACGATTACTACATCGGATTCTTTGACGGCCCCCGTAGAATCAGTTGTAGTTTTTAGTTTGCCCTTCTTTATGGAATTCTTTAAGAGGGTGCCCAAGCCCGGCTCCACGTGAGGAACCTTTCCCTTCGAGACGGCGGCAACGATATTTTGGTTTACATCCGCCCCAATCACCCTAAAACTAGCATTTGCGAATATCGCCGCTGTCGGCAGTCCAACGTGCCCCAATCCTATGACCGCTATTTTTGCTTCTCTTCTCCCGATCCTACTTATCAGCTCCTCTTTTTTCAACCCAATTCCCCCATAACAATTTTAGTTATCTTCTCCCCAGCTTTGCCATCCCCAAAAGGAGAGCTTTTTTGCAAGTTAGGTGGATTTTCTACGGAATCACGTAAGGCCTTCAATATCTTCTTTTTATCCACCCCAACGACCTTTGCAAATCCAGCTTCGACAGCTTCAGGTCTCTCAGTAGATAACCTCAGGACTAAAACAAACTTTCTTATCGGTGGCGCGGTTGCCTCCTCCTGCAGCCCTCCAGAATCGGTCAGCATTAGTCCACAATTTTTCATAAGGATGAGGAAATCGAAATATCCCATAGGAGGCAATAGTTGGACAGTTTTAGAGGAGGCCAACTTTTTCCAAAGGTTGTATTGGCGAAGTCTCTTCGCAGTCCTCGGATGAACCGGAAAGACCACGGGCAAAGGAGCTTCCATAAAAACCTCGACAAAATTTCTTAGAACTCTTGGATCATCGACATTTTCGGCCCTGTGCGCAGTCGCCAAGATATATTCTCTAAAATTTATCCGGCCCATCACGTCAGATTTTTTCTCGGCTATTGGCAAGTGTTGCGCGACAGCGTCGATTACAGTATTTCCGGTCACGAAAACTTTTCCCCAAATTTTTTCCCGTTCTAAGTTTTCTTTCGCCCCCAACGTGGGAGCAAAAAGGTACTTTGAAGCATGGTCGACCATGCGCCTGTTGTGTTCCTCAGGCATGCGCCAATCATAGCTTCGGAGCCCCGCTTCTACATGTCCAACGGGCACATTTTGTTTAAAGGCGGTTAAAGCCGAGGCAAGCATCGTATTTGTATCGCCTTGAATAAGCATTAGTTTTGGCCTTTCCCGTTTCACGATTTTTTCAAGCCCCATCATCATTCGACCGGTTTGAGCTGCGGGCAGGCTCTCTCTGAACCTTAGGTTGTGGTCTGGCCTAGGCAGATTTAACTCCTCTATGAACCGAATTGAAAGGTTGTAATCATAATGCTGGCCGCTGTGAACCAGCGAGAAGGGTTGCCCATATTTCTGCAGTGCCCTTATAACGGGCGCCATTTTGATGGTTTCTGGCCTCGTCCCCAGGGCGATCATTACTTCCTTCGTCATTTAACCACTTCACGTTTTATCTCAAAAAGCACGGTTCCGCCCTGGGTATGCGGCGGCCCGGGATCGGGGCACCGTAGGTAACCGATTTTGTCCTCGCTTCCGATTCCCAACTCCCTCGCTGAATAACCGTGGGCGAGTGCCCAAATCAACGTGAGCATCGCGGAGAAAGCATGCATACAAACATCCTTAGATTCTCTAGCATTTACATAAAAATCATCGATAACTATTTTGTCGCCTGGTTTGTAAACTGGGCATTTCCCTCTAACTTCCTTCACCGTTATCGTTAACCTATATTTGGGCAATTTTTCCCCGTTTATAACCAATTGTTTGCCATACTTAAATTGATGCCACAGTTTTCCTTTGACTGTCGATTGCTAAATGCAGATTTTTAGGCGCGTAGATAATCACTAAGTGAAGTATTTAGGGGATAAATGTGAACAAAGTGCCGCCTCCTGAACCGAGCGTTAGGATAGCTAAGGGTAGTTTTATTATCCTCATCAACTATATTTGCGTAAACATTTTTAGCATCATATATGCAATTTTGGTTGGAAGGCTTCTCGGGCCTCGTGGTTACGGCATAGTTGCCACTGGTCTAGCTTTTTTTAATATCTTTGCATATCTTGCGAACTTTGGCATCCCCGCGTCCATCGTCAGGTTCGTCTCCAAATACATAGCACTAAAAAAACTCGAGACGGTTAGGCTCATCTTGCGAACCTCTTTTAAATACCTTTTGATATCGGCACTCGCGCTTTCGACTACATTAATCATATTTGCTGGACCAATTGCGACAAATGTCTATCATGATCCAGAACTCACTGTTGCCTTCAGAGTAGCTGGTCTAATGATATTGCCGGGCGTATTTCTGCCTGGCCTTTTATCAGCATTTCAGGGCTTCCAACGGATGAAATATCATTTGTTCACGGAGAGTTTTTATGCAATGGCGCGCGTGCCGTTAGCATTTGCATTCATATTTGCTGGCTACTTTGCAACCGGGGCCCTGGCTGGGACGATGGCGGGTTTATTTCTGGCATGCGTTTTGGGCCTCTTCCTGCTTTTCAGGCTCATGCCGAAAGGCGAGCAGAAGGCAATTAAAGGCCACGATATCTCAAAGGAGATAATTTCATTTTCCATCCCAAATTGGTTAACAAGTATAGCAGGGGTGATATTGCTATCATATGGAACGATCTTGTTGGGCTATGTGGCCAAAATGCAGGAGGTTGGATACTATTCATCCGCCCTTTTAATCGCTTCTTTATTGACAGGTATAGCTGGCGCAACGATAACGGCCCTCTTTCCAGCCATTTCGGAGCTATGGACTGTGGGAGATAGAGAAAACTTCGCCTCGAGCGTTAAGCTCTCGATCAAGTTCATTTTTACAATTTTGATCCCCTTAGTCGCGGGAACAGCTATTTTTTCGGAGTTTATCTTGAGGCTTGTTTACGGAACGGAGTTTATCGCTGGCGGCCAAGTGCTGCGCATATTGTCGGTGGCAGTATTACCGATTTGCGTGAACTCATTGAACGTCACGGTCCTTGCCGGCATAGGGAGACCTGGAATATGCGCGGAGATTTATCTGTTCGCAGTAGCCCTCGCGGTAGCGGTGATTACCCCTCTAGCTCGGTTCTATGGGATCGTTGGTGCAGCAGTTGGCTTTTTAATGACGCAGGTCGTAATTCTCTGCTTAAGCACATTTTTCGTGAAAAAGTTGGCAGGTTTTGTCTATCCTCTACAAGTTCTCTGGAAGCCAGCGGTAGCGACATGTGTTATGCTCGCGCCGATCTTGCTTCTCAGGCTTGTAGTTACAAACTTGATAGGAGCGGTTTTTGTAGGTGGTTTGGGGTTTTTGATATACGCAATTGCGTTTCTCAAACTGGGGGGAGTCGAGAAGAGCGATGTGAACTTGCTGAGGCAAATTTCCTCCGACATGGGAAAGCCAAGCATTTTGGAGAGGATAGTTAGGTTCTTGGATGCGCACGCTGAGTAGTCTACCTAGCATTAAGGTCTAACTTTGGCGGGCCCGGTGGGATTCGAACCCACGATTTGCAGCTTAGAAGGCTGCCGCCTTATCCTGGCTAGGCCACGGGCCCATTACAAACTTGGCGTGCAACGATTTAATACGTATGATACAAACTCTAACGCGGCGAGGGTATGCCTAAGCTTTTCGGCACCTTTGGCGTCCGGGGCATCTCGAACCTTGAGCTGACCCCAAAACTGGCGCTTCAGCTCGGCTCGGCGCTCGCTACCCA
>Ga0315307_1001430_pt1 | contig 10665 bp, 8 predicted proteins | sample TDP2_MG_FD_203079 | JGI IMG/M metagenome (GOLD analysis project Ga0315307, IMG submission 203079) | Freshwater sediment microbial communities from Lake Towuti, South Sulawesi, Indonesia - TDP2 | ecosystem: Environmental > Aquatic > Freshwater > Lake > Sediment | place: Indonesia: South Sulawesi... | reverse complement strand
GGAACTCGCCGCCCACGATGGGTATATCGTCCGTATGACCCTCAACCACCACTTCATTCGGCATATCTTTAATTACTCTGACCACTTCCCTCAGTACAGAAATTGTCTCTGTCTTAAGCTCAGCCTTTCCCAAATCGAAAATTACCGGACTACGAAATACTACTTTTATACCCTCTTTGTCTATTTCGACATTAGCAAACTTCTTCAGGCCTTTCTCATCAATAAGTACATCCATCTCCTTTGCCGCTTCTCTCTCCTTCACCATCTGTATTACTCTCGCCATATATTCCAGGTTCACCTTACCCCCCACATCTTTTTGCAGCGACTGGATTATGCTTTCAAACTTTAATCCACTTACCACAAATGAGAAACCATACAAGACCAGGAAAAAAATCATCAGAATTGTCATAAGAGTGCCGTAAGGGATAACCCACATAGAAGTCGCAGGCACAGTTTCTTGCTCAGTTTCACTTGAATATCTTTCTCTATCTGCCATAATGTTTCCACCTGCCTATCGGCCGGGATGGCGACCCACCAATTTGGTCGGGCGCTCTTCAGAGTGCCGATTCCGTCACCCTAAAGGGCGACCCACCAATTTGGTCGGGCGCTCTTCAGAGTGCCATTTTCCTTACGGAATGCGAATAACATTAATTTCTATCCTGCGATTCCTGGCCCGATTCTCTTCTGTATCATTGGGATAGAGGGGTCTGTACTCTCCATAGCCTGCTGCCGACAATCTCTCGGCTGGTATATTCTCTTTTTCAATAAAGTACCTGATGACGCTAAACGCGCGCGCAGCCGAAAGCTCCCAGTTAGAGCGAAAAATCCCTCCAGTTATCGGCCTGTCATCGGTGTGCCCCTCTACCAAGACAGCATTGGGTATCTCCCTGAGCAGCCCTGCTACCTGCTGAAGAATGGGAATAGCCGAAGGTTTCAATTCGCTTTCACCGAGATCGAATATGACAGGGTCGGCCAACATTATCTTTACTCTCTGCTCACTAATATTTATAGTGGCAAAGCCGCGGAGCCTCCTTTCCTCTACATAATCTACCATTTTTCTGATAGTTTCTTCTTCTTTTTTTAGAAATACGCGTTGCCTCTTGTCAAATTCCAAACTAATAGCTTTGTAAATTTTCTTTTGCACATCTACGGCCATCCTACTTGTTCCAAATAACATTAGAAAGAAGAGCATCAGGTTAGTCATCAAATCCGAATATACAGTTAGCCAGATGGGGCTTCTCCCCCTCCGTGTCGTTTCTCTTCCTATTCTTGGAAGCATCTAATTACCCTCTATAACCTTGCCCCCAACTGTATGGTACCCGGTTTATACCGATTTTTCCGCATCCCGTCCCCGAATGGGCGATTCCGATTCATCCGAGCCTCTACGGGGCGACCATCCGCTATATCGCGACCCACCGACAATTCAGACTATTTATCCTCTCCTACGAAGCTTATAGGCAAGGAATGCCTGCAGTTTCCGCTCCACAATCAGGGGGATCTCTCCTTTCTGAATGGACAGAATCCCCTCAATCATCACTTCTTTAATCAATAACTCTTCTTCACTCTGCGCATTCAATTTCCCTGCTATGGGGAGGAAAATAAAGTTCGTTCCAAAAATACCGTAAAAGGTGGTGGTCACAGCGATGGCCATGGAAGCTCCCATAGTTTTGGGGTCGGCCAGATTCCTCAGCACCTGAACGACCCCGATTAGCGTACCTAACAATCCAAATATAGGGGCATAAGTTCCCATAGTCCGGAAAATGCCGCTAACTTGCTGATGCCTCCTCCGAGTAAATATTATCTCTTTTTCCAGGTTCTCGCGAATCATTTCCGGGTCAAAATTATCAATTAACATCTGAATCCCATCAATAAGATAGTTATCTTTCAAATTATGTATTTCGTTCGCTAAAACCCCGATGCCCCCTCTTCGAGCTACTTCAGCCAATCTAACCAGAGTGCTAATTGCTTCGGATGCAGTATATCTCCGGGAAGGGAAAAGGACCAACTTCAGTGCCTTAGGCGCCTGTTTAAGAATTCTAAATGGATAGCTAATCAATGTGGAAGCAAATGTGCCCCCAAAAACGAGAATAGCCGCACTCAAATTGAAAAGAAGCGATGTAATCTGACCTTTTACCATAACATAGTAAACAGCTCCACATCCCATAATAATCCCGAGAATAGTCATAAGATCCATAGTTGCACCTCCATAAAAGTTCTTGTTCTATATATGCAATTTTAAGTTATTTTCCCTTAACTCCTTCTATCGGTGGTCGCGGCAAGGGTGTCCCCGCTAATCTCCTTTTCGCCGCTGACCGCTGGTACCACCAGAAACCCGCTAATAACATCACTATGACCACTGCTACTGCTACCCAGACAGCCTTTGACTTTACTTTCTCCATAGCAGCAGGAGCCGCGGGAGATGCTGAGCGTCCTTCTTCCGGAACGCCCATTGGCCGCGGGGCAACTTCACCCATCTCTTTTTCCACGACAATCGCCTTCGGGCCGGCCTCCTGCACTTCGCCTACTGGCTCGAATGTCACCCTGTCCTCCCTCTGCAATCCACGTACTACTCTAACAATTCTCCGCTGGGCCTCTTCTATCCTCTGTTTTCCCGCAGGTTTACCCAGCTCCATCTCCTGCCTGAGTATTGCCTGAGCACCTTCAGAAAGTTTACCCATGACTCTTGATTTAAGCCAGTCAGGAGCTCCCCTCAGCGCTACTGAAACAGTCGCCAAGTCGAGTTCCCTTAATACTGCTTGAAAGCTCATGCTGTCAAGACGAGCAATGTCTTCAAATGTGAATATCTTTTTCCTGACCTGCTCTGCCAACTCTGGTTGCTTTTGTCTCAAAGATTCTAAGATTTCTTCTCTAGTAGTTTTATCTGCTTCGTCAACTATCTCCACTAACTGTTCTGTTCCGCCGACAATGTAATTAATCTTTCCCTTAATATCATCTTCCATTGCGTTTACCACCTCAGGAGGTACTTCTCTAACTCTGGCAAGCCTCTCCGTAACTGCAGCTTTAAGCTCCCGGGGAAGAGAAGCCATTACCTGGATAGCGTCTATCGGACTTAAATAAGAGACAATAACAGAAATTGTCTCCGCCGATTCATCCTTTAGTAGGTAGAGCAGATGTCTCAAATTACTCTGATTAATAAAGCTGAAAGGATGAGGAGGCTTTTCTTCCTTCTTCTCCAGACTCTTTTCTTCTCCTCTCACAGGAGCAGCGGGCCCAAAGGCAGGACCCGGAGCAAGCACCTGAGTGGCTGGAGCAACCGGGGCCTCCCTCAGTCTAGTTGCTTGAAAGATTCTGGCAAGTCCTCTCAGAAAAATTCTAATGGGAAAAAGAAGAAAAAGAAGGAAAACAGTGGCAAGTAGCAGCCAGTAGATTGGCTTACTCTTTATGGTGGAGGAGACACTCCGTGACGGCTCAGTGAAATGTTGCTTCTTTATTATCAATTGATCTCCCCGGGCAGTATCTAAGCCCAGGATCTCAGCAGCAACACCCCTTACCGTCTCAATCAGTGCATCCTCTATCTTCTCATCCAGAATAATGGTAACTACCACTCTGCGCACAAAAGATTTTGGTAGCACTACTACTTTTTCATATTCTCTTTTCATTTCCGCTCCCGGAGCAAGTGTCTCCGTTCCGGGAGGCTTCTCTTCTCCTAACTTCTCCCTTACAGGAACTCCAGGAAGAACGTATCTCCTCTCCGTCTTGGTAACCCCGCCCGGCTTCTTTTCCTCCACCCATGTTTCCCTCGCTACTTCTGTAGCTTCAGTTTCAGGCTCCACGTTAACTATCACTATAAACCTATCTGTGCCCAGTATTTTTTCTAACAATCCTCTAAGCCTGTCTTCAAAACTCCTCTCTAAGGCTATTTTTTGTTGAATGATGGAGGCAAAGTCAACAGCCAATGCCTCACGAGTGATGAAAAATGCCAAAATAAGTGGAATCCAGAACCATTTCTTCAAAATGTATTTTTTCATTTTTACCCCCTTAGCGTCCGTAGTGTAACCCTTTATGACCGTATCGTAGTCTAGCCCTTTATGGGCGTATCGTAGTGTAGCCCTTTATGGGCGTCCCGATTTATCGGGACGGGCACAAGGCCCTACATTACTAAATGTCTATGGGCATAAAGCCCTACACTACCTACTTTATTATAGTATAAATTACGAAATTTGTCATCGCTAAATTCACAGTTCATACCAACTTTTATTTCTTCGCCTTCTCCCTTGCCTCCTCAATCAACCGCTGCGCCTGTAAATGTATCGGCTCCAGTTTTAACACTTGCTCAAACTCAGATATCGCTTTTTCATAATCGCCTTTTTCAAAGTAGGTGAGCCCAGCGTCGTAGTGCTCATCCATCTTCTTTTTTCTTTCTTCTTGAGCTGTCAACCATATCCTCTCTTCTATTCTCTTCATCAAAGCATTCGATTGGGCGTGATTCGGTTCGAGCTTTAATACCTCTTCCAGCTCAGCCACCGCCTCTTCCCAATGCCGCTCCTTATAATAAGCCACTGCCTTGTTGTAATGCTTTCTCATGCTTCTTATCTTTGCTTCTTTGGCTTTAGCAATTTTCCCAGTCGCCTTTTCTTTAAGTTTCCTTAATTCCGGATTGTCTGTGCGGAATATAGCGACTTCTTCCCATTTAGCGATAGCGCCATTATAGTCGCCCTTCTTGTAGTCGCTGAGCGCCTCTGAAAATCTCTCTCTCAATGTCTTCTCCATTGATATTGGCTTTTCCTCGGAAGGAGGTTTCACCTCCAGAGGAGGAGTCGGCTTCTCAACCTTAGCCTCTTTCTCTCCCTTCTCAACTTCTACTTTCTTTTTCTCCTTTTCCTTCTTAAGTTCCCGGACTTCTCTTTCCAGCCCTGAAATATCGATTCCCGAAGGTTTGAACTTGTCTATAATTGATTGTAGAAGCTCTATCCTGGCATCTATATCGAGACTTTTCTCCACCTTCCGATAGTAGTCCAGTGATTTCTCGAACTCGTTCTTAATCTCTTCTCTCTTAGAGGGAGCCTTCGGTTTCTTCTCTGGTGGAACGACTCCTTCCTTTCTCAAGGACTCGAGCACCTCCTTATTCTCAGGCTCTATATCCAGAACTTTCAGCCAGAGTTCCTTGGCTTTTTCCTTCTGGCCAATCACATAGTAGGCAGACCCTAACCTCGATAGAGCAAGCGTATTATTTGGCTCAAGCTCAAGCACTTCCTGGCACTCAACAATTGCTAAATCACTCCTATCTTCATATAGATAGTTGAGTGCACGATAGAGCTTCTGCTCCACCAGCGTCATTCCCGCGCTTATCTTCGCCTGCTCAGCAATGGCCGGATACTCTCTCTTTATTATATTTAATAATCCCGGTATTTCCTTATTCTTTGGCACCAGCTCGGAAGCGTATTGTAATGTATTTATTGCCTTGCCGGGTTTATCTTCAATATAGTAAGTGAGAGCATTTCTAATAAGTTCGGCTTCCCTTTCCACACCGGTCTCTTTGGGAATTACTTCCGCGATTGAAGAGAGTTTCTTGAAGAGGCTCTGTATCTCAGGCGTCTTGGGGTCCAATTCCACTGCAAACCTCAGTTTCGCCACAGCATCACTGTACAATCCATTCCGGTAGGCCTCTATTGCTTCCTTGTAGTAGTTTCGGGCAAGTTCGATCTTTCTTCTCTCCTCAATCATCTTGGCTTCCTTTTCTCTAATCTTTGCCAATTCTTCTTGAGCTGCCTTCTCTGCCGCGATCTCGGCCAACCTCATCTCTCTTTCTTTCCTCTTCTCTTCCTTCTCCGGTCCAAATCGGAGAGTTAAAGATATGCGATGAGAACCATAGGTATCTCTTATTCCGGAAAGCGGATAGATGAAGGCGTAATCAAACTGGAACAGGTACCTACTATAGCTTGCACCCAGAGCGAGATTACTAAAACTTCTACTTCCCACGCCAAGACCCGCCCTTGCCGCAAAAGTCCTCCGTGACAACCATTTTTCTACGCCAGTGTGAACGTTGACGTCTCCATTCCTGAATGTTGTATCCAGGGCAAAGGTCAGGAAGTCACTATTATATAAGAAGCCTGATTTTACTCCAATAGGAACCCTGCTTCCATTATCTTTTAAGTCCATATGCGGCTGGTTAATATCCATAAGCGCCAGCCCCACAGAATACTCCCGGTTAAATCTATACAGGAATCCCAAATCAGAGCTAAATCCTGTTTTAGAGTATCCCTCGCTGAACACCGGGTCACGCTTACCAGTGGTAGTAGGTCCGCCGTCTATAAGAGCATTTTCCGTATAGGGAGTTTTACCATACTTCTTATGTAGCAGTTTCAAATTCAGTCCGGCATGAAATTTCTTCTTCAAACTCCTTCCGTAGGAGAAGATGAAACTATTCTCTTGATAAAGCCCTTGCAAGCCGAAGTTCAGCCAGCCCGCACCCAAAGTCCCCCAATGGTAGAGGGGATGGGCATAGCCCACAAACCCACTGCCGAGATTACTTCCATCATCTAAACCCCAGTATAGTTTCCCGTAGCCACTCGTAAACTGGCTCTCATCCAGCTGGGCCAGACCAGCCGGGTTATAGTAGATGGAATTGACATCATCGGCTAAAGCAGTATAGGCATTACCCATCCCGATGGGACGAGCCCCCACGCCTAAATCCTCATAGTCAGCCCTGCAAGAAACCGTCACTGATAACAGAATAACCGCCACCGAAATTATTACCATCACCGTTCTTTTCAATTTACCCATTTTCTATTTCCCTCCTCAATATATTATCTTATTTTTATCCGTTTTTCCATACCCTATTTGTAGGCACAACTTCCCCGATTGAGAATCTGGATGCGATTTTATGGCACGTTTTCAACCCTACAATCAGGAACATTTGTTGGCATAAATTTAATTTGTGCATAATCTTATATTTTTCTTGACTTTTTCTCACCTTTGATGGTATATTACTTTTAAGAATAAAATCAGTTCTCAAAATAGTCCTCTCAAAGAAAGGATAATCTAATGGCTCATGTTCATAAACTCAGCGGTTCCTTAGAAACCCTGAAGCAATTGGCCCATCGCTATGAAATTCTCTTTGGGGCAAAAGTCAAGAACAGAAGTAAGATTCTCCAGGCCTCAAAAAGAATTGACCGCATCAGAAAGAACTTTGGCCAGCCCCCAAAAGGCTTTAGTAGCGTCAACATCATCAGAAAATACAGGGACCAAAAGTAATGTATGTCCTCGACGCTTCAGTAGTGCTTAAGTGGTTTCTCCAGGAGAAAGACAGCCACTTAGCTCTGGATTTCAAAGAACGATATCTGTCTGGTGAAATTAGTATCGCCCTGCCAGATTTAATTCTATATGAGCTCGCCAATGCTTTGAGATTCAATCGAAATTTCAAAAGAAGAACAGTAATAGATTCTTTGCTTGCAGTAATCGATTTAGACATGGACATTACCGCCCCAACCCCAAACTTGCTCAAGAAATCTCTCGACTTCGCCTTTGACAATAAGATTTCTGTCTACGACTCCATCTATATTTCCCTGGCAAGCGAATTGCAGTATCAATTTGTTACTGCCGATGCCAGACTCTACCGAAAGATAAAAAGCCTGCCCTTTGTTAAACTCCTCGGCACTTAGCACTCCAAAAAATCTACTATATGGACTCCTCGTGAATCGTACAAAAGCGATTTCTACTGTCACCCGAACCCTCCCTTTCGGGAGGACTCCAAACCCTAGACTTTTGGTGAAGGCAAGGTCTGGAAAAGTTTGATTTGCGATGACATTAGAAATTTTAGCAAAAAGCAATTCCTCGCTCACTCCCAGGAAAAGGCTCGATTTGTGATAAGCATTTGAAACTTTAGCAAGAGAACAAGGCCGACGAATCTGGCTTCCAAGCAGAATCCTGTTCGACCCGAAGGGGAGTTTGATTCTGCCCTCTGCAGAGGCCGAAGTTCTCGAGCGTGAAAAAATCTCCCAGCGCCGAAGAAATCGAGGCTTTCCCTCATCTTTATTATTTTGCCACAACGACCGTTCCATTAATGACCTTCCCTTCTCCCTCTAATTGATATAGATAAACACCGCTGGGCACGACCTTCCCTTTCTCATCCCTACCATCCCAGGCGAAGGAAGTCTCTGTTTGGCCGATATCCAGCTGACGCACCAGAGCACCCCTGACATCAAATATCCGGCACACAACTCCTCTTCTATTGGGATTGGCGTACTCAAAGTATACCTCATCGTTCAATCCATCATTATTAGGTGTGAAGATACGTGGCCAGACTTTATTCAAAGTGAACTCAGTGGCCGCGAATGATTCCTTAATCTTATACATACCCAACTTCTCCGTCTTTATCGTGAGCACCCGCTCAATCGTATCTGCCCTGGCGCCAAGCCTCACCCATTCAATACCATTGAACCAGAATAGAGCCAATTGTGTTCCAGCCTGGGTCGCTTTTATCCTGGTTCCTTGCACCGTGCCGTGAGCGGTTACTTCATAGGATAGACTTACCGATGCCTTAGGCTTAGCGAAGGAGAAGCTCTTAATTTCCTCCAGAGAATCATTATTGTAGCCTTTGAAAGCTCTATATTCATAACAGCTTATGACTTTATCCTTATTCTCTTCTTCCTCAACTTCTTCGACCTTTATAATCAGGTCATCATTATAAGAATTGGTCTCCTTATACAATATATCTGTGAGTTCTTGAGGAATAAGTAACTTGGCTTGCATATCTTCTGCGAGAGCAATTACATTTATCTTTCCATCTTGTACCATTATAATCATTGAATCAGCACTTTCCACACCACCAATATCAGCCGCTCTAACCTTGTAATAATATGTCTTGCCAACGATATCGTCCGTTTCATTCCAGGCTAATCCTGGCTGGGCAACAGCCTCTCTGGCATCTACACCAAATCCCACAAGAGACGTGGAGCGATATATTCTATACTCTTCTAAATCAGTGCAAGGCGATGCGTCTTCATTTCTGCTTACAGGCTTCCACTCAATCCTTATATGTTTGCCACCATCAACCAATGTTCCTTTCACCCCACACGGCTCTCTCGGTCTCAAGCTGGGAAGAGCTGACACTTCATAAGAAGCCTCACTAACCAAGCCCGCTTCATCCACAGCCTTGAGCACATAGTAGTATCTAATACCATTAGTTAAGCCAGTATCGCGGTACCTGGTAGTTGCATGGTCTACCGTCGCCACGAGCACTCCCAAGGTCTCGCATGGGCTCGCCGTACTTCTATATACTCGGTATGACTTCATATCAGGCTCAGTATTCGGCGTCCAGGTAAGAGTAATTTCACGATTTCCAGCCTTGGCTACCAGACCAGTAGGTGGAGCCGGCGGATAGTCAGCAACCACTTGCGCCCATGCTGTTGCCCCGTTAGACAGAGGTGACCAGTTGCTCGCTTCATCAGCAGTCCATATTCTGAAGTAATAAGTAGCGCCAGGAGTCAAGCTACCCACAACACGAGATTGAGGTGTGAGCGGATTCACCGTATATGAGAGGTTCTCAATTTGCGCATCGGCCGTACTCCAGGAAATCGCGTAATCCGTTGAGTATTGAATATTGTACTGGCCACCATTGATTGGATTACTCCATCCATCATCACCCGGTGCCGTCCAGGTCAGCCGAATCTCACCCACACCAGCCCATGTCTCCGCCATCAAATCCGTAACCGCCGCCGGCGCACTGATATCGCCCAAGGCCCAAGCACTCGCTTGAGGAGATGTGGTATCTATCGGAGACCAATTGACCTGCGGAGCTGCGTCGTCCCTGCTCTTAATAGCGAACCAATAGGTGGTACCGCCAGTCAGTCCACTAATGGTCTTCTGGGCTGTCTCACCCGGATTATCTGGTGGTATCGGTTCATAACCAAGCACGCCGGGAGCAGCGTTCCACCAGGCAGTAGTATCTCCCCCGAGCTCTGCGATACTAAAAGTCGCCCACCTGATCTCATACCAACTGATTGGGTCGCCTCCTGGATTATCAGCCGGGGCTGTCCAGCTCAGGTCTACTGTGCCCTGTTGTGTTCCTGTCAAAGCCGAGAGATTCGTAATCGCATTAGGCGCCCAAGTATCTCTGAGCCTGCATTTGATGCCAATAGAGTCGCTGGAACCGGCCCATCCCCCGATGACGAGGGAAATGAGCATAAAGATGCCCAGACTGGTAGTTATTCCAGCTTTTCTCAAGATATTTGGATGATTTGTTTGTTCACCAAACATCCTTTTTTCCTCAAGTATATTTTTTAACGGAACGAGACCAGATTTTTCATTATGGCCTTATCTCACTCCCGCTTTCTTTCATTTTTAGTATTGTCCTTCAGAACATAAAGCACTCGGCCTCTTTTCACATTTCCAAAAATGAGACCAAATGGACCTTTGTCTTTTAGAGGAGATAGTCCCCTCTCCTTAAGACCTCCTCTGGAGAGAAATGACCTAGAATTACATTTTTCCTCTCCACCGTGTAGTTCTCACCTTTTTAAGTCGATACGTACTAGTTCTGTTCTATAGATAACTATTGAAGAAACCTATGAACTATCAACTATGCACCACACCATAGATGAAGAAAGACTTCTCTAAACCACCGTCCCTCTATGTCACATTCCCCTTAATCATCCTATCTTGGCTGTGACTGTAACCGGTATGGTCTGCTCTGCTGGAGTCTTGCCA
>Ga0315307_1001429_pt1 | contig 10666 bp, 7 predicted proteins | sample TDP2_MG_FD_203079 | JGI IMG/M metagenome (GOLD analysis project Ga0315307, IMG submission 203079) | Freshwater sediment microbial communities from Lake Towuti, South Sulawesi, Indonesia - TDP2 | ecosystem: Environmental > Aquatic > Freshwater > Lake > Sediment | place: Indonesia: South Sulawesi... | reverse complement strand
AGAGAGATTTTTCTGGCCAGCGCCCGGCGGTCTGGGGATCGTCTTGGCAGGCCTACTCTCGAATCTCCAAGAGACTGTGCTGCCCAACGGACTTAAGGTCATAACCAAGGAGATCCCCTCCTCGCCGGCCATCAGCCACTGGGTCTGGTACCGAGCAGGGTCCCGCAATGAGCTGCCCGGCATCACCGGGATATCTCACTGGGTCGAACACATGCTCTTCAAGGGAACGAAGAACTTCCCCAAGGATCGGATGGACCGTCTCCTCACCAGGTACGGAGGCATGAACAACGCCTTCACCTGGCAGGACCATACGACCTACTTCGAAACGCTCCCCGCCAGACAGCTGGACCTCGCCTTGAGGGTGGAGGCGGACCGGATGCAGAACGCCACCTTCCCCCTCAAGGAGGTTGAGGCCGAAAGAACGGTCATAATCTCCGAGCGGGAGGGCATGGAGAACGAACCGGGCTATCTGCTCTTCGAGGAGGTACTATCATCGGCCTTCAAGGCCCACCCGTACGGGTGGCCGGTCATCGGGTGGACATGCGATCTCAAAGCCATGACGCAGGATGATCTCTGGAGCTACTACCATACAGCCTACTCCCCCGACAATGCATTCATAGTGCTTGTTGGCAGGTTCAATACGAAGGAGGCCCTGGCGAGGATAAGGCAGCTGTACGGCAGAATTCCGCGCAGGAAACGATCAGACAGACCGGTGCCGTCGGAGCCCCCGCAAAGCGGGGAGAGAAGGGTCTTGGTCAGAAAGCCCGGCAACACCGAGTACCTCATGATCGCCTACCACACACCCCACATCTCCCACGATGACGCCTTTCCACTGATGATCCTCGATGCAATCATGAGCGGGGCCAAAGCTGTGAGATCGGGGCCCGGCTTCGAAAGAAGCGGCAGGCTCTACAGGGCCCTTGTTGAGAAACAACTAGCATCCGTTGCCTACTCGGAGTTCCAGGAATCCGTGGATCCAAACCTCTTCACCTTCTCCGTCACGGCCAGGAGCGGGGTACCAGCTGAGAAGGTCGAGAAGGTGCTGATCCACGAGATAGAGAGAATCCGACGCAAGGCACCGTCGGCCAGGGAGTCAGAAAGGGCCTTGGCCCAAACGAAGGCGCAACTTGCCTATGCAACCGACGGCGTCACCGCGCAGGCCTATCTCATCGGGGCCGCCGAACTCCACCTAGGATACCAGCATCTCGCCAGGGTCCTGGACAAGCTCAAGGCGGTAACTCCGTCGGATGTGCGGAGGGTCGCCGAAACATACCTTGGAGAGGACAACCGCACTGTCGGGATCTTCAAGCCATCAAAGGGGGGAACCCCATGAACACGCTCGCAGGCTCACTACGCATCGACAGGCTGGAGCTTGACAACGGCCTCGTGATCCTGGTCAACGAGCGGCCCGATTCCGAGCTGATAGTCATTACGGGATCGTCCCTCGCAGGGGCCGTCTTCGATGGCGGGGGAAGATCGGGGCTATCCCAGTTCACGTCCGGCATGATGATGCGAGGGACCAAGAAGCGCAGGTACATGCAGATCGTGGACGAGACGGAGTCGCTCGGCGCCGGGATCAGGTTCCACGCCGACGATGATCTCGCCTGGTCCTCCTCCAGATGCACCGCAAGCAGCCTGGACAAGACGGTAGAGCTTCTGTTCGACTGTATGATGAACCCAACCTTCCCTGAGGCAGAGGTCGAGAAGGTCAGGGGGCTGATGTTAACCAACATCAAGGAAAGGGAGGACAGCACGCAGGCCGTGGCCCAGCGCATTGCCAGGGAGATGCTCTTTCCCAAGGGCAGCCCGTATCATTGCGATCCCGGCGGCTATGAGGAGACGGTGAAAGCCATCACAAGGGAGGACGTGGCGAGTTTCTGGGATCGTCAGTACGGCCCTGAGTCCACCATCCTGTCCTTCTCGGGCAGGATCACCCTCGAGGAAGTCGAGAAGAAGGTGATTCATCTCTCCAAGGACTGGGACTCCCGGCACTCCAAACCGGAGGTGCCTGCCATCGAGGTGCCCAGGCCGATCAAGGCAGGCCGAAGGGTTCTGCCGATGATGCACAAATCCCAGGCCGACATCGTTGTGATGTGCCAGGCCGTGGCCAGGTCCCACCCTGACAACTATGCCCTGGCCTCCGCCAACGTCATCTTGGGCAAGCTCGGCATGATGGGGCGCCTGGGGAAGAGCATCAGGGACAAGCAGGGGCTGGCCTACTACGCCGCGTGCTCCTATTCCCCCAGAATCACCGGCGGATACTGGACCGCCTTCGCCGGGGTTGACCCGGCCAACGTCGATAGGGCGCTGGAGAGCATGAAGCATGAGATGACCGCCATCTCCCGCGATCTGGTCAACAGGAATGAGCATCGGGATGCTGCGACCCATCAGATTGGCTCCCTGGCGCTCAAGCTCGAGACTGCCCAGGCGGCGGCCGCCTTCATGCACGGCATCGAGATCCACGGCCTGGGACTCGACTTTGTGGACAGGTACGAGGACATCGTTAACTCGGTCTCGCGGGAAGACGTGAGGCGCGTGTGCAGAGAGTACCTGAGGACGGAGGAGGCATGCACCGCGGTAGTTGGGCCCTACCAGGCCTAGCGCTCGAGTCACGACCCGCTGGCTAGAATCGTCTCCCGCCCCGAGTCTTGTACACGTATCTTGCCGACAGGCCGCCCAGCAAGCCCACGACCGCAACCGCGACCACGGCAATCGCGCTCGGAGCCTTTCCCAGCACCACCATCAGCAACTGATCCAGCACCCCCTTCACAAGCCCTGCCAGCATCCCATGATACATCTCTTGGAAGGGGGCACGCTTGCCGGCATACATGCCTCCCACGAACACGGACCCGAAATTCATCAGGGACAGAACGATGACGCTTGTGCCGTCAAGCGCTAGCACGAGAAGGAAGTGAAGAACGAACGCGATGAGTCCTGCCTTCGAAACCACTGCCCAGTTGGTCATCCTAGCTTCGTGCCCCATGGCCCACCGTCGACCTGCAATTCCTCAAGTCAACCGCTTGCGCGTGATCCGGTCCGAAGAATGCGTGGAACCCTGAAAGCTCCCGCCTATTGAAGCTTAGCCCGGCCCCGGGGAAAGCAATTTCACCTTCAGCCGGAGGGATGATGGGGCGAGTGTTTGATAATCCGAGACCCAGTTCACGGAGACGTTGAGTTCACCGATGCCGAGAAACGTGTCCTAGATTGCCGCGAGCTGCAGAGGCTCAGGGGCATAAAGCAACTGGGCACGGCGTATCTCGTCTATCCCGGCGCCTTGCACACGAGATTCGACCACTCCATCGGGACCATGGCCATGGCAAAAAGGATAATGGCCTCACTCAGGTCCAAGGGGTACGAGATCACCCAGGACGAGGACCAGCTGGTCACGATATCGTCCCTTGTGCATGACGTCACCCACGTGCCCTTCGGCCACACATTCGAGGACGAACGCAAGATACTTCCCGGGCACGAGAAGGCCGACCGGCTGGACCGGCTGCTCTCGGATGGAGAGCTCGCGGACGCGCTGAACGACCTCGGCGTCTCAAAGGCGGTGAAGGCCATGCTCCAAGCGAAGGAACCCATCGAGGCCAACCACCGGGATCCCTGGATGCCCCAGATCGTGAAGGATGCCGTTTGCGCTGATCTCCTGGACTACCTCCGGCGGGACTCCTACTTCACCGGCCTCGCACACGACTACGACGACAGGGTCTTCCGGTACTTCATCATTGCAGACGCGGATGTCGGTGGTTCCTCAAGGAAGGTGCTCGCGGTCGACCTCGGAAAGGAGGGCATGGTTCGGCAGGATGCCAAGTCCGAAGTGCTTCACCTATTGCGCATGCGGTATTTCCTCACGGAAAGGGTCTATTACCATCACGCCAAGCAGGCATCGGGGGCCATGATATCCAAGGCGCTGGAGATCTGCATCGCCAGGGGCTTCGATCCGGAAACCTTGCTGTGGATGAAGGACTGGACGCTGCTGGAAGCGCTCAAGGGCTTCGCTCCGCCTTCGAAGGCCGCGGAGCTGGTCGAGGGCGTGGAGGAGAGGAAGCTCTTCAAGAGGGCCTACGTGCTCGGATCCGACATAGGCGGGTCCAGACGAAACGAGCTGATAGCCCGGTACAACCTGCCGAGCACTGAGCGAGAGAAGGCAGAAACGGAGATAATCTCTCGTTTGAAGGAGGGAGGGACCCAGGCGGAGGAGGGCGACGTGATCATACACTGCCCGGACCTGGGCACCATGAAGGAGGCCAAGGTGTTTGCCAGGGATGAGGAAGGCATGGTCGAGAAGCTTCACAGGCACAGGAGGTCCCTTTCCCGCGATCTGGATCCCGTTGAAGCCCAGTACCTTGCCATATGGAACTTCTTCGTCTTCTCCAAGCCCAAGCTGGCAAGGGCCGTCAACGAGGTATGCAGGGACATGTTCCCTTCGGAGAGGGTGGGCTTTGCCCCGAAGGAATACGCTTGAGCTCCTGGCCAACTATTCGGCCATCGCGTTGGCGATCTCCATCATGCCCCATGTAGCTCGTGGGAGCTTGAACGGCCAAGGTTTCCTGCAGGTGAACGGCAGCCCATTCATCCCAGTCGGAGTCTTCGACGTCAACGGCCAGGCAGACGCGATGCAGGCGAAGGACGCGGGTTTGAACGTGGCTGAGAGCATGCTCGATGGGATATTCGGGTGGTCAAGCGAGGCCGGACTCCGCTGCCTTTACTGGATGATCGCTCGAATGAAGACCGACGAGGAGATCCTTCGCATCGTCGAAGCCCACAGGGACGATCCCCTGAACATAGCTTGGTACACGTTCGATGAGCCCAACGAGGTCGGCGTCCCTCCCTCTCGATGCGAGCAGGTCTACGGCCTCGTGAAGTCCAACGACCCCGAAACGCCGGTCGTTCTGACGGTGTCGCCTGCATACTGGTATCACCCCTGGGCCTACTCGGACTATGCATCCTCCTGCGACATCATTGCGACGGATCCCTACCCCGTCGAAATTGGACATGGGATCAAGCTGGACTACGTCTCCGAGTGCATGGAAAGGGCCCGCAAGGATTCGGGAAAGCCCGTCTGGGCGGTGCTTCAAGCCTTCCCCTGGCCAGGGAAACGCCTTCCCACGGCCCAGGAACTGCGGTGCATGACTTACCAGGCACTGGTGCATGGGGCAGCCGGGGTGTTCTACTACACCTTCCAAGTGGCAGCTTGGAACTACAGCCTGGTCGCGACGCCTCTGTGGGATGAGATAGGGCAGATGGCGCAAGAGATCAAGCAGCTTGCGCCCATCCTTGTCAGGCCCGGGCCCGAACCTTCCACGATATCGAGCATTCATATCCTAGAGAAGAAAGTCAACAGCACTGCCTACCTCATCGCAGTCAATGCCGGACCCGAACCCGCCGTCCTCGAGGTACCGATCCCCGCTTCTGCGGCTGAGGTCGATGTCATGTTCGAGAACAGAACCCTCACGGTGATGAATGGCCTGCTGAGAGATGAGTTCGGTCCCTACGCGGTTCGATCCTACCGTATACCAGACCTCCTGGGACTCTCAGCAACCTGGATCGTGGGTGTTGGCATCGGCGGCCGCAGGTGTATCCGGTAGGCTCCCTGAAGAAAGAGGGGAGTCGGCTTGAGGATCGCCGGGATGCCGGTGAGATATCCGAGACTTTGAGAAAAAGGACACGGCCCGTAGACGCATCCCATCAGGCGCAGGGTGGCCGGAGCCGGGCGCGGGGCGCTGCCTGTACGTTGGGCTCCAGAGAGGAGGCTGCCGCCAAGAAACTGGGGCGCACTATTGCGCTTTTCCTCACGAACGCAAAGAAATGCGGGCAAGAATTATCAGAACATGCGCTCCAGACCATAATGGATGGATGTCCTCGGTCTTCTTATTTCAGGATACGTTCCTTTCGTCCTGTCGGCCCTGCCCATCTCGTATGCCGCATGGCCGAAAACCGGAAAACCCTACAGGGTCATCGCGTCCTTGGCCCTGGCGGCCATCCTCGTTGTGTTCAACTCGTTTCTGCTAGCGACGACCCGCCCGGGCGTTACCCTGGGCACGCTCCTCGTTTGCGCAGCGCTCTGGTTCGTCCTTGGAGGATTCGTCTACCTGCTTAGCGTCGGGAGGATCAGCTTCGCCTGGGTCAGGCGGGGGACGGTGGCTTCGGGGGTAGCCAAGCTAGGGGTGGGGAACTGGATCCTCATTTTCTCGGCCATTCTGCTTCTCACCGGCTTGGTGCTCATCCCCATCATCGTGGATCTGTCAGGCAACCTGCTCTGGCGTTACAGGGCCTACATGGCGGCCCTGGCAGGGGTTGCGGTTCTCGGCGCGTGCCTTAGAAAAAAGGCAAAGACGGTGCTCTTGGGCCTGCTCTTGGTCTTCTCGATCTCTCTGGTCGACCTCTTCCTCGGGGTCTATCCGACAGGTACACCACTCCTGCATGCGGCGTCCCTCATCACCGAAGGGGCCGCGGCGAACATATCTTTCGCAGATGTGGGGGGACTCAGACAAGCATCGGCGACGATCTCCCGGTTCGCCCTGATATCCGATGTCATAGTGATGGCCCTGGCAGTGTGCCTGGTCGGGGTCTCCGCCGTCGTACTGACCAATGCCATGCTGGGCAGGCCGACGGGAAGGACCATCCTCTCGCTGGTCTTGGTCGTCATCCTCCTCGTTCCAGGGCTGCTCATCCCGTACGTGTACTCACTTGGCGTGGGAGCCCTGGAATTCGGAGGCAACCTTGGGATCGGGGCTCTTGAATCGGCCCACCTTGTGGACCTCGTGGATGTGGGAGAAATCAGCAACAGAACCCTGTCCGAAGCCGGGGCGCATCTCAGGTCGGCGGGGGAAAGGTTCCTGAAGAGCGAGCGGCTGTTGATCGGGCTTGATAGGTTGAGGCTGTTCGGGTTCGTCAGCCTGCTCCCCGTCATTGGCGAGTATTCCTATAGCGTAAGGTGCATAGCATGGGCGCTGCCGAACGCCGCAATCGGCCTCCAGACCTCGGCCCTGGGAGTTCTGGCCATACTTGACGGCATCCTCTGCGTTTTCGACCACAACGAGACGGCCACCATCGACTCATTTGATGTCGTTGGACTCAGGTTGATGAACGAGGACCTTGATCAGAGCCTGGTCAGACGCGGCATCCTCGAGATCGATTCGGCCTTCCCCCAGACCATCCTTGGCTTTCCCCGCATCAGGGCCTCCATAGGCAACCTCTCCAAAGTCCACCCGGAGGTCTTTGAGAAGAAGTTTCCCGACGTTTCCGATAGCCTTGAGCAGCTGTTGGCCAACGCTTCCCAGCTTGCCGACGGGATGGATGCAATGGAGGTCCTCCTTGGCCACCATGACGGCGTCCATGCACCCGCGACGAGCTTCCTCTTCGCCTCCTACTCGTTCGCCCGCATATCGCCGCGCTTCACCGACATCAGGGAACCCGAGAAACTCCCCGACATGGACGACATGGTCTCAAACCTCTCTGAAGTCAACCAGGCCCTGAGCGATCCCGTTATCCGCAGACTGCGCAATGAAGGCGGGGAGGTCGGCGACAGCCTATCGTTCCTCGTTGACGCCGTCGATCTCGCGCAGAGAATGGCAGGGGTTGGGGAATACGCGAAGCAGGTTGCCCTGGGCATAGAGGGGGTCCGGGGCAGGTTCGAGGAAAAGGCGATCCAGAACCTGACGGACATCGAACTTGAGGAATGGGACGAAGCCGTGGCGACGGTGATCGAGGATGCGAATGACCTGTCTCAGAGGACGCAGGCCATCGAAGACGACATCCAGGCCATGATAGAGAAGGCCGTCAAGAAGCAGTATGGCTACGCAAATGACCTTGCCAAATCGAGCATCGAGCTTCTCAGGGGTGCAATGGACTTTCTCGTCAAGTTGGAGGGGCTGTCGGAATTGTCCCTCGGCCTGAAGTCGTTGGTAGATGCGGTCAGGAGCTTCAGGGACTTCTACTACCAGTTCGAAAGGCTCCAGAGACAGATCGAGGTCGCCAACTGGGGCGCGGCGGAACAGGCCCTGGATGATGCGACACAACTGCTGAGGAGCGGCAGGATGCAAACCGAATATGCACTGGTGCGGCTTGAGAAAGTTGGACAGGAGATCGAACTGCCGATCGACGAGCAGGACATCGAGCGGGTGATCGACGAGGCCGGGTCCATCCAGCTGAAGCTCGTTTCGATCGATGCCCAAGTAGCGGCGCACAACCAGGAACAGGCCCTAGCCCTGATCTCGGAGATGCGCAGCGACTTCTCCCGCCTTGCTGAGGAGCTCAGGCTCCGGCAGGCTAGCTGACGTTTGCCTCGTCAGAATACCCCCGGCTCTCCCAGTAGCCCCTGTGATCCTCGTTCTCGCTGATCTCAATCCGCGTGACCCATCTGACCCATTTGTACCCCCACTTGCCCTCAGCGACGAGCCGCAGTGGGAAGCCCTCCTCTTGCGGCAGGTATTCGTCATTTGCCATGTAGGCAACCAGGTAGGCGTCGGAGGCTTGCAGCTCCTCGATGGGAAAGGAACTCGTATAGCCGTCGACCGCGTGGAATATCACCCTCTTTGCCTCGGGCTTGGGTCCAACGTCACCGAGGAGGTCCCTGACGACCAGCCCCCTCCAGTCGGCCGACCAGCTCCACCCTTCGACGCAGTACATGACGTTCTCCCTTTCAACGTACGGATACTCAAGTATGTCCTTGAAGCTCATGGTCATAGGCTCCTCGACAAGGCCATCGATGGTCAGCACGTACTTCTCGGAATCAACAACCTGGGATTGCTCAACTACCACCTCCGCAAGATGAGACTGACAGGCATCGTCAAAAGGACAAGAGACGGCTATAGGCTCACTGACCTTGGGGACGCTGCATCAAGGATCACCGACTCTCTCGAAAGCCGGATAGAGTCAAGGGGAGTGAGGGAGATGTAAAGGTCGAGCCCTACCTGAAAGGTTCGCTCAGCCAGAGGGCCTTGAACCGAGCCAGGGAAAACAGTGCACTGGTTGACGAGCGCTACGTCTCCGGGAGAAGAACGGAAGGGCTCCGCAAACACGTTTTCGCCGGTCTGGGTGTTAGTGCCACACAGATAGCAGAGGTCGGAGACCGCTTGAGGGGGGGATTCTTCCGGAATCCACTGGAACCCTGCATCGAGGAAACGTTGGCGAGGGAAGGTATGCCGTCTGTGAGCCTGATGAGAAAGCATCCAGCGAAATGAGAACCATCCAGCCAACTGGATTGGCGGTTCGTTTTCCTCTCCCTCGATAGACCGGGATTTCGCCGAGAAGCAGAGGTTGCAGGGGCAGTTGTCAAGTCTTTCGTGGAGCACTGTCGGAGGACTGGAGCGACGGACATCCTGGCGGAAGAGACAAGTATGTCCCCGTGAGCGGCTGAGCGAGATCCAGGAAGGAGGTCGCCCGTAGCCTTCTCGAAGACCTGTTCAGGCAGGCGGGGGACATGGGCTCCGACACAATCCAGATCACAAGAATCGAGGCAGGGGATCCCGAGGTCATCTATGCCCTACAGGAACTGGGTCTTTAGAGGATCTCGACCAACTTCACGATGCAGAAGACACTCAGATAGCGAACTCGATCTCTAGGAAGATCGGAAAGAGGCAGTTCAGAGATCGTATGGCGTCTTTGAAGGGTTCGTCGAACAGCCTATCCTCTTCAGTCCTCGCCTGGCACCCTGTCCGGAATCCTTGGCGGATAGGTGGTCTGGTTGATGAAGCCGGTGAGCAATTGCCATTCGAAAGTATGGGTCTTGACCTCGCTACCCGATTTGCGCAGCAACTCGGTTCTTGCCAGAATTCGGTAGGTCCCTTGGGGGAGGGAATGTCTCGAAGCAGTGCTCATGCTTCCCGAGAGGGCGGCGTTTGCCCTTCCCTTGCCCGGAACTACAACGTTCTCAAGACTGGACCAATAACCAGTTGACCAATCCGTCGACTGGTTGAACTGGATCTTCATCTGAATCTCGAGGTCCTTCCTATACCGGTTCTCCAATCGGAACTCGATCCGCCAGAGCCACCAATAGGGAAGGACTTCGCCTTCGTCGTAGCGGACCAGCACAAGGGTCACCTCCCGGAAACTCTTCAGGATGACTAGGTCATTCTGACCCGGTTTCCACGAACTCACATAATACCAGATCAGCAACAGCGTAGCCGAAATGGCTACGGCCCCCATCCCGATCATCAATGTTGTGCGTTTCTCCGTATGGCGGCCTCCTCTCTTTGCCAAAGGTGATCTGCGTGACCCGCCGGTCCGGCTATGGGGGCGGCGGGCGGCCCTTATTGTGCTCAACTATCGTGTTGGATCCAGACCTCGGTTTAATGTCACATTCAAGAGCGTTATTGACGCAGATGTTTCCCAGTATGATGTTCTCTTCCGACCCAGTCCCCAGTTCTCTTATGCCGTAGCTGCTGTTGTATGCGCAGATATTGCCAGTGACGGAGTTCTTCTTGGCGTAGCTGTCCAGAGCTATACCATCCACGTCGTTATTGCAGCAGATGTTGCCCACAATGGCGTTGACGTGCACATCGCAGTTCAGCTGCCCGCAAAGGTGTATGCCGCAGCCAGCGTTGTCGTAACAGTCGTTACCAGTGATGGTATTGCCCCCGGATCCGCCAGTTGCTGTTCCTGAGATGTAGATCCCGTGTTCGCAGTTGTGGTAGCAGACGTTTCCCTGGAAGACATTATCAGC
>Ga0315307_1001428_pt1 | contig 10668 bp, 9 predicted proteins | sample TDP2_MG_FD_203079 | JGI IMG/M metagenome (GOLD analysis project Ga0315307, IMG submission 203079) | Freshwater sediment microbial communities from Lake Towuti, South Sulawesi, Indonesia - TDP2 | ecosystem: Environmental > Aquatic > Freshwater > Lake > Sediment | place: Indonesia: South Sulawesi... | reverse complement strand
TGTATTCCACGGTGGAGGCGTTGCGAGTTTCAATGTGTGGTTACGGGCCAGTCATGGCGTGTATAGTGGCGGCAAAAGAGCTGGGAGCCAAAAATGGTACATTGCTCTGCTACAAGACAAGCGGCGACGTTGTTCATGATTACTCGGCTGTTGTCGGTTACGCTTCCATAACGTATTCGAGGTAATCGTCGTGTCCTCTTTGAAGAAAGAGGCAGTAACCGCTTCTGCGCCTGCAAAGGTTATACTGTTTGGTGAACACTTCGTTGTCTACGGTGAACCAGCAATAGTCCTCGCCATCGATAAACGAGCCTACGCTTCTGCTAGATTGAGGAAAGATGACCGAATATACATAAACTCCTCCAACATGCGTGTCTCAGGAACCTTCAAGGGAAAAAGATTTCAAGGAGAGAAAGGCGGCTCTAAAGCCTGCGCAAAACTTGAACCCGTGAAAAACGCTGTTCAACAGGTTCTCGAAAGAGCCCACAAGAAAATAGGCATAAACGTGCAAATCAATTCAGATATTCCTGTTTCTGCAGGATTAGGTTCCTCTGCTGCAGTGGCAACATCAACCATAATGGCGGTCAGCCATCTTTTGGGAATGGAGCTTCCCCGTGACCAGATTTTTCGCATGGCTTATGAGTCCGAGTGTCTCGTTCATGGCACTCCATCTGGCATAGATCCGGCTATCTCAACCTACGGCGGTTCACTTCAGTTTCAAAGAGGTAAAGACTTCGTTCCTTTGAACGTGCAAGCAGATGTACCATTGGTGATAGGCAACACACGAGTGGAACGCTCGACAGGTGAACTCGTTGCAAATGTACGTAGAATAAGAGAACACTATTCATCTATTATCGACCCAGTAATCAAGGCTGGCGGAAAGATTGCTATCGATGCTGTTGACGCCTTGAAACAGAATGACCTTCGAACCGTGGGTGACCTGATGAACATAAACCATGCCCTGCTGTGCGCGGTCGGAGTGTCCCATGAGGCTCTGGAACGCTTAGTTTACGCAGCGAGAAAAGGTGGCGCCCTCGGAGCTAAACTCACCGGTGGGGGAGGAGGCGGCTGTATGATAGCCTTGGCTGAAGAGAAGAAACTGAAGCTAGTAACGAATGCGATTGAACGCGCTGGTGGCACTGCGTTTATGGCTCGAAAAACCGATGAGGGTGTCCGAATTGAGCCCTAAGCTAACGGTTCTCAAGCTCGGTGGTTCAGTCATAACTAAGAAGGAGAAACTTTTCACCGCCAACTTGTCCGCTATCCGAAGACTTGCAGGGGAAATATCCGATGCCAAAGTTTCTCAACTCATAATAATCCACGGTGGAGGTTCTTTCGGTCATCCATTAGCGAAGAAGTACTCTATCAAAGAGGGATACAAAGGGGGAGATGTTCAGCTTCTAGGGTTTTCAGAAACGCATCAAGCCATGGTAACGCTAAACAAACTGGTTGTGGACGCCCTAATACATCATAATATTCCAGCCGTGGCGGTCTCACCCTCCTCCTGCATTGTTACGAAGTCTGGTCGAATTATCACAATTGTGGAAGAACCTTTGAGGAAGCTACTTCAAACAGGATTTGTGCCAGTTCTTCACGGCGACGCTGTTCTAGACTTCGACCGAGGCTTCACAATTCTCTCGGGCGACCAGTTAGCAGCCTACCTCGCGGTTCAATTCAACGCTGAGCGAATTGTGATGGGCATAGACGTGAACGGGTTGTTCACCGCTAACCCGAAAGAAGAAGAATCTGCAAGATTAGTTAGAAGCTGCACACTGTATACGCTGAAGAAAATGCAGACGAGAATGAAGTACACAAGCAACACTGATGTGACTGGCGGCATGTTGGGAAAACTAGTTGAACTTGCACCAGCCATCGAGCAAGGCATTCCAGCATTGATCGTGAACGCGGCGAAACCCAAGAACGTTTACAAGGCAATTAGAGGCGAGAGCGTTATCGGGACGTTGCTTCAAAAAACGTAGAGGCGAATAAGCGCATTGAACAAGACCGAGGAAAGAAAAAACGATCATTTAGAAATTTGTTTGAAAGAAAACGTGCAGGCCAGACAGGTTTCTTCGGGCTTCGAGGAACTCCACCTAGTCCACAAGGCCTTGCCCGAAATTGACCGAAAGAAAATTGATTTGTCTACTACGGTTTTTAATCATAAGTTCTCAGTTCCCATAATAGTCGAGTCTATGACTGGTGGTACGCTTAAAGCTGCCAGAATAAATGCCGCAATTGCAGAGGCTGTTGAAGAGTTGCGTCTGGGAATGGGTGTAGGAAGTCAGCGCGCTGCTCTCGAAGATCCCCAAGCTGAAAAAACCTTCAGCATAGTCCGTGAGAAAGCGCCGAATGCTTTTATTACGGCTAATTTGGGTGCCCCTCAGTTGGTCGCAGGATACGGTGTCAAAGAAGCCAGGAAAGCTGTGGAAATGCTGGACGCAGACGCGTTGACGATACATTTGAACCCTCTTCAGGAAGCGGTTCAGCCTGAGGGCGAAACGAGCTACGAAGACGTCTTAAGGGCAATTGAAAAGATCGTGAAAGATCTTGATGTTCCTGTTATCGTGAAGGAAACTGGTTGCGGAATAGCTGCGGGAGAGGCCAAGCAGCTCGAATCAGTGGGTGTTGCCGCGATTGATATCGCAGGTGCCGGCGGAACCAGCTGGGCGGCAGTTGAGTATTACAGAGCCAGAAGCCAAATGGAGGAGGCTCGCCGAATATTGGGCGAGGTCTTTTGGGACTGGGGCATCCCAACTGTCGCAAGCCTCGTTGAAGCAACACAGCGGGTGCGTGTTCCCGTCATAGCTTCAGGCGGCGTACGTTCTGGGATTGATGTGGCTAAAGCCTTGGTGTTAGGAGCTAGCCTTGTGGGAATGGCGTATCCGTTTTTAGACCCTGCCGTTCATGGTGTTGAAGAGGTAAAGAAAAAACTGCAACTTGTGATTGAAGAGTTGAGGAACACCATGTTCTTGGTTGGGGCGGATTCGGTTCAAGAACTCCAAAAGTTGCCAGTAGTTGTGACTGGCAAGATGGCTGATTGGCTGATGATGCGGGGGTTTGATCCCAAAGCATACGCGAGACGTGGTCTTTGATAGTTATGGTTGGTGATTGTGGGATGGTTATGGTAGACCTGGAAAAGATGCTTGAAGAAAAAGTTTCAAATATCGACGAATTGATTGAACGATACATTCCGAGGGAATACGACAAGTCATCACTTGTTTTTTCCATGAATCCACCAAGATACGATTACAACCTTGAAGCATTGAACAAAACTATTGTTGAGCCCATTTGGGATTTTCTTGCTCGCGGCGGCAAACGGTGGCGCCCATCACTTTTTTTAATGGTTGTGGAAGCCTTAGGAAAAGACTCGCGAGCGCTACAGGAATTTGCCATTATTCCCGAGATAATTCACAACGGAACAATAATGATAGATGACATCGAAGACAACTCTAGGCTCCGAAGAGGCAAACCCTGCACGCATCGACTGTATGGTCTTGATGTGGCGATTAATGCTGGAAATGCAATGTATTATCTGCCGCTTTTGACGCTCATGAAACATCGTGACAAGCTTGGAGCTGACAAGTTGAGCAGAGTCTACGAGACTTATGCGAGTGACATGATTAACCTCAGTTTGGGCCAGGCCATGGACATTGCTTGGCATAGGGGCTTGGCAGACGCTGACAGGCTTACTGAGAGACAGTACTTACAAATGTGTGCATACAAGACTGGAACCTTAGCACGGATGGCAGCGGAGATTGCGGCTGTTCTCTGCGATGCAAGTGAAGACTCGGTTGAGCGGTTGGGCAGGTTCGCTGAAGCCTTGGGTGTGGCATTCCAAATTCAAGATGACGTTCTCGATTTGACGAGTAAAGAGTTTGCCGAAAAGAAGGGAGGGCGAGGTCAAGACATAACTGAGGGCAAACGAAGCTTAATTGTAATCCACACGTTGGAGAAGGCAAAGGCAGCAGACAGGAAAAGGTTGACAACAATTCTTAACAAGCACACAACCAATCAAGAGATGAGAGATGAAGCGATAAAACTCATGGAGCGATACGGCTCCATTGACTACGCTAAGCGGTTCGCCAAGCGGCTGGTGGCTGAAAGCTGGAAAGAAGTGGATAGACTGCTATCACCATCGGAGGCCAAAAACGAACTGAAGGCCTTTGCTGACTACCTTATTAAAAGAAACATTTAGCTTACACTTCGATAGTATCTCGGAAAAGAGCGCGAGCATAATGGTAGGCAGTAAAGAAAGAGAAACCATTAGGAAAATTGCGCTTCTAAATGCGCTTAACTACGGTGGAAAGGCGCAGTTTCAGCCTGTTCTAGGAAAATTGCTCATGGAACAGCCTCAATTGAGGTCAAGGATAAGAGAAATTGTGCCTCTCATAAACGAAATCGTCAAGAAGATCAATGTGCTTTCATTGGAGAAACAGAAAAGAATTGTTGAGGAGAAATGGCCTGAGGCTCTCTTAAAGGAAAAAGTGGAAGAAGAGAAGGCTTTGCCGCGATTGCCGAACGTTGAAAAGTATGAACGCGTTGTGACGCGTTTTGCTCCCAACCCAGACTGCATGATTCACTTGGGAAACGCTCGCGCCATAATTCTGTGTGATGAATACGCGAAAATGTATAAGGGTTCGTTTCGGCTTCGTTTTGAAGATACTGATCCAAGATTAAAGAGGTCAGCGTTACCGTTCTATCCTGCAATACGCGAGGACTTGAAGTGGCTTGGCTGCACATGGGATATGGAGATCATCCAGAGTGATCGACTGCCTGCATACTACGAGTACGCTGAAAAACTACTCATGAGTGGAGGCGCCTACGTCTGCACTTGCTCCAAAGAAAGATTCCATAGACTAGTGACAGCAAAGAAACCGTGTCCCTGTCGAGGCTTGCCCTCTTCAGAGCACATGGCTCGTTGGAAATGTATGCTGGACGGAACCTACAAGGAAGGCAAGGCTGTTGTACGAGTGAAAACTGATTTGAACCATCCCAACCCCGCCGTGCGTGACTGGCCTGCCCTCAGAATCATTAATCCTAAGAAATATCCTCATCCACGTGTGGGCAGCAAGTATAGGGTTTGGCCACTCTACAATTTTTCAGCTGGGATAGACGATCACTTGATGGGCATAACGCACATTATACGTGGGAAAGAGCATCTTACAAACCAGACGCGACAAGAATACATGTATCATCATTTAGGTTGGAAGTATCCTGAGGCTATACACTACGGTCGCATGAAAATCACAGGCGGATTGCTTAGCAAATCGAAAATCGTTGAAGGCGTTAGAAAAGGCGTTTTCGCAGGCTGGGACGACCCGCGATTAGCTACGTTCATAGCATTGAGGAAGCGTGGAATACAGCCTGAAACTGTTCGGCGCCTAATAGTTGACGTAGGACCTAAAACCGTAGACGTAACCTTAAGCTGGGACAACCTGTACGCCATCAACCGAAAAATAATCGACACTGTCGCCAACCGCTACTTCTTTGTGCGTGATCCAAGAAAGCTCGTTGTTAGGCACCTTTCAGAATCTATCGCAGTTCAACTGCTACTTCATCCCGATGACTCTAAACGAGGATTCCGCAACTTCAAAATCGAACCTCAGAGAGACGAAGCAGACTTCTGGATCTCGACTCAAGACGCAACCGTGCTGAAGAAGCGTATAGTCATACGGTTAATGGGACTCTTTAACATACAAACCAGAAATGTTCAGAAAGGCGTGATTGAGGCAGTTTTCCATAGTAAGAACCATGAGGAGGCGAGGAGGCTCAAGGCGCCGTTGATTCATTGGCTTCCCGCTGGAACTGGAATTCCCACAGAAGTTGTAATGCCAGACGCCACAATTGCACGAGGCATAGCTGAGGACACATGCCGGGGACTTAAACCAGACGCCATAATACAGTTTGAGCGCTTTGGCTTCGTCAGAGTTGATAGTGTAGACTGGAAACTGACAGCCTATTTTGCCCATAGATAGCTTGACCATATTGACATCAAAGTTGTTTGCTCTTAGTGCTCAGGGAACATGCATTGTTGCGTCTGATTCGGATTTTTACTGTTTAGATGTCCAAATCCAGAATTCATAATCTGTTTATAATGGTCATCTCAAAAGAGATTTCCGAAATCCCATTATCTACAGGCCTCAGGAATCAACGTTGCCGAGAAGTGAGTTCAACAGGCTTCTACTCGAAGCGGTTGATGAGGGGTTGTCCTCGATGGGCGAATCCTCCAGGCAAGCAGTCTATTTCCACATTGAGAAGAATTCCAACATTAGGAGACATGAAATTCCATGCAGAATTGAGGATTTTGACACCGCAATCGAAGCATTTTTGGCTTGGGTGCCCATTTTCTGGAAATTCTCATCATGAAACGGCTCCATGAGAGGATCGGAGGCGGTTTCACGTGGCCTGAGTCATCAGATTTCACCTTTGTTGAATACATAGCGGTGGCTAAGCGAAATTTCATGGAAAAAGAAAGGAAGGGGGAACCGGTTCAATGCGAACCAGTGGAAGAGCAAGGGTGAATTCATCTTTTGCGCTTAAGAGGGAGCTAGAGAGTGAGAAGGAAAAATTCAAGAAACTGTTTAACTTGATGGCTGATCCAGTGATTATTGTTGACGGCAAAGGAGCTTTCATAGAAATCAGCGACAAGGTAAAGGAAATCACTGGTTATGAAAAAGAAGAGCTACTTGGAGAAAATTTCCTGAGAACAAACATTGTCAGCGCCAAAAGCAAAGTCATTTTAACGAAGAATCTGGCCAAACGAATGATCGGAGTGAATATTGCACCATACGAGATTGAAGTACTTAAGAAAAATGGTGAAAAAGGGGTCGCTGAAATAAACGCTGTTAAAATCGAGTATGAGGGCAAGGCAGCAGATCTCGTCGTGTTACATGACATTACAGAAAGAAAGAAGCTGGAGGAGACGCTTTCAGAACTGAACTCTTATGGTGGAAAGCTAAACACCGCGAGTACCCTTCAACAGATTTACGAATTGACTCTTGATGCCATGAGACACACACTGGGTTTTGAAAACGCATCGTTCATGGTTGTGGAAAGAGGCAACCTGCAAATTGTAAGCACTCGTGGATATCCAGAGCCATTGTCTTTCAAGCTACCCTTAAACGGAAGAGGAATAACCGTGAAGGCGGTAAACTCACGTAAGCCATTCCTCATCCCCGATGTGGAAAAGGACAAAGACTATGTTGAAGGTGTTCCGGGCATAAAGTCAGAACTTGCTGTCCCAGTTGAAACAGAAGACAGAGTACTCGGTGTTCTCAACGTAGAAAGCACAAGACTTGGAGCTTTCACCGAAAAAGACGTGACATTGCTGCAAATCTTGGCTTCCCATGCGGCAACAGCAATTAGCAATCTGGAAAAAAGAAGGGAGATTGAGAACCGTTCCAATCAACTGGTTCGTCTACTAAACAGCTCAGCAGAAATGATCCGCTCAGTGGATATGCGTCAACGGCTTGAGAAAATTACTGAGGCAATTAGAGCAATGGGGTGGCGAAGAGTCGTTCTCTATGTCACAGATGACAATCTTGAGATAAGGCGACAAGAAGACATAGTTACTGCTGGCTTAACCCACGAAGAAAAAGAATTCTTATGGATCAAAAGACAGCATGGGCAAGTGTGGCGTCAACGATTCGGACCAGAATTCAAGCGCTTCCGAATTGGCGAATTCTACTACTTTCCTTGGAGCGACCCTTGGGTTAGAAAGAACTTCTCCACAGACCTAGTTCCAAGCAAGTTGTCGGTGAAGGAAATGGTTGACTGGGATCCACAGGACTTGCTCTGTGCCCCGCTTCGGTTGGCGGAGGGACGCATGGTGGGCATGTTAAGCATAGATGATCCAGTCGACGGAAGGAGACCCACTAAGGAATCTTTGGCACCATTCCAACTCTTTCTACATCAGGCTGCTGTAGCCATTGAGAATGCTAGATTGTTTTCTGAATTGAACGATGCAAAGAATCAGATCAAAGAGTATGCGGATCAACTTGAGTTGAAAGTGAAGCAAAGGACTTTGGAATTGATGGAGGCTCAAAAGAAACTACTCAAGAGTGAGAGAATGGCTGCTATCGGCGAACTGGCGGCAATGGTGGGCCATGATTTGCGGAACCCTTTAGCAGGCATTGACGGTGCTACTTACTACCTGAAAACAAAGATTGGATCAAAAATCGATGAAAGAACAATGGGAATGTTTGAGCTTATTGAAAAAGACATCGAATACTCCAACAATATCATAACTGATCTTCTTGAGTATTCTCGAGACATACGATTGGAGGTTGAAGTGACCGATCCAAAATCAATAGTCACAGAAGCATTATCCTTGATCAGGGTTCCACAAAACATCTTAGTCTCAGACTTGACGATGAATAAGCCAAGAATAGAAGTCGACTCTGAGAGAATGAAGAGGGTTTTTGTCAATATTATGAAAAACGCCATCGAAGCCATGCCTGAAGGCGGCAAAATTACAATTGCAGTTAATGAATTGGATGGCAACTTGGAAATAGCTTTCACAGACAGTGGAATTGGCATGCCAAAGGAAACTCTGGACAAGTTATGGACTCCATTGTTCACAACAAAGGCGAAGGGCATGGGATTGGGCTTGTCCATCTGCAAGCGTTTTGTGGAGGCCCATGGTGGTAGTATTTCTGTAAAGAGTAATGTGGGTAAGGGAACCACGTTTACAGTAGTAGTTCCTGTCCAGTCCAAACTAGAAGGAGGTGAAAATAAATGGACGAATCCGCCAGAATCCTTATTGTCGACGACGATGAAAGCATAAGAAAGACAATTGCAGCTATACTGGAAGAAAAAGGATACATTGTTGACACGGCTGAAAACGGAAAAGAGGCCATTAAGAAAGCAAACGCGAACTTCTACAACCTCGCCCTCATAGATATTCGACTGCCAGACATGGAAGGAACAAAATTGCTAGCTGAGATAAAAGAGACCACGCCTAAAATGGTCAAGATAATCGTTACTGGATATCCATCGCTGCAAAATGCCATCACAGCGGTTAATAGGGGCGCCGACTGCTACCTGCTCAAGCCCGTGAACATAGATCATCTTCTCGAGACGATCAGACAGCATTTGGAGAAACAGCGAGAAGCCAAGAAATACAGCGAAGAAAAAGTTGCAGAATTCATTAGAACACGAGTCAAAGAATTAGAGTCTGTGCCCAATCAGAAACCATAGCATCTCTCTTGTTTTTCGACATTTTTTCACAAACTAGGAAGTCTTGAGTTGAAGGAAAGAAGATGGCAAGATTTTTCGGCGCGCACCACCGTTAATGTTTAAATAGAGTGTGTTTTCTTGAAGGTTCGAGCTCATGTTTACGTGAGCGGAATGGTCCAAGGTGTGTTCTTCAGAAGCGAAACGCAAGAGGAAGCGCTGAGCCACGGCTTAACTGGATGGGTGCGAAACCTGCTTGATGGAAGAGTTGAAGTTATTTTTGAGGGAGAAAGAGAACCTGTTGAAAGACTCATAGAGTTCTGTAGGCGAGGACCGCCCGGAGCGGAAGTGACAAATGTTGAGGTTGCCTGGGAAAACTACACGGCTGAGTTTCACGATTTCAAGGTTCGATACGGTCATGAGCGTTAAGTCGCACACAGCACAATAATCTAACCGACACATGACAGGAAAGCATTAAGAACGATGTTGAAAGATGCTTTCTGCGTTGGTTTATTGATGGCGCGTTTCTACTTCAGTTCTCTTGAGACTCGGAAGTGTGATTCCTTGCCAGCACTTACGTATTCGCCCCCTGCACTTCGGACGAGAGAGGCTATTTTTGCGAAATTTTCTGATCCCAAATATTGGCGTGGCTTGATCACTATGTATTTTCCTGTCTCCTCAAATGTGAGCATGCTTTCCAGCTCCTTAGGAAATATCGGTCTGATGTCGGCAACAGAGCGCATTCGCGCTGTGGGTGTTGGCGCTGCAGGCGAAACCGCGACGGGGGCAGGAGCTGGAGCACCAGTTGCCTTAAGATGCTTTGAGATTTCTGCCAAGTCCTCTGAGATTTCTTTCAACACCACGAGAAGCTGATCAACTCTCTGCGCAAGTTCTTCTGTTGATGGTTTCTTTTCGCTCATGCAACACGCCAGCCTAATACTATGTTTGATTGAGCCTGCATTTTTGTCTTGTCCTCGATGTCGAGCTATCAAAATACAAAAGAGTCACCTCAAATCAAATCAAGAACGAGTCATCGAGGTTCCATTTGCGTGTTGGAAGTTGACGGTAGTCAGAAAAGCGGCAGCGGCACCATTCTTCGCCTGTCAGTTGCCTTATCAGGCATCTTGAACGAGCCCCTTCATATTTCCAACATTCGACAGAAACGCACACAGCCTGGACTGCGACCTCAACACTTAGAAGCCGTACTCCTGGCAGCCAGAATCTGCAATGCTGATGTGAAAGGAGCGAAACTTGGTTCTAGGGAGCTCTGGTTTGCTCCTAGAGAGATAAAAGGCGGCGAAATTCACGCTGAGATAGGAACGGCTGGCAGCATTCCCATGTTGTTGTTAACCGTTTTGCCTCTGTGCGCCTACGCGAAAATCCCTGTACACTTGCGTGTGTCTAGAGGCGGGACTGATGTGAGAAACGCACCCACAATCAATTATCTGAAACAGCTTCTGCTGCCAATGTTAGGACGAATGGGATTGAGGGCTTCTC
>Ga0315307_1001427_pt1 | contig 10671 bp, 10 predicted proteins | sample TDP2_MG_FD_203079 | JGI IMG/M metagenome (GOLD analysis project Ga0315307, IMG submission 203079) | Freshwater sediment microbial communities from Lake Towuti, South Sulawesi, Indonesia - TDP2 | ecosystem: Environmental > Aquatic > Freshwater > Lake > Sediment | place: Indonesia: South Sulawesi... | reverse complement strand
ATCTCTTTCACCTCTTTCGTGTAGTCTCCGTAGACCATGGCGAATTCTCTGGCTACGAATCGGCGTATTACTTCTTGGTCTTGGATCTTGATCCAGACTGTCATTCTGCAGTTATCACCTCCTAGGTCTCTGCAGTCTGTGACTCTGCCCCTCGTCACGATCATTCTGTCACCGATCCCGCAGCTGACGAGCGTGACTTTTCCTCTTGGCAGGTGGCAATAGGCTGTGACTGTGCCCTTCATGTCCCTCCAATTTCGAAGGATAGGCTTACCGTCTGCGAGCCTGGTGGGAGCGAAGCAATGTCTTATTGTTATGACATTTCCCTTTTGAGTGAATACTTCAGCTACAAAGATAGGTTTCTTCGAAACGGAACTTAGCATCAGTAGGGGCAGAAGGTTCTCTCCTCGCCAGCAACCTATCGGGATTCCATCATCAGCCAGTTTGGCCAGCGCGAAACACATCTTCGTCCCCAAGTCCTTGGTAAACTGGCCGCACCACAACACGTAAGCGACATCTGCCTTCTCTTCTCGTACAATGCTTTTCATTGCAAGATAGAGCCGGGCTGAGCTGACTACATCTTCGAGGCTTGGCTCTCTGACTTCAGCGTCTTTCATCCACTGATTTGCTAGGCGTTTGGCTTTGCTTCTGTCTGCTCTCTGATAGGCTTCGACGAGTCTCTTCTTGCCGATGGTTACTGTGTTCAGCTTTCCTTGGATGAGTGGGTTCCTGAGCCAAGCGGCACCATCCAGCCTCCATTCACCGGCGTCGAACAGGCAGATTCGGATTCTCTCAAACAGTTTTGCGGGCTTGATGGCCTTGATCTCTGCTTTGACCTCGGCGAGCGTTAGTGACAGTTGGACATTTGGATGGTCAGCCAAGTACTGATAGGTTTCGAGAGCGTTCGAATAGGTGTCATCTACAGCCGCAATTACGACGGGCTTTCCTGTCTCTGCCAAATAGATTAGAGGCGAAAACCTCTTCGAGCAGCACGCGAAAATCACGAAGCCGTCAACATTGTGTATGTTCATAGAGAGTAGGTCCTTCTTGCTCCGGACGAGCAGTCTGGATTCGCTGCTCAAGCCGTACCTTTGAAGCAGCCGATCGGCTTTGCTGTCTTGCTCCTTCTCATCTTTGCCTAGCATGTTCTGGCCGCTTCCTAGCAAGAGAATGGGCACGATCTTTGCATCTTTCTTACATGTCTTCAAGTGATTCACCCAATGATCGCTACAAAAGGTTCGGGGCGCTTAAGGAATCATGCCTTCATGTCCTAACCCTCCTCAATCGTGTTGGACACGGCAAGCCCCCTAGCTACTTGAAACCGGAGTCTCCTTGCTGCTTTCTTGAGTCTTTGTAGTAGTTGCCGGAGTGGTGCGGGCATTCGCGTGGAATCTGGAAACCTGTTGTCGTCTATGAATCCTGAGGGCTACAGGTGTTCATAGTGTTTTGTAGTACAGATTGTGTGGACCCCCTCTTTTCAGGTAACGGTACTGGTAACGGTGATTGGTAACATGGGCTGGAGTGGCGGGCCGCCGGGACTAGCAGTGCTCTTAGTGTTGGAATCAGCCGTAAGATACTTCTCGCATTCTGATCCTCATGGCCGCACCAAGTGCGGGTACATCTCCATTTTCTGATGACCACTAGCGTGTCTGGGCTCCTACGGCGCGCTGTCAACTTCGTTGGGGCCGAAGGAGGATGCGCAGGGGTACAGGCAACTCTTATGTACAAGTGCGCGCGCGATGCATGAGCGATTGAGGATGCAAGAGGAGAAGTTCCGAGATTTCTGCCACAAACGCAGACTCAGCAAGGAAGCCACTGAGTTGGCCGTAGAAGCGGTCCGAGAATTCGAGAAGCATCTAGGGGCCAACGGGAAGACCTTCGATTCGGCTGAAGTGGACGACGTGAAGCAGTATGTTTCATTCTTGATATCTCAGGGGATGAACTCGTTGGATCGTCTGTTGGCACTGGCCCGCTACAGCAGTGTCGTGAAGAAGAACGATTTCTACATTTACTTTGCATCGATTCTGGGGGCGCGGAACGTGCTTCCGACCCTTTCCGACAGAATTGCGGCTATGGTTGGGGAGGAAACTAGGCGAAGGGTCTTCGACGGCGTCGAGCCTCCTCCCCTCGGATCTCCTCCCGGCGAGTACCCCGGGGTGACAAAGCGCGTCGTGGAAAGGCTTGAAGGTGAACTCTCCCCTGAGATGTGTAGGAAGGTTCTTGCAGGCAACATGCACAAGATACCACGTGAGAATTTCAAGGAGGACCGAGAGATGTTCTTGAAAGCTAAGAGCATCGATGATTTCCTGATGGATTTGCACAGGAAGGCTGTCGCTGAACTGGAGAAGCTGATGTCGGAAGGGAGGCTCTTCTACGAGCAGGAGATTACTCCTCAAGTTGTTGAGTTCGTCAGAGGTAACCAAGAGGTGCTTTCTGGGGTCAGACAGGGAGACAGAATCTACTTGACCAAGTTCCCATACGCTCCCAAAGATTATCTGAACGAGACTGACCCCAAGATGAAGAGGTACTATGCTTGCCACTGCCCCCTAGCCAGAGCATCGATACTGAAGGGAAAACCAGACGTTTCTCCCACTTGGTGCTACTGCAGCGGAGGCTTCGAGAAGCTTCAGTTTGACGTGATCTTCGACGAGGAGACCGAGGTTGAGGTTCTAGAGAGTGCCCTCGGTGGGGACTTGCGGTGCCGCTTTGCGGTCAAGATACCTAAAGACAAGCTGATCAGTAGTCCGCGTTAGTAACCGTATGAATCGAGGCGCGCGCCAGATTCCGCAGAACTGTGAAGTATACCAGGCCTAACGGGGCATGACTACCCCAGTGGGCCGAAAACCTCCGAACATTGAGTCCCAGACATGTTCCTTCTGAGTAGCGGGCCCGAGAGGATTTGAATCCACCTAGGAGAATTTCTAGGGTTCAGGACATTTGGTCGTTTGTCAGCGCGTGCTTTTAAGCCAATCAACCAATACCACATCTCGCATGGGTTTAACGCCACATGCTTTCTTCCCCTGATTCCCAGTCTTGGAAGTATCAGCAAGAAGGAAATGAACCACAAGGGAAAAAAGAAACATCACTCGTCGTGTGCGCTATGCCTCAACGTCATTTTGAACCCTTGTCGTTTGCTTCTGACATATGCTGTTGACATATCTTCCAGTCCCCACCGCGTTTCTCTAGGACACCTGTCCATCGAATGTCTTTCGCGCCCCAAGGCTTTCCATCGAATTCTCCTTCATCGTCAACTATGGCTGAAAACCAGGCTACCTCTCCCGTCTTCGAGACCACGATTCTTAGGTTTCTGATGTCAAATCCTTTAGCTTTGTTTCGTGGGTCCATCCATCTATCTAGGAACTTTTCAAACTGGCTCCATCCTATGACGGTGCTCTCGGAGTCTGGATAATACGTAAAGAAGTCATCATCTTTTGCAAAGATGCTTTCAAAGAGAGTTCGATCTTTGGTCAGAGCCCATGCGAAGGAATCGTGGATTATTCTGGCAATTTCGTACTCATCTTTCGACCCATTTGAAGTCGGCAAATCTGGTCAACAGGGAAGCGTGTTTTCTGACTCATAATACCTCCGCTCGGTACGTGGCGGTCGCAAGGTGACGACTGTGCGTGGGCCATCTGGTGCGCACACACAGAGAATCAATGACTATTAACGGTTCGATTTCTGTCGGCCGCACCATGTCTCTCACACACAGTAGACACAATTTCGTTCCTGCGAACGACGATTCTGACGACGATTATGATGGGGAAGGAATCTCCAAACCCCCACATAATCGTCGTATGAAATCAGTAGAATTCTATGTGTCTCTTGGTGCGCACCAACCCGCCTGATGACGAAACTTGGCTTGTTGTATGTACAAAAACTTGAGATAGAAGGCAACGCATAGTTCTTCTTGTGTCCGAGGTGAATTGGCTCTTGGGCTTGACCGCACTTTCAATGACGGATGCAACAGCAATTGTCGCCGCATTGGTCGCGTTAATCTCCCTCACAACGGCCATAATTGAATATCGCCGCAGAGGTGTTCTACAACGCGCTCAGCAATTTGTGATTATGCGTCGTCTACTGAAAGAAAATCCCACCTTCAAGCGGATTTGCGAGCTATTGGAAACAGATGACTCTCGACTCAAAGAAATGCCTTTTGCAGACAAACGTGATTTTCTAGGTCTTTTTGAGGAAATTGCTCTCATGATGCAATCCAAGCTGATCCGGCGGGAAGTTGCGCACTATATGTTCGGCTACTATGCGATTCTATGCTGGGAAAGCGAGAACTTTTGGTTCAACCCGGCCGGCGGGCCGTATCTCACTCGAGATAGCCCTTATTGGAAGGTATTCCACGAGTTTGTCACACAAATGAGACAGGTTGAGAAATCGGGCCAACAAGACACCAGTAATCTGCGGTTCTGATTTGTGAATAATGCGTTCAAAGCGACCAAATTGAACCGTCGTCCGTCGTTAGTCTTTGTGTGTGTGGATCATCTGGTGCGGCCGCCGAGAACCACCATTCAATCGTGGTTCCCACGGTTCGGCCTAGGTCACAAATCTCAGACAACGATGATATCGCTCTTGCTCGTATTTCTATCCTTCTGTTGTGTTGGCCTAATCTGGCTGTCTAGAGAGTGCTCTTAAGAATGCTAATCGAGATAATCAGTTGAGAATTTGAAAGAATTTTGACAAAAATACGTCTCCCAAGGTAAGCGTAGGGCATGTTTGCACTGAGGTTTTAAGTGTCATGAAGTCGAAAGGATTCTATGAACCGGTTCTCAAGAGCTTGGGATTTCAAGTGATAATGGATGAAAAGGATTCAGCCGGTTTCAGGAGCGGATCTCTCTCGATATTTCTTGGACAACCAGCTTCCAGACGTGTTGAACGAAAACCACCCAGAGCCGACGAGTTCGTAGTTGCGGATCACATTGCGTTGCTAGTCCCAGATCGAAAGACTGTCGATGAAGTCAGTCTAACAATGAAAAAAGCAGGATTCGAACCACTGTTCGCTCCGGAAGAACATCCTGAATTTGTTCCAGGCTAATATTCGGTATCGTTCTGTGATTCTGACAACAACGTGATAGAGTTCTACGTGATCGAGAAACACTGATCTCGGCTTCCTTTTCCGTTGCGAGATGCGCGCTTTGTGTGTTGGATGATTCATTCATAACGCTTTTCATTCTGCGGGCGATTCTTGGGTTTCTGAGGTGAGGTGAATGGCGGTTTCAGCCGGTGCTTGGATGCTGGGCGCATTGATTAGAACGATAATAGGTCTGCCCATCGTAGTGGTTCTCGTGATCCTATTCTGGAAACTTGGCAAGTTAGCTGATGCTTACACAGAGAAGCTTCGGTCCAAATCATAGCGCTTCTTTCTTCAGGATCACTTGTGAGGTTTTCTCATTGAATCTGTGCAAGACTATCACCCTATTGATTCTAGTGTCTGTAGTACTCGCGCCTTCAAGCTTTGTTCCATTGAGAGGAATCTCCGCCCCTGCTGCGCAGTATCTGGTCATCGTTGTCATTGACGGATGCAGACCCGACTACTTGCAGCTCACGGACGTTCCGAATCTGCGTTATCTGATGTCCAATGGCGTTACGTATTCCAAGGCCTGGCTTGGTCAACTTGTAGCCAACACTCCGCCCGGTCACGCCACAGTAACCACTGGCTCACTTCCAAAGAATCAAGGCGTGATTGGCTTCGCATGGAGAGATCCAGCGACAGGCGGAATTGCTGCGCCGACAACAATTGAGGCCGTAAGCCAAGGAAGGCTTGGAGAGGCAATTGTATCTTCAGGCGCCGTTTCTATTCCTCAACTCATCAAGCAAGCCTATCCTGATTCCAAGATACTCTCTGTGGGTTCCAGCAAGTATTTTGCCGCGGCAGCGATGGGTAACAAATACGCGGACTACATCGTCTACACAACTAGATCGGGCAAGGAATTGAGGCCGGGAGGCGTTGAAGGTCAGATGCCTCCAAGCCAGATTCTGAACGACCCTGATTTGAGATACAATCTCCCTGCATCCCCGATACAACATGACAGTTGGCCGATCACAGTCGCAGCAAAGATACTGGAGCGGGAACGACCGAAGGTCATGCTGATCAATCTTCCGGAGGCAGATGCGGTCGGCCACCAGACTGGTGGAATCAACGCACCTGAAGCGATGGCCCAGATCATCGCGAATGTGGACGTGCAGATAGGACGTTTAGTCGATGCCTATCGAAGACTCGGCATTCTTGATCAGACTCTCTTTGCAGTCACGTCGGATCATGGAATGATACCCAACACTCACCTAGTTCCCACTGATCAGATTCGCAGAGCCATCGAGAAGGCAGGAACAACGCCGCTCTCGCTTGGAGGAGACACTTCACTCCACACGTATTTGAGAGATCAATCCAAGAGCAAGCAGGCTGCCGAGAACATAGCCTCCCTCAACCTTGCAGGAATTGACGGCGTCTACTACCGGGTGAAGAGTCAAGATGGCTACGCCTATCTCCCAACAACTCAGACATCATCCAAGATAAGCCGAGAGCTAGATGAGGCCTACCGCTACCTGTTCTCAACATATGCAAATGAGATGGGCCCTGACATTGCTGCAGCCTTCGATGAGAACACGGTGGCAGAACAGAAGGACGGCCAGATGAAAGGGCGTCACGGAGGTCTAACTTGGGGCGTACAGTCTATTCCAATGATACTTGCAGGACCAGGAGTCAAGAAGGGATATGTCTCAGAGATGCCTGCAAGACTGATCGATCTGGCCCCAACCGTGCTAGCTCTCACGGGTATATCGACAGACAGAATGGATGGAATCGTTTTATCAGACGCTTTGGTTGACAGTTCACCTGATCTACTGAAGCGGCAGTTGGAATTGGCTGAGCGACTGACCAGACTCCAAGATGCACTAGTAACAAAGTCCAAGCAGGATCTGGCACAGGCAGCTACGACGTCAGTATTCCCAAGAATCGCTTATTCTGCTGACTATCTCGCTGGAACAAGGGATTCCGCAGGGAACTTCATCGGTGGAACAGAGATCATGAATCTGGCCCTACATGGTGGGAAGCTCTATGCTGGAGTGGGTTACTGGATGGATCTGCCCTATCTCAAGAACAAGGAGAACTACCCGTGGACAGGCGCCCAAATACTCGTGAAAGATTCTGCGGATTCCTCCTGGAGACTCGAACATAGTCTTGGGCCACAAACCCTCAGAGTCGATGCGCTCAAATCCATAGTCTTCACCACAGACTATCAGGGCAACAAGCTTCCTCAGCCAGTGTCAATGCTTGTCGCCAGCTCTATCGACTATGCAAACAAAGGACAGTGGGTATGGACCCGAGATGACAAGACAGGAGTTTGGACAAAGACACTGGTAGCGAAGACTGACGCAGTCCAATACGGGCGTTCATTCGGACTGCACAAAGACAAGATGACTGGCATCGACTGTTTGTTCGTAGGCACGTCCACTCAACAGATCTATAGAGGTTCGTACGATCCTAATGCCCCTGGCAAGATCAGATGGGAAGGCAATCCAGAATTTGCAGCGAATGCCGAGAAGGGCAGGGCCATGGCTTTCACCGTGGCAAACAACGTTCTATATGCGTCCGTCGCAGACGCCGTCTACAGGAGAGAAGATGGACTGAATCCAACGTGGACCGTCGTCTACCGCTGGCAGGTATCAGCAGGAACTCGGTTTCCTGATATGAGAGGGCTCACCACCGTCCGCAGTCCAGATGGTGACGGTGAATCAATTCTGGGCGCACGGGAGACATCGGGCGTGATAGAACGCATTGATCCAAGCAGAGGCCACAAGGTCACAGTTGAATTGGATGTGCGCAGATATTTCACAGACCTGTGGGGAAGAGCTAGGGGCCATCTTATTGCATACAACAATATGGTACCTTTCACACTACCGTTGACAGAGGAGCGAGTTCACTTGATCAGTCTCCAAACCCACCATCCAGATCAAGCGTATGATAGGGTGCATTCCTTCTACCTAGTACGTAGGCAGGACGGCAGCTACCTGCATCTGGAGGTCAACGATCCAAGACTCACGAATCATCCCGAGTTGCGAGCAGTCCGATGCTTCGAGACCTCACCTTTCAATCCAGATGAGTTCTACCTTGGTGGTTTCGACTGCAATAACCTGGAATCACATAATACCGCATGGATCTTCAAGGCAACTCTGTCAGCAACACTGACTTCGACTGTTTCAACAACCAACCTTGGAACTACCACTACGCAGTCAGGAACTCAGAGTGCAGGCAGACCACTATTCAACCCACGTGAGCGGCCGATCCTAACTTGGGTGATTGCAAATTGGTTTTCAGTTGCATTAGCTGCAGCCGCGGTTGGAATCGTTGGGTTAACCATCGTGAGACTGAAGCGAAAACCTCGAACTCTCACTACCGGGCAGTGATGTCTCTCGAAGGGCGGCGTAGTTGCCCCCGGAAGATGAGTGGAATGTGGAAGAGGGTTATCGTTGCCACGGCATTCAATCTGCTGTTTGAATATTCAATGAGAGGAATCAACAACCTTCCTTCTCAACCAGTCCTTCCTCTGATCTTGTTTACCACATACTTCACACTCTTCGGTATGATCGAGGATATCATTGCGAGGTACAGGTTGAGAGACCATCACCTGATAGTGATGGCTTTCTCCTTTGGGATCATCTACCAATGTTTCGTTTCGGGCGCAGCCTTCAGTCCGCCTCTCTTCTTAGGAATAAGCTGGAGAAGCGTCTTCTTTGTGATTCTCGTATGGTGGGGCGGAATCCAAACAGTGATGACATTCTACCTTGCAAACCGAATCGTTCCCAGAGATTGGTTTCGCCAACGATTGCCAAAGATGACGTGGGTCACACTTCTATCGATAAACATCTCGATGATACTATTGTTCCAATTGTCGGGAAGGATTCCTAGAGGCACGGTGATAGGAGTAACTATGATGCTCCTGGTGCTTCTCGTCAGTGTTGCGCTGTTGCTGAAGATGCTTCCACGCGTTCAGGAACGTCAGACAGCTCCTGAATTCAAGAGAACACAAGTGATGGACCTTCTCGCGGGTCTTTCCATCATCATATTCATCATATGCGCCGTATTCCTAACGTTTGATCCAACACAATATGTTGCTTCAAACATCAATCGTACTGCAACGAGAATTGTTGTGAACTGGTCAATTCTCTCGGCGTTGATTATGCTAGGCTACAGGTTGCATTCCAAGGTTCCAATTTCCGTCTAGGCAACAATGGGGCGCTTGCACGCAATATCAGAAGAGAATTCGCGCTCACCGCTTCCATTTTGTGGTGAATCTGGGTCGTACGATAAAGATGATCAACGATGAGAGGAGTGCGCCAAACACCAACGCTGTCACAATTGGTTGCCACGGTCCTGCCTGATTTTTTGCAAATGAACTTGAGGTCGCCGTCTCACGGGGTCTCAAGTCTGGTCCTCGTAAGTGTGTGTCGAAGAAAGCGGCCGTTGTCTCCGTGATTTCCGGTCGAGACGGCTTAATTGAGGCTCCGACACGTCTGAAACTGTGTTCAGCATTCTTCACCATGATCAATGTCGAGGACACGCCAGAAGCTTTCAACTTGTCATGGAATTCCTGAGATTGCTCAGGAGGAACGACTGTGTCAAACTCTCCATGCATGATCAGAAAGGGAGGATCATCCTTCGTTATGTAGGAGACCGGGCTTCCTCTGACGAGTCCGTCTCTCGAACCGAACACCGGAATAAGCTGGTCGGTTGACCAACCATGCGTCAGATTGGCTGGACCAAAGTAATCAACTACGGCTTCAACGCGACTTGACTGGTCAAGATATGGACCTGCGTCGAATCCTGCACTCTTGTCCGTTACACCAAGAAGCGCCACCAGATGCCCGCCAGCGCTTCCACCCCATGCACCGACCCTGTCCGGATCTATGTTGTAGGCGGCAGCTTTGGCCCGCAAGTATCGAATGGCGCACTTCACATCTTCGATCTGCGCAGGGAACTTGTACATTGGTGCGAGACGATAATTGACTGCGGCAACCACATATCCCCTAGATAAGAGTCCGGGTATGTCTTCGAATCCCGCTCCTTCTCTCTTGTCTCCTCCAATCCATGCGCCTCCGTGCACGTACACGACAAGTGGTCTACGATCATCACCAGTATTCTTCGGAAAATAAAGATCCAATTTCAGTTCCACCCCAGAGATTGTATAGTACGTGACATCGCTGAGGTTTGGACTCAGTGATTCGGCCGATGAAACACTTGTGGTCATGATTGAGAGAAGCAAAAGCGTGATTGAGATGAGAGGATTGTATAAGGCGTTCATCTTCCGTAGATCATCAACCAGTCTTTTCATGTACACCACGTCTCGCTGGATTCACTGCGCGTATACCATGTCTTTGCCTCACCTCAAATAAGGAAATTGTGAATGTATCGTACACGAAAAGGCGCACATTGTCAGCCTTGACAAGACTACCCTCAGCAAGAACCGACCATGAGAGAGAACATTCGCTATTTCTCGCGGTAGAGAACAAGACAACAAGTTGGCCAACTATTATTTCTTGAAGAAATCCTGTTACTACTTGGAAGTGGTGCGGCCGCCGGGATTCGAACCCGGGTCGCCGGCTATTCCTGAGCGCCTTGCTCTTGGGGGGCCGACGTCTTAGACCAGGCTAGACTACGGCCGCCGCAAAAGA
>Ga0315307_1001424_pt1 | contig 10683 bp, 12 predicted proteins | sample TDP2_MG_FD_203079 | JGI IMG/M metagenome (GOLD analysis project Ga0315307, IMG submission 203079) | Freshwater sediment microbial communities from Lake Towuti, South Sulawesi, Indonesia - TDP2 | ecosystem: Environmental > Aquatic > Freshwater > Lake > Sediment | place: Indonesia: South Sulawesi... | reverse complement strand
CAATACAGAATATTGTGTTAGGGGATTTGTAGCAGGTGCTCTGGTGGAGAATTATTCGAATTATCCAAACCCATTCAAGGCGGGGAAACAGGAGACAACCATAATATATGATTTAGAAGAAAACGCAAAAGTGACCATAAGTATATATGATTTACTTGGAGAGTTAGTAAGGAGGATAGAAATACCGAAGGCGACGCCAGAAAAAGGAGAACGAGGAACAAACAGGGTTTTCTGGAATGGGAAGAACGAGAGAGGCAGAGTGGTAGCAAATGGTGGGTATTACTGTGTGATGGAAGCAGATACGGAGACAGGAAAACATATGAAAAAAGTAAGGAAGATAATGGTGATAAAGTAGAAATGCTGATTTCAAGAAAACGCTTGACGAAAATAGAAGTATTAAGTATAATTCCAAATTAAAAACAAACGAAAAAACTCCAGTTTGCACTCCCAATGTATTTAAAATAATGATGGTGAAAACAATTAGGGAATTGATTATTGATGAGGATGGGACAGCGGCGGTAGAGTACGCTTTGATTGCTTTTGTGCTTATTGTTGCCGCTCTCGGCGTTAATAGGCTTTTTGCCGTGGCTCTGAAGGCATATTTTGAAAGAATAGCATTCTATCGGACAGGATTTTTTCTTGGAATGGGACCGTAGACTGGTAAACGTAATTAGTCCCCTCACTCTGAGCCTCTCCCACAGGGGGAGAGGGAACAAAACAAAGATTTTTGATAATAACAAAATGAAAATAAGGACAAAGTTGATGTTTATTCGCTATGGGAAAAATGAAAGGGGACAGGTGCTGGTAGAGACGGCAATAGTTATTTTAGTTATATTGGTTTTGTTATTTGGCATTATGGAATTGGCTCTAATTGGTACAGTTATGATTGTTGCTAATGATGCTGCGTATTCAGTTGCCAGGGCAGAGGTTGTAGAGAAGAGGGGTACAACAGCGGGTGGATTTGTTATGTTGCCAGTTCTTACATTAGGTGTTATCCCTATCAAGATGAAAGGTGCTGTCCCAGAAGAGAACCGTCGATTCCAGGTTGTTGAGAGTGAAGTAAAGTATGTGAAGCTCCTATATAGATTTCTTTGGTCACCTATTTTTACAGGGACTGTGACTTGTAAGATGGTGAAATCGCCTGATAGGGAGTTTTATGATAAATCGTTTGAAAGATGAAAAGGGGCAGATATTGCCTTTTGCTGCATTGACTCTGCTGGCATTGGTGATGTTCTGGATGACTGTAGTCAATGTCGGTAAGATGATAAGGGACAGGATTATGTTACAGAACGCTGCTGATGCTGCTGCACAAAGTGCTGCTTGTGTGAAAGCAAGAGCGCTCAATTCGATTGGTAGAATAAATGCACTCTTAGGAATTCGTGTACTTTCATTAGGTTGGCCAAAATTCGTGTGGTTGCCGTACTTCGATCACGAGGTACCAAAAGCCTGTATAGAGAGTTTAATCCGCTCTCAGGATTTTTTATATGGTGCCTCTGGTGGCTTTGCTTATGCGATAGCATATGAGGTAGCCAGGGAGAACGGTGCTGACGAATTGATTTATTATTCTCCGAAGTTCTTTATGGATGGGAGTTTAAAGAGGTATACCTTGGAAAGGAACAAGGGGACGATTGTTTATTTCGACACAACAATAGTATATGTATTTGGGATACCCGTTCCAATTCCATGGCCTTATCATAAATATAGAAATGCTAAGAGGTGGCTTGAGCTTAAGGAAGATGAACGTGAGATTCGTAATGCGTTGAAAGTAACTGTAGTAGTAGTTAAAAATCCCGAACGCAGCTTTTTTCCTTTGGGTAAAGGGTTATTGGGGATTGATGAGATGCCAGCAATATATGCAATAGCTTCAGCACGTCCATATAATACCAGGGGGCCGATGTTTCCTCCCCTCGGACAGAGGTGGGGCGTGCCAGCTTTAAGGGCGTATCTTTCCGCTAGGTCAGGTGGATATGATGCGCATTTGATTCCAGTAGGCTCTCTTTATGAGCACTGACTAAAATGAGATTGCCACGTCCTTCGGGCTCGCGATGACAGGAAGAAGGGGGGTGGCAATGACAATTTATGGGGATAAGAGGTTAAGTTGATTTGTTTTAAGAAAAATGAGGAAGGGCAGGCGCTTGTTGAATCTGTCCTACTTATTTTTATTTTCGCGACCTTAATTGGTGGAATTATGTTATTTTCGATGATATATATTGCCAAATGCCGAATGTTAATGGGTGCTCGATATGGCGCATGGTTAATTGTTCATGGAAATTATACCGCACCAAGCGTGGCAGATGAGCTGAAGGATTTTTTGGCTAATGGGAAACCCTCCTTGAGAAGTGATAGAATTCGCACAGAGGTTCATATAGGAAGAGGATTTTCGCCGTCAAGAGTTATAGTGAAATATGAAGTGGGTGTGCCACGCGCTTTTCGTTCCTTTCTTCCCGAGAAGATTTATTTAAAAGAGAAGTGCGTTGTTTTGGCGCATTCCAGGATTTTTTGGTGATAAAATTCTAAAGAAGCAGTTCCAAACAATTACAAAATGAGGAGGTGAGTTGGGATGTTGAAGAGATTATTGCTTGATGAGGATGGTCAGACTATGACTGAGTATATTCTTATCATCGCTTTGGTTGCAATTGCTGTTTTTGCTGCTCTCAGGCTTTTTGGTGGAAAGATTAGAACACTTTTCCAGAGGGCATCAGAAAAAATAGAAGAAGCAACACCGTGAAGGAGTATTGATAATAGCACAAGAGCTTCTGGTTCAAGGGCAAACTGGCGTTTGACACTCCTTCGAAGATTTCCAACCGATATTCGCCGGCTAAAAGCCGTCGGCTACCATTTTTCAAGAAAGAGAGAGGTGGTATATATTGAAGACAAAAAAGTCTCTTCTGGTCTCTGTCTTGTTAGGATTTATTGTCATGATTTTGGTTGGCGTTTATCTTTCATCGCTGGAGGATAAATATATTGAAGCAGGTAAAAGAATAAACGTGCTTGTAGCTAAGGACTACATTCCTCCATATTCTGTGATAAACCAGGATTTGGTGCAAGTAGTAGAGGTGCCAAGTAAGTTTTGCCAGCCCGGCACCTTAACGTCTGTAAAAGATTTGTTAGATGAGAAAGGTAGAACTGTTTATTCTTCGATTATTCCGATTATGGGTGGTGAGCAGATTGTTGCCACAAAACTTGCCATTTTTGGCGAGGAAACAGGATTATCCATAATTGTTCCGAAAGGGCGCAGGGCTGTCTCAATAAGGGTTGATGATGTGAGTGGGGTCTCGGGTTTGATTAAGCCAGGGGACTATGTTGATGTAATTGGTACCTTTGATTATACGGAAGGGAAAGAAGAAAAAAGTGAGACTGTCTCTATTTTGCAGAATGTATTGGTTTTAGCTGTTGGGCAGGAAGTAATAGGAGGCGCTGCAAAGAAAGAAAAGAAAGCAAGAAAAATAGGATTAGAAGAATTGATTCCCACGACAGGTCCCGAGAGTACGGTGACTCTGGCTTTGACTTTTCGTGAGGCACAAATTGTAACATTTGCTCAGGAGAAAAGCACATTGAAACTTTTACTGCATGCTTCTGGTGAAAAAGAGGAGGTTTCTGCTTCTCCAGTTGGGTTTGATTCGATTATTAAGAGGGAAGGCAAAGGGAAAATAAGATTAAGAGAAAAAGAAGCGCTACCTTCAATCATTAGAGGTGTCGAAGAAGAAAGAGGAAGGGCGCTTGAAATGTTAAAATCTTTGAAAGAAGGAGAAACGGAGTGAAACAGTCGGTAGGAATGGCAATATTCGTAATTTTTTTCCTTTCAATTTTTTCTGGCAATATTGGAGCTCAGGAGGATGTTATTAAAGTGGTAGTGGGGGAATCAAGAGCCCTTACAACGGAATACGATATTTCCAAGGTAGCAGTTGGAGACCCAAGTATTGCTGATGTTAAAGCACTCACCAAAAGAAAAGTCTTAATATTAGGAAAAAATGAAGGTATGACTTCCTTGCTCCTTTTTGACGCTGCAGGTAAGGAAGAGAGCCTTCTTCTTCAGGTAAATAAACATATTGTTTATAGACCTATGATTCAGATGAGCGTTCAGGTTTTGGAGACGAGCGTATCATCATTGGCAACCTTGGGAATAGAATGGGTGGATAAGATTTCTTTCGCAGAAGAGTCTATTCCGGGATTATTTAAGGTTGGTACTATTAGAAGGTTAGATGAACTTACGGCAACCCTAAATATGATGATTCAAGAAGGCAAAGCGCAAATACTTGCTAAACCCAACTTAGTCGCCCTGAGTGGGGAAAGTGCGAGCTTTCTTGTTGGAGGTGAGGTGCCTATCCCTGTTCCTCAAGAGGGAGGGGCTATAGGCATTGAGTGGAAAGAATACGGGGTTACCCTGGAAATCTTACCTATAGGTGAAGAAAAAAGACTTATTATAGATGCTTATATTACAGCGAAGGTTAGCGATTTAGATTGGAAGAATGCTGTTACTATCGCCGGGATAACTGTTCCTGGAATATCGACAAGGAGAGCGAGTACGAAGGTCCAAGTTGAGACAGGAGATACAATAGTAATTGCTGGCCTAGTAAAGACCGAGAATGAAAAGACTGCCAAGAAGTTCCCTCTATTAGGCGATATTCCTATTTTAGGATATCTGTTTAAGACAACAACTTTTTCTAAGAAGAGAAGTGACATAACAATTTTTATTACTCCGACATTTGTGAAAAAGGAAGAGAAGATATAACATGCCACGGCTATAAGGCGTAAGAAAAGATGGGAAAAGTCTCAAGAGCAATTTCTGTTTTTGGCGCCAAGGGGGGCGTAGGCCAGACAATAATAGCAACTAATTTGGCCGTAGCATTACAGGGAGAAATTCACAAACCGGTAGCTTTGATTGACCTTAATTTTGATGCAGGAGACGAGGTCGCTCTATTATTTAATCTTTCAGAAAAGAAATCCTTATTAGACCTTCTGCCTTTCATTGATAGATTGAGTGAAGGCTTGATTAAAGGTTATCTTCTTTCCCACCCATCAGGAGTAGAGCTTCTATCAGGCATTCCGGATTCTAAAAAGGCATTCCAAATTAGCCCTCAGCATATAGATAAACTCATCAAGTCTCTCAGAGGAGTATATCCTTATACTGTCATTAACACCGAAAGTGTAGTTACTGACCGAGTTGTATCCTGTTTTGACAATTCTGATTTAGTACTTTTAATCATTACGCCTGACTTTCTGTCCCTTAAAAGAGCCCAAAGTTTTCTTGATACATTGCAGTCTTTGCATTTCCCGCCTCAGAGGATTAAAACTATCCTAAATATGAGCGATATGAAAGGCGGCCTGCCACGTAAGGAGATAGAATCTTATTTAAAGCAAGAGATTTTAGGGGAAATACCATACGACCCGGAGACGGTTATGGAATCGATTAATAAGGCTTCACCTGCTATTTTGATTTCACCACGCACTCATTTTTCTAAAGGGGTGCGGAATTTAGCCGGCCATTTAGTCAAGGAAGAGGGATTATTTGCTGTCATTGCGAGACCGCAGGCCGAGGCAATCTCAACAGTGGAAATTACTAAAGAGGAGAAGGAAATAGTTCATGAAGCGCCGCGGGAACAAGTTGGATGGAGCAAGGAGATTATAGATTTAAAAGTTCATATTCATAAGCGATTGATTGAAGAACTGGATTTGAAGAGCCTCGATTTGACATCAGATAAAGATGTACAAAAGCAAAAAGAGATTAGGGAAACGACAAAGAAAGCCATTGAGAAGATTCTTGCTGAAGAAGGGAAGAGCGTGACTTCCCGCGAAGAGCGGACAAAGTTGGTGATGGAAATATTGGATGAGTGTTTAGGCTTGGGCCCGTTAGAAGGTTTTATAAGAGACCCTTCAATATCTGAAATTATGGTTAATGGTAAGGATAGAATATATATTGAGAGAGAAGGGAAGATAATTCTAACCGATGAGAAATTCACAAATGACCAACACGTTTTAACTACTATTGAAAGAATTGTTACTCCTCTGGGAAGAAGAATTGATGAGTCCTCACCTTTAGTTGATGCCAGACTTAAAGATGGCTCGAGAGTTAATGCTATTATCCCTCCTTTATCGCTTATAGGACCGGTATTGACTATTCGTAAGTTCATAAAAAGAAGACTTTCTATAGACGAACTCGTTGGCCTTGGGACATTAACTCATGAAATGGGAGAATTCTTGAGGATATGTGTCCAATTAAGAAAAAATATTCTTATCTCTGGAGGAACAAGTTCGGGCAAAACCACTCTTTTAAACATTGCTTCTTCTTTCATACCTAAAGATGAAAGGATTATTACGGTCGAGGATTCGGCAGAATTGAGTTTGCCTCAAGAACATGTAGTTTCATTGGAATCAAGGCCACCAAATATAGAAGGGCAGGGCGCTATACCTATTCGCAGGTTGGTAATCAATTGTCTAAGAATGCGTCCGGATAGAATTGTTGTTGGCGAATGCAGGGGAGGAGAAGCAATCGATATGTTGCAGGCTATGAATACAGGCCACGACGGGTCTTTAACCACCATTCATGCCAATAGTCCTCGTGACGCTTTATCTCGACTGGAGACTCTTGTCTTGATGTCTGGAATGGAGTTGCCAGTAAGGGCTATAAGGGAACAGATCGCAAGTGCCATCAATATTATTATTCAACAAGCCCGCTTTTCCGATGGCTCAAGAAAAATTACGCATATTACTGAAGTTACAGGTTTAGAAGGAGATACAATCACCACTGCGGATATTTTCAAGTATGAGCAGAAAAGAATAGATGAAAAAGGGAAAGTTATAGGTGAGTTTAAACCCACGGGTATAGTCCCCGTATTTATCAGGGACGCAAAGTCCCATGGCATATCTTTTGATATGGGAATATTCGAAGGAGAGTGATGAATGATGTTTATTTATAAACTGTTAATACTATGGGCGGTATTTGGAATTGTCTTTATCCTTTCCAGCCTTTTAATAGAAAGAATAAGTGAGTATAAAGATAACTTGGTTCGGAAATCAGGGGAACAGAGAATGGTGGGGAAAAGAGAATTTTTCATCCGTACTCTAATTTTTTCTCCAGGGACAAAATTAGCCCGGCTAATTAAATTGTCGAGCGGGGTCATAACAGGAGGTTTTGTATTTCTATTTACTGGTAAATTTTTCATTGGTTTAATTTTTGGAATTCTAGGGCTATTTTTCCCTAAAGTTATAGCAAGAATCTCATACAATAAGAACATAGACAGATTTAACAACCAACTTATTGATGGCTTAAGTAGTATTGCAAATAGTTTAAGAGCTGGCTCTGGTTTCCAGCAGGCATTAGAGGTTTTGGTTCGTGAATCATCTCCACCAATGTCTGAAGAATTTGGGCAGGTCATTCATGAAATCAGATTAGGAGTTCCTATTGCCGAGGCGCTTGATAATTTAGTGAAAAGAGTGGACAGCAGGGAACTTCGCATATCAATAGCAGCAATTAACATAGCGCGGGAAACTGGTGGCAAGTTAGCAGAAATTTTGAATAATATAGCATCTACAATGAGGGAAAGGCACAAGCTTCAAGGAAAGATAAAGGCTCTTACTGCTCAAGGGAGAGTATCGGGGATAATAGTTGGTTCATTGCCCCTCTTTCTCGGCTTTGTCCTATATCTTATGGACCCAGAAATGATGAAACCAATGTTTACCACTCCTATAGGTTATGTTCTGATTGGTTTAGTTGTTTTTATGTTAGCTATAGGCGGCTTTGTAATTAAGAAGATTATTACAATCGATATCTGAGAAAAAGGGGTCAGAGTCGTTTTTTAGCCCGTGGTGGCCAAGGCATTCTACATCAAAGGTCCTTAAAAATGGTCGCTGTCCCTATTTTCTAGCAGGGGGTTGGAATGTTACTCTTCGCGATTCTGTTACTAACTTTTGTTTTTACGGTTTTAATCGTTAATCAACTATGGCCGAGTGTCAAAGTAATTCCTCAGCCAATAAAGGAAACAAAAACCCCGGAGACTAAACCAACAGGCCCATTGACTCGATTGGTGATGGCACTTGTAAAAAGGGTGGGCAAGTCAATAGAAAAATTAGATTATCCATTTCTCATAGAGATGAAAGAGAAGATTAAGAAAAAACTTGGATTGGCTGGAAATCCGGGAAATCTTTCTCCATCAGATTTTATTGCTATACAGATTTTAGCTGGCATTTTTCTACTTTTCCTGGTGATGATTCTTTTTGAAACAACTGGTTTTATTTATCTCCTATTAGCACTACTTTTAGGTTTCTATTTTCCAAATTTTTTGTTAAAGAATAAGATTGATGAGAGACATAAGACTGTTTTTAGAAACTTGCCAGATGCTTTGGATTTGCTTACCCTCTGTGTAGAGGCAGGCTTAGATTTTAGTTCTGCGGTGAACAAATTTCTGGAAAGGGGTACAAAAGGGCCTTTAAGGGATGAATTCTTTAATATGCAACAGGAAATAAGAATGGGAAAGTCGAGGATGGATGCTTTAAGGGATATGGCTCAAAGGGTAGACCATACCGCACTTACTTCAGTAGTTAACTCTCTCATACAGGCTATACAACTCGGAGGAAGTCTCGCTCCTATACTCCGTGCACAATCTGACCAGATGAGAACTCAACGCTTCCTCCTTGCTGAAAAATTGGCGGCCGAAGCACCAGTCAAGCTTCTGTTTCCATTAATCTTCTTTATTTTTCCTACAATTTTTATTGTCATATTTGGGCCTATCGCCTTAATGTATTTAAAAGGTGGGTTTTAACCTTCCAAAAAAACCACGGTCCCGATTAATTTTTCTTTGTCTTCAATAGTTGTTACCAGTGCCTTATACTCCTTTGTATCAATCCTAAAAATTTGATTCGGTTGAGTCCTGGAGTCTCTTAGTAAGTCGAGTAGTTCTTTTTCTTTAATTACTTCCAGAATATGCTTGCCAGCAAATTCCTCTTTAGGAAGATGAAATATTTCTTTCGCTATGTCGTTCAAAAATATGATGTTATTGTCAGAGTCCACAAGTATCGTGCCTTCTTTTATGAGCTTCCCCATCTTTTGTAAGAAAAGGTTAAGACTTTTCTTAGCGGTATTAATCTCAATTTCCTGATATTTACTTATCTCTCTAAATTGATTAACCAGATTTTTGAATGCAGCTTGCACCTCACCTATTTCGTCGCGCCGGGTTACCTTAATGTCTTCATCCAACCTTCCTTTGGAAGCTATTTCAATCATCGATTTAGTTTGTCTTAAGGGTCTCGCAACAAGCCTGTTGGTAAGAACTAAGCTGAAGCTTAACATCAATAATAAGATAATCCCTGATGCCATATAGAGATTTTTTCTTCTTTCGTCTATTATCTGGTTGATATTTGAGCTCTCAAAACCGATAGAGAAAGTATAAGAGCGGGACAATAATGGCAAGGAGATATTATAGGCTTTCTCTCCCTGACGTTCGAAAGATTGAATTAGGAGCTCTTTCGCCGTTAGTGCTCTTTCGGAAATCTTGTCTTTATAGATTTTTCCCCACTCTTCTGTTTTATTGTGAACTATAACTTTTCCTTCCTTATTTGAAATGAAGGTGCAAAATGTATTTTCGTCCTCCATGATTGACTTTAAATATGAAAAGAGTAGTAAATCGTCCTTTTCTTTTAGGGCAATTTCGCATTGCGGAGCATATGTTTTAATAACGGTAGTTTGTCGTTTAATTAGTTGGTCAATTAGTAGCTTTTTCTGTTGAGAAAGAAAGAAGTTTGTAAGCAGGGCTAAAATAATAAATTGAAAAACAGTTATCAGAAAAGCGAATTTAATTAGTAGACTTATTTTGATTCTTAAACCCATTTGATTTTGAAGGTCAATTCTACCCAGTGGAGAATCATTCCTACAGCAATGAAAAAGCCGAATGGCAGAGGGACGCTGTCTTTTTTTTCTAAAGGAACAACCTTTAGTTTTGGAATTAAGAGTGAGAATAACGTATGGAATATACGCTTTATGCTTTGTATAAGAACTTTCTGGCGGACCATCGTTATAAGAGCCATTAAGCCACAGAGTATTATGCCATACATTCCGCCCCAAAGAACAAAACTATATCCTTTTAAGCTACCAATAGCTGCCAAAAGTTTTATATCTCCTCCACCAATTCCTCCCCATGCAAAACCTAAAATTAGAAATAGACCCCCTGTTAGAAGACCAATAAGACTATTCCTCAGTCCAGGCAATCCATAAGAGATACTATTGAATCCAATTCCCAATACCATTCCCGGGAATGTTATCCAGTTATAAACTTTGCCGTATCTTAAATCTGTAAAAGCGGAAATTCCAACCAGTAAACCAAGAAAAACATCAATTATCATATTTGAATTATAAAAAGATAATACCGTATAAGTCAAGGAAAAATATTGACTCTCTGCCAATTTTGACCCCTATACAGGAACTGCGAGATGAACGAAACCAAGATTTAGGCCCTGGACCGAAAAGTAAAATACTTCTGTGTTTGTGCCGAGTGTGGATAGAAACAACGATCGGGGGAAGTAGATTTTAGATAAAATTGTACCGAATTCAGGAAAGCCCGGCAAGGGTAATGTAAAATATTTTGTGTAATTTTGGTTTGACAAGAGAATAAAAAAGGGCTATTCTCCTTTTGAAGTAAAAACCAAAAGAAAGGAGGAATAGCCCAATGGAGAGTGTAGCAGAAATTCGGT
>Ga0315307_1001422_pt1 | contig 10685 bp, 9 predicted proteins | sample TDP2_MG_FD_203079 | JGI IMG/M metagenome (GOLD analysis project Ga0315307, IMG submission 203079) | Freshwater sediment microbial communities from Lake Towuti, South Sulawesi, Indonesia - TDP2 | ecosystem: Environmental > Aquatic > Freshwater > Lake > Sediment | place: Indonesia: South Sulawesi... | reverse complement strand
GGTTCCAAGCCTCTAGTCGAGAAGGTTCAACTCCGAGACGGAGAACTGATTCTTGTCAACGGGAGGCCCGCCATCCTGAGGAAGCGGGGCCAACTTGTTCCCACTTTGAAATTTGATGACGCAGTCAAAGGTTTAGCTCGCGTGGCTGTCGATATGGGTGCAGTCCCACACGTCTGCAACGGGGCGGACATCATGGTGAAAGGCATCAGAAGCGTTGACAGAGAGTTCGCAAAAGGCGCCTTGGTAGTCATTGTCGATGAAACTCATGGGAAACACCTAGCAATCGGTGAGGCGTTGGTGGACTCGGCTTCGATTCGAGAGATGGAGAGGGGAAAGGTTGTATCTAACCTGCATTTTGTCGGAGATGATGCATGGGAGGCCATGAAGGCCTTAGGCTAAGGACGTCGGCCCCTTGTTTTGGGCACCTCTTCTGATGCGGCCTGAATCCTCTTTCGCCTTTCAACATATTTCCGCAGAGCCAATCCAACTGCCAAGATTGTCAGGACGATTGCAGCAAGACCAACGAATCCTCCTATCGGCTGCAACAATACCTCAAAAGGAGAGCCCGCCTCGATAACGATGATCATTGATATCTCGTTGTTCCCGTAGTTTGCCTCCGGAACCCTGCGGTCAGGGTTAAGTAGCCACCGAACCTCGTAGATTCCAGGTCCCACTGAAACGGGACCTGAGGACCAGTCTTGAGCGCCACCTGCTTCAAGCTTTCCAGGTCCCCCGGTTGCCAATGGGCTGCCACCGAAGTAGGGCTGGACATAGTACCCTTCAGCATGAGCACTTCCAAGATTCTTCACGGTTGCGCATACATAGAAGGGCTCATTAGCCTTAGGGTTGATGGGCGTATTGTTTCTGTCTCCGATCCAGATCTTCGCGATGACAAGATCGGGCAGAGCCTGCTGACCGAAAGAGGGTGTCCACGCAGAGCCCAGAGCCAAGACAAGTGCGAGGAGACAGAGTTTGGCACGGTTCGGCAAGGATGGCACCAAGGCCGGTTAGGTCTGGGCAAACAATTAAAGCATTGTCGTTCCAAATCTGGCTAGCAATGGTTCACCCCGAGATCTCGATTGTAGCTTCTTGCTATAACAAGAGGGACACGATAGGGCACTGTGTGGCATCCCTTCTCGGACAGGACATGGACAGCTTTGAAGTGATAGTTGTCGATGACGGCTCGACCGACGGGTCTTTGCGGACCCTTGAGGTCCTCGAATCACATGATGTCCTGACGATCATCAGCCAGAGGCATAAGGGTATATCGGCCACCAAGAACAAGGGCTTCGCAGCTTCCAGTGGAAGCATCCTACTATTCATTGACGGAGACTGTATCTTGGAGAAAGGATCCCTCGCGGAGCTTGCCCGATCTTTCGGTGAAGAGGCGATCGGCTGTGTTGGAGGAGAACTTCGTGCAACGAATTCATCTAACCTGATGGCCAAAGCTGTCGAGCATATGCAGAACGAAGTTGAAAGGAAGTGGCCGTTCGGAGCCGTCGTAGCATACAGAAGAAGCGTACTTGAAAAGGTGGGTCTGTTTGACGAGCGAATGGTTGCTGGTGAGGATGCTGAACTGTATTTGAGGACTATGAAGCTAGGTTTTAGGTCTAAGATCAATAGGCGGATCATTGCAAGGACGAAGAACCCGGACAATCCAATAAGCTTCTTTCATCAACGCGTGAAATGGGGGCGAGGCTTCCGCCAGCTGACGGAAAGGCACCCTGAGACGTTCACTAGAAAGATCAAAGTCTGCTTCTTCTGGATAGCTACGATGCTTCTTTCGCCGTCGCTGGCTCTGGTTGATGCTCGTTTCATGTGGGCATTTCCTGTGCTTGTCATCTACAATCTGATCCGTTTCACACCAGGAACCATCGCCATCTATAGAAGAACAGGTGACGCGAAGCACTGCGTCATTATCCCTCTCTTGAGATTCCTCAATGCCTTGGCTTACGTATTCGGCTGGTCCCATTGGCGCCTTCTTGAGTTAACTCGCAGGACAAAGCGCCTCGAACCTTTCGCACCTACGTCTGCGCCTCGCAAGTTCTCTTTCTCCGCCGACCTACCTACTTGATCCAGGGAACCCTGACCTCCTCTATTCGCCATCTAGGTCTAACGAAGCTCTTCTCAATCGGAGTAACCAGTCCTGCGTTGTACGCGAGGATGCCTGTCCAAGCTATCATAGCACCGTTATCGACAGCAAACTCCGCCGGAACAACCTTGAGTTCTCCTCCTCGCTCCCTTGTCATGACCCGCAGCATTTCTTGGAGTCGCTTGTTTCGAGCGAAGCCACCTGTCAGAAGAAGAGCGTTCTTCTCTGTGTGTGCCATTGCTCTCTCTGTAACCTCAGTCAGCATAGCCAAAGCCGTTTCCTGAAGGCTATAGCAGAGATCCTCTACTCTCTTTCCCTCCTTGAGGCATCGAAGAGCTTGGGTCACTAGGCCGGAGAACGCTAGATCCATTCCCTTGACCAAGTATGGCAACGCAATGTACTCAGATCCCTTTGAGGCTGCCTCGTCGAACTTTGGGCCGGGCCATGGATTAGAGGGATCATAGATTCCGGATTCTCTTGCAAATACGTCGAATGCGTTCCCGATCGCTATGTCCAAAGTCTCACCGAAGACCCGGTATCGCCCTTTCTCGAAGACAACTATCTGAGTTGTCCCGCCGCTCACGTTCAAGACTACAGGCTTAAGGGCACCGGTCACTTGACGGCCTATCTCTATGTGTGCGAGAATATGGTTGACTCCAACCAGTTCGATCTCAAAGAAGCTTGATAGTGCTCTTGCGATGGTAGCGGCCGTTCTGAGGCAGGGTCCCATGCCTGGACCCATCGAAAAAGCTACAAGATCGATGTCCGAGGCATCTACTTCGCCAGCTCGCAATGTATCACGCAGGATCTTGCCGGAGACTTCTGAGTGGTGCTGCGATGCTTCACGTGGGTGGATCCCCATCCCCGAAGGAGGGATATACGAATCTCTAACGTTGGCAAGGACCTTTCCATCGGAATTCACTAGCCCCGTCCCAAGCGTATGAGCTGTACCCTCTATGCCAAGGCAAAGAAGGCTCTTCTTCACCTCTCTCCTCTCCTTTGAGCGAGTACCCTGAGTATGGCTGAGGCAGAGATAGCGCCTGATCTGGTCACGGAAGGCTGACCCCTGATCGTGAAGTCGACGATGGTTGAGGGCTTTCTTCTTCTCAAGGTGCCTACATCCAATACTAGATCAATTGCTGATCTAAGGACTCTTGGTGCAGTCTTCGGCGAAAAGACAGGCGGTGCTCCTGATATGTTTGCGCTCGTCGATGTGATTGGATACTTTGCCGCCCTGACTAGTGCCAGTGCAACTGGATGACCTGGTATTCGAGCTGCGATCGCTAAAGGATTCAGTAGGTCTGGCACCGAGGTTCTTTTCCTCAGGGCCAATGTCAGCGGACCCGGCATGAACTCTCTGACCAATATCTCTGCGGTTTCATCGAGGCACGCGTATTTCCTCCACATCCGAAGATCAGATACAATCACAGGGATGGATCTGCCCAGAGATCTTTGTTTTGCCTCGAAGATCTTGCTGATAGCTGTCTCTCTTAGCGCGTTAACACCGAGTGCATAGCTACTCTCAGTTGGATACATGACCACTCCATCGGCATCCAAGACTCTAACGGCTTCGCGGATTGCCGAAGGATTCGGCCTGAGTGGGTTCATCGTCAGGGTCCTAGTCAGGTCTCGCGCCCCGCGAAGATCGATTTCCCATTGACCTCAAGGGTCGAATTCATCTGCTTCTCCTGTTTGACCTCTTCACTGAGCGCTGTGAGGATCTCGGCTCTGATGTTCACAAACTCGTAGTGAAGCCTGTCCCTCGGCCGCGGCAGTCTTACTTCGAAAATCTCTCTCACTGAGGCCGGCCTGACCGTCAAAAGGATTATCCGATCTGCAAGGTATACAGCTTCGTCGACGCTGTGGGTCACAAATATGATCGTCTTCCCAGTCTTGCTCCAGATTTCCAGAAGTTCTTCCTGCATTATGTTCCTTGTCTGTGCATCCAAAGAGCCAAAGGGCTCATCCATCAAGAGAACTCTTGGATCGTTTGCCAAACTCCGTGCAATTGCAGCTCGCTGCTTCATACCCCCAGAAAGCTCACGGGGATACTTGTTCTCGAAGCCACGCAGTCCCACAAGGCCCACATAGTGATCCCCAATCTTTCTGCGTGTTTCGTATTCAACACCTTGAATCTCGAGTCCTAGCTCGATATTCTCTGCCACGGTTCTCCAAGGCAGCAACGCGAACTCCTGGAATACCATGCCGCGATCTGGGCCAGGCGCAACAACTAGTTGTCCATCAAGGAGAACCGTCCCGCCAGTTGGCTGTTCCAATCCGGCAATTATCTTTAGAAGAGTTGTTTTGCCACAACCACTTGGTCCGACCAAACATACGAACTCCCCATTCCCGACCATGAAACTAACGGATTCGAGCGCCCGTACGTCTCTCTCTGCTCTAGAACTAGCTTTGAACACTTTCGATATTCCCTTTGACTCAATCACTGACATGATTATTCTCGCCAACGTAGAAGATGGCTTTCTATTCTCCCTATGACATAACTCATTGCATACCCAATTGCACCGATTGCCAGCATACCCACCATGACGCTACTTGTCTCAAGTATGCCAGAGTAGTAGATGATCATGTATCCCAGCCCTGAGCTGGAACCCGTCATTTCAGCTGCAACCAGACACATCCATCCAACACCTACGCCGATTCGCAGACCTGCAACGATCGACGGGATCGATGATGGAGTGACAACTTTCACGAGGATGTCACGGTCGCTGGCTCCCAAGGTCCGCACAGCCTCCACTAGAACCTTGGAAGTGCTTCTCACTCCAGCAACGGTATTCAGCAAAATGGGAAAGAAGGCGCCGATGAATATCAAGAAGACAGCTGGTTTGAGTCCAAGTCCGAACCAAAGCATTGCGATCGGAATCCAAGCTATTGGAGGTATAGGACGCAAGATCTCCAAGATCGGTTCTGCAAGACTCTCTACAACCTTTGACCAACCGATCGCGATGCCCAAAGGAACAGCAGTCGCTGCAGCAATGAAGAACCCGACGGCAACTCTCAAGAGACTGGTCAAGATATGCGAGGCAAGCTCTCCAGAGACAACTAGATCGACCAAGGAGCTTAGAACAGATGTTGGCCAAGGTAAGAGATGCCTCGGAAAAACCCCCAACAATCCGACGATCTGCCAAACAGCAACAGCCAAAAGAACTGAGAGAATTCGCATATGTCGATACGTGACTGCTCTCATCTATCTCTACCGAGCATAAATCAAAGTCCCAGTGCTCTTTTCAAGAAATCCGTGTTGTATACACTTGTTATGAATTTGTCCACGTCAGGGATGTCCGACTTCTTGATGACGTCAAACTCAATCAGCCTTTCAGCAAATAGCTTTGTCTCCTCAATCTTCGGTTCATAGTCAAAAAGAATTCGCCGCCAAGAGCCCTCGATGACCTGAAGGTCAAGTTTCGTGAATCTTGCAGCTATCGTCATCGCCTTGTTCGGGTTTTCCTGAATGAACCTTGTTGCTCTGACATGTACCCTAACAATTTTCTCCACGGTGTTCGGCTGCTTAGCTATGAAGCTTCGACTCGCAACCAAGACGCAACACGGGTGACCAGGCCAAATCTCACTCGAGGATGCAAGGAGATTGCCAGTTCCGGTGACGATCGCCTGCGCGCAGTAGGGCTCCCATGCAATGTAGCCATCAAGCCTGCCTACTTCGAGTTGAGCTGGCATGTCGGGTGGGCGAACCTCTAGAACGCTTAGGTCCTTGTACGTCATCCCGTGACGGAGCAGAACCATCCTTAACAAGATGTCCTGAATCGAGCCTACCATAGGTATGGCTATGCTCTTGCCCTTAAGATCTTCAATCCTGCCTATGCCCCTTCGGACGATCAGGGCCGATCCTTCGCTGTTGACTGAGGCAAGAATCTGGATGTCCACTCCCTTCGCTGCATGAGTCAAAGCAGGTGGCGTGCCCACATATCCTACGTCAAGCTCACCTGCAGCAAAGGCCTTCATCAGAGCCGGACCAGCGGTGAAGGGACCAACCAAAGACACGTTCAGTCCCTCCTGAGCAAAGTATCCATTCTCTAACGCCACAGGGATCGCGAGCTGATGAATGTCCCCTAGAAGATATCCTAGCCTCACAGACGCAGGACGCGGAATAGCATAGTAGTAGAAACGAAGACCACTAAGGGCTATGATCGAAACAGCGACCAGTGCCCACATGGCTCTCGTCGTCAAACGAGACTCAACTCTCCGCGACAGAGTGATTCAAAGTATCAACACATCATTCATCAATAAAGCTCACGCTGAGGTTCCACGGGGCACAATACAACCAGATCCTGCGCTTCTCGAATAGTACGTCGTCTGCATCTCGCAGCCTCACCGAGATCACATACCAAAGCTTTAAGGTGAATACAATGGCTGACTTGGGGCAAGTATCGGATGGATAGCTGAATGCCAATCGCTTTGGTCGTACATGGCGGTGCCGGCGCTTGGGCTGAGGAGCGAATCAAGCCTGGACTGGAGGGTGTTGCCTCAGCCGCGAAATCAGGCTTCGAGGTTCTGGCGTCAGGTGGCACTGCACTAGACGCAGTGGAGGCAGCCGTGAACTCCATGGAGGATAATCCTGTCTTCAACGCAGGATGCGGCTCTACAATAACCTTGACAGGAGGAATAGAGATGGACGCCTCAATCATGGAAGGCCGAAATCTAGGAGCAGGAGCCGTGGCCATGGTCAAAGACATCAGACATCCGGTGAGCTTGGCAAGACAGGTCATGGAAAAGACTGATCATGTTCTCTTGGGCGCATGGGGAGCAGAAAAGCTCGCTGATCTTCTCGGAGTCGAGCGAAGAGATCCTAGAACCGAGGCGGCCACGAAAAGATGGCGGGAAGCCAAAGCGCTCTTCCTCAAAGGGGAGATGCCTCGATACGGGAAGATCGCAGAACTGGTAAGAAGCCGGCCAGAATTCACATCAATTGACACTGTAGGCGCTGTCGCACTTGACCATTCTGGTGACTGTGCAGCAGCAACTTCGACAGGCGGAATGATTCTGAAGTTTCCTGGAAGGATCGGAGATGCTCCTCTAATTGGAAGCGGAGCATATGCGGACAATTCTTCAGGAGCGGTTTCTGCAACCGGAACTGGTGAAGTCGCTATCAGGTTGGTTCTCGCGAAAACTGTCTGCGATTATATGAAAGGCGGGCTGAAGGCTCAACCGGCGACTGATCGCGCAATCAAGCTGGTCAACCGGAAGATCTCTATGTCAATGGGGCTGATCGCTGTAGACCGAAAGGGAAACATCGGTGCAGCCCACAATACTCCGGCCATGTGTTGGGCCTACATCAGAGGGAGAATGGACAAGCCCGAGGCCCAGCTTAGGGCCAGAGTACTATCTCCAGAGACTTGAAGCTCAGCTCCTTTCCATTGCTTCCTTCAGGAAACTACGTGACTTCCGTCGCCAAAAACCTTAAATCAACAGTGTGATACGCAAGACTCAGCCCGAAATTCTGGGAGGATCAAAAAGATTGCCGGAAGAAGGACCCTATGAGGAAGAAGAAGAGGAGTGGGGCGAAGAGGAAGGGCTTGAGGAGGAAGAGTGGTAGCCTCCTCTATTCTCCATCTTCTTAGCACACTTGGCAAGGATCCCGTTATCGTTTTTTCATTCAGTCTCCGAGTGATCACTAATGGTCCGTGTTGCAGTCATTGACATCGATCGGTGCAAACCCAAGGAATGCGGCCACCCATGTCTGAGGTTTTGCCCGCCCGTTCGCTCAAGAATCGAGGCCATTCGATTCGAGCAGGAGTCAGGCAAACCCGTTATCATAGAGTCTCTCTGCACGGGATGCGGTATCTGCGTTAAGAAGTGCCCCTTTCACTGTATCACGGTTATCAACCTGCCCGAAGAACTCGAAGGCGAGTGCAGCCATAGATACGGGCCGAACATGTTCAAGCTATATCGGCTCCCCATCCCCCAGAAGGGGATCATAACAGGCCTGATAGGCAGAAACGGCACAGGCAAGTCTACCATTCTAAGGATCCTATCGGGAGAAACAAGGCCTAACTTGGGTAGGTTCGATTCACCGCCTGACTGGCCTGAAATCACGAGGCACTACCGAGGTTCCCTTTTGCAAGACTACTTCGACCGTCTTCATACAGGGACGTTAAAGATAGTTCACAAGCCTCAGTACGTAGATGCAATCCCGCAGAAGATCAAAGGAAAGGTTGCCTCAATCCTTGGAAAAATCGACGACAGAAAGGTCTTCAAGGACATCTCCCGCGAACTTCAGATCAATAACATACTTGACCGACAAATAGGTGTACTGAGCGGGGGAGAACTTCAAGCCGTAGCAATAGCTGCCGCTGTATGCAGAAACGCTGATGTCTACCTATTCGATGAGCCTTCCAGCCATCTCGATGTTGGTCAGAGAATGAGAGCGGCTAAGATCATTAGATCGCTCATCGATGAGAACAGAACTGTCATCTTGGCCGAACACGATCTTGCAATGCTTGACTATCTATCAGACCAGATCTGTGTTCTCTACGGAGAACCAGGAGTCTACGGGATTGTCTCTCACAACCATGGCGTGCGAGTCGGTGTGAACATATTTCTCAACGGGTTCATTCCAGACGAGAACATGAGGTTCAGAGATGAAGCCATCAGGTTTCACGTTAGGCCACCCAGAGAAGCTCCCCCCGCAGCCTCATGGAGCATTGAATGGGCTACAATGGAGAAACGCTTTCGAGGATTCCTCCTGAAGGTAGAAGGCGGGGACATCAAGCGGAGAGAAGTAGTGGGCATAGTCGGGCCGAATGGAATCGGCAAGACTACATTCGTCAAGCTTCTCGCAGGGCTGGAGAAGCCAGACAAGGGAAGGGCTCCGGCCCTCAGCGGGCTTTCGATTAGCTACAAGCCTCAGTACATCTCGGCAGAGTATGAAGGTCAGGTACACTCGCTTCTAATCAGCGTAGCAGGAGAGCGCTATGACACGGATTACTTCAGAAATGAACTAATCCGTCCTTTGAATCTTGAGGACTTCCTGGAAAGAGATGTCAAGGATCTGAGCGGAGGAGAACTACAGCGAGTTGCGGTTGCTGCTTGCTTGGCGAAAAAGGCACAACTGTACCTTCTCGATGAGCCGAGCGCATATCTTGATGTTGAAGAGAGATTGTCCGTTGCAAAAGCGATACGGAAGATCGTGGAGGAAAATCAGGCTTTCGCCTACGTCGTTGAACATGACATAGCCATTCAGGACTTCATGGCAGATAGACTGATGATCTTTTCCGGACAACCGGGAGTCAATGGCACAGCCTCGTCACCCTCGCCGCTAAGAGAAGGCATGAACAGGTTTCTTCAAGAAATGGACATAACGTTCCGAAGAGACCCTGAGACCGGGCGACCCCGAGTCAACAAGCTTGGAAGCAAGACGGATCGAATGCAGAAGGAGGCGGCGGAGTACTACTACGTCCCCACAGCTGCGAAATAGTATGGCATTCTCCTTTCTGATCAACTGCTCACTGCAACATCGTCACGTTGCAATGGCTTATATCATGCACCTAAGGCTTAGGAGCGTGGCCTCTAGGAGTTGCACAAATGAGAAGGATTGTGCGGTTGTTTGTTCTCGTCATACTCCTGTCAAGTTACTGTTCGTCTGCCGCGATACAGGCTCTTTGTACACAGGGAGCATTGGTCAAGCCCTCCTTGACTGCCAACAGAACCGTGCCGTTGTCCATCAAGATTGTCTTCATAGGGTTCAACCAATCCACAATCAATACAACCTATCTGCTTTGGAAAGAGAACATTCCATTCAGGCGAGTGAACCAGATCCTGACAGAACCGAAGGATACGGGAGTAGTGTTCGAGCTCAGCTACCAATTCGTTTTCGCAAGTTCGAGATTCGAGAAGGATCTGCTGGACTTTCTCAAGAAGATCCAGACTTCCAAGAAGATGCTCAATCTTTGGTTTGGGAGTGAGACAGACAACGTTCTCTACGACGCGAACAGGCTTGAAGATTGGCTGTATGAGCGGCAGGAGATGTACCAAGGTTTCCCTGCTAATGGCTACACGTTCTTCATTGCGAATCTGACCCAATTGCCCTCAGTGACCTACGAGCAGATGGCACGACCTTGGTTGAAAGCGCCCACCCCTCACTACTACGATGTCGAGTACTATGACCTCGATCTGGAGTATCGAATAAGAAACAGAGAGTTCATGACGGCCTGGGGAGGGCATCACGGGTTCTGGTTCCTTGACCTCAGCGCGGGGCCTTCATTCAACACACCGAGTGATGCCCCACTTCAGGCAGTGCTCACCGCCCTAGAAATCGACATAGGCACTTCCTACGGAAGTAGCTGGCTCACCCAGTACTTATCCGATTACATATGGGAATCAGTCTGGAACCTGGCCGTTCCGCAGTTCACGTACGCCCCGACATACTCCCAGAAGTACAGGATTGCAATTACAGTCTTCGACAACAGGACGAAGGAAGAAAAAGGTCAAATCCCGATTCGCAAAACTGTGAGAACCGATTTGATCGAGAAGTCCTACAGCGACCTAGTTCCTTACAGCCGTTTCGAGGTCACAGTCGCCTTCCAGAACTGTTCTGATGATCCGGGTCTCTCAAAGCAGT
>Ga0315307_1001421_pt1 | contig 10687 bp, 7 predicted proteins | sample TDP2_MG_FD_203079 | JGI IMG/M metagenome (GOLD analysis project Ga0315307, IMG submission 203079) | Freshwater sediment microbial communities from Lake Towuti, South Sulawesi, Indonesia - TDP2 | ecosystem: Environmental > Aquatic > Freshwater > Lake > Sediment | place: Indonesia: South Sulawesi... | reverse complement strand
TCCAAAATCTTTTTTGATACAAATCTATACTGATATTCATTTTTTACTTTATGAACACCACAGTTAATTCCCAACCTACATCCATAGGAATCTAAAACCAGCCTTTACCTTCCTCCTAAGTTCTTGCCAGGATTTCACTTCAACAACTCTTCTTAAAACATAAGTCGGCCTCATATAGAATGACCTATAAGCATATCTTGATAATCTAACCAACTCTTCTCTTGTTAAATGCTCTTCCCACAATTCAGGAACAAAATCTTTCCTTGGATTTTGAGAAAAATTTCTCCAATAATCATATTTTAAAATACCTCTTTTTAATCCTTCCCCATATAATTCTGTTGCCGGGAAGGGGGTAGTTATCGAAATATGGACGAAATCTGGTTCTATCTTTTTCGCCAAATTCATTGTCATAAGGATTTGTTCTTTATTTTCTGTAGGATTACCAATCATAAAATACGCCAGAGTAGTTATTCCTTCTTCTTTCGTCCACTTAAATGCATTTTCTACCTGTTGAATGGTAATCCCTTTCTTTAATACATTTAATATACTCTGTGTGCCTGCTTCCACACCGTAATGAATTCTTTCGCATCCAGCCAATTTCAGTTTCTTTAAAATATTTTTATCTACTGTATCAACTCTTGCTCTGATATCCCATGCAATTTTAAGATTTCTTCTTAATATTTCATCACAAACGTCAATTACTCTCTTTCTATTGATTGTAAAAGTATCATCGTATAAGAAAAACTCCTTGATACCTAATTTCACACATTCCTCCATTTCATTGACCACATTTTCAGCAGACCGGAACCGAAAAACCTTTCCTAAATGTGGCCTGTCACAAAATATACATCTATAAGGACATCCTCTACTCGTCATCATTGTGGTTATAGGAGTATATTTAGCTAATACAGAATAATATTTCTTATAAGGAACCAAATGTCGTGACGGAAAAGGAAGCAAGTCCAAATCATCAATTAGTCCTGCTAATCCTGTATTGATAATTTCCCCGTTTTTCTTATAAACAATCCCTTTAATTTTACCTAAATCTTTTTTTTGAGCAATAGCATTAATAAGTTCTGTAAAAATATATTCACCCTCACCCAAAACTAAAAAATCAATTTCAGGATTTGATATGGTTTCTCCTGGATATATGTTTACATGGGGTCCACCTAATACAATCTTTATATTTTTATCGACTTTCTTTGCGACCCTGGCAGTAAGAATTACATCAAGAAAAGTAAATGTTGTTGTTTGAATGCCAATAATATCTGGCATTCTTAATTTAATATAGTCAGCAATTCTGTCATAGGTCATCCCTTGAACCTGGGTATCTAGAATTTCTATCTTGTAATCAGTATTTTTTTCAGCGTAAGATGCCACATACATTAAACCCAAAGGCGGGTAAAGACCCGTCTGTTCATCTATTATTTCCGGAACATTCGTTTTCAACATATTATAAGTAGGTGGATATATGAGTAAGACCTTCATTTCCCTTCCATTCTAAATGCGGAAATTTGATCAGCTAGAATACCGAAAAAGAAAATAATTATACTTGAAATAATTAATAGAACTGCACCACTTGGAATATGAAATCCCAAAAATATTAAAGCAAAAATTAGGTATCCCATCCCTAAAGCAAACAAGAAAAAACTTACTGGGAAAAAAATCTTTAATGGATTAAATAGAACAACAATTCTTATTATAAGAAGTAAAGTGTTTATGCCGTCGCGAATTGGATTAATCGTACTTTTACCTTTTCTTTTGTAAGTAGTTATTGGAATATATTTGATATTAAATCCTCCTTTTATTGCCGCCAAAGTAATTGTAGCAGAAAAAGAAAAAGAATTAGGAAGTATATGGATAAATTTATCTATAACTTCTTTTTTGACAGCACGAAAACCTGAGTTCAGGTCAGGAATTTTCATATTCATTAGATAATTAGCTATAGTACTCAAAAGCACTTTACCCGGTTTCCTAAAAAGTGAAATATAAGATGTTTTACTTCTTGCACCCACTACCATATCATAATCACCAATATGTTCCAGTAAAGCACCTATATCATTCGGATTGTGTTGATCGTCTGCATCCATAAATACAACAATATCATTCTTAGCATTCCTAACACCTGTCTTAAGAGAGGCTCCATATCCCTTATTATAAGGATGTCGTATCACTTTAACACCAGTTTCTGAAGCAAACTTAGCCGTATCGTCTGAAGATGCATCATCTACCACTATAATTTCCCAGTTCTGGCTTTTGTTTTCTCCTTTGAGTTTCTGCAATGTGCCTTTTATAGCCTCTTCTTCATTATACGCAGGGATAATGATTGATACTTTCATTTTATTTTCCATCGTGAACTCCTCCAGAAAGAGATAATAATTTGCTATATTCACTTTTTATGATGCTGTTCAATTTTGCAGCAACACCAACAAAACTCCAAAAACACATTGCTACTTTAGAAGAATCAAAAATGCTTATTGTAACACTATCTGCCATTAATCCTAAAATTCCTAATGAGAGAGCCATAATGAAATTTCTATTTAACTCATTTAACCGATCTTGTGCTAGATTTTCAAGATAATATTTAGTTCTCAGGTTCATTTTTATAATATAAAAAAGCATACATAAAAATAAGACCAAACCCGTAAGTCCTGTTTCACCCAATGCCTGAATATACTGTCCATCAGGAGTTACAAAATATTCTGAAAATGCACCCATACCCATGCCAAATAAAGGATAGGTAATAAAAGCATTATAACTCATTATCCAATGCTTTTGTCTTCGATATACACTTTCATCCAATTTTTTCAAATTTAGACTTGCCGTGTCTCCCGTAAAAATCATAATTAAATTACTTGACCTTTTGAAAAACAATTTAAAAAACATTCTATATCCTCCTACAAACAGGGTAAGTAATATAATAGAAATGAATAGTGCTTTTATCATTTTTCTCTGTGTACTAAAAAATAAATGCTTAATAACAACAAATAAGATAATTAAGAAAATTGCAATAATTGGCCCTCTTGAACCAGAAAAACCCAATAAAATTAACGAAGAAATAAATCCTAATAAAATAGCTTTCTTGTATTCTATATTCTTACCAAAATATAAAAGCAAAAAAAATGGTATCGTGAGTATAAAGTAACCACCCAAATCATAATTTCCATCAAAGGTTGAGCACACACTACGCGTAGGAGCATTCAGAGGAACCCAGAATCTGCTACTCATTGGTTGCAAATACCTAAGAAATAATTGAGTAATCCCTAATTGATTCAAAATTCCTGAGTATTGAATCACGCCAACAAATAAAACAATTCCAAATGAAATAAAAACTAGTTTGTAAAATTTGGTGATATTATTCTTATCTAAGAGTAAATAAGCAAAGAAAAATAAGGAAATATATTCTACTTTTCTTAAGAAAAACAAAGGAGTCGTTACATCCCCGCGGAAATAACCTAATGTTGTAGAAGTTAATCCCGATAAAAGATATAATCCTATCCAGAAAAAAACTGTATTCTTAGGAACCTTCATACCTTTTTTTAGTATATAAATGAAAGTAACCACCCATAAATATACAATAAAAATATCTTCAAACCGTATTGCCACACGACTACCTGTTGATACAAGAGGAATTTTTGGTACAATAATAACCATCAAGAAAAGAGTAAAAAACAATTTCTCTAAATTAACAACATATCTCAATAGAAAAAATGCCAATGGAATAGCTAATAGACTAAAAAGCAAAACATGGTTCCCGTAACCACTAAAAAATCCTAACACAAACCCTATAACAACAGAGGACCAAACATATTTCATTTCTAAAGGGAAAAAATTGTTCCCCACTATTCTTTTCATATCTTAATTTTGCCTTTTGGATCAGAAACTTTCTTACAAATAGCCACCACGTGGTCACTCTCAATATCATCAATTTCCATCAATAAATCTTCTACGTCCCCACAAATCCGCAAGAAACGTTTTGCTATAGGATCTTCTGATGTAAAATTGTGCGCTATTTTTGTAAATACTAAATTAATAATTGTTCCCCCGATTTCTTTGAGTTCAACGATTTCAAAATACTTATGTAATAATGGCATAATTCTGGAAGATTCTATTGCTTCTGAAGGATCTGTCAAAACCATCCTTAAATAACCGGGCCTGGGAATATTTCTTTTGTAATCACCTCTGGTCGTCTTTTTATACCTATCGGGTAAGATGGCTAATAAAGCATTTGCTACTGCTAATTGACGGTCAGACCATTGGAATCTCGTTGGTCCTACAAAATCACAAATAAAAAGATACCCATTGGGTCTTAATGATTCGTTGATTATGCACATAACTTTTTCAAGAGGTGAAAAATGATGCAACGAACTCCCCACTAAAACTATATCATAATAGTTTTTCTTAATTTCAAGCTTTAGCACATCTCGAGCATAAAACTTAAGAATACTATCCAGCCCTTCTTCTTTCGCTTTATGAGAAGCGATTTTGATTCTACTTCCTGAAAGGTCATAAGCATCGATTCTTTTGAAATGCCCCTTTTTCGCCCATATAATTTCATCTTCACCTGAGCCACATCCGAGTGCCAAAGCTACCAATGAGTTCTTGCCTGAAAGATACTTCTGAGAAATATACTCAAAGTAATCTATATCAGGGTTCTTGGAAATCAAATAATTAACTCTTTTTTGCAGCTCAGTAGGCCAATATGGAATTGACCGGCCGTCCCACGTCGCTTTTACCCTCTCTTCTTTTTTATGAAAAATGTGAGAAAAGAGTTTTTTCAATTTAATATATTTCGTCGTTTTAACAAGCGCAATTAAGTCATGTCTGTTAATGACATTTCCAAACATAATTAATTTAACCCTTGTGATACGTGATATATTAGCAAAATCTCTCTGAGGTGCAATGATTCACTTTTTAGACAGTTCTAATTCATCCCACTAAACAACAAATCACTTACTCGTATTGTAGCTTTTCCATCTAAAACAACAGTTTTCTCTATAAATTTTCCCCTTTTATTTTTTAGTTCATCTTCAAGTTCACGACTGTTTAAAATACTCATTATGGCGGGATATAAATCTCTTTTTTTGTATACACCTAAAGCAGCACCAGACTTAACATAAGGAAATACATCTGGGAATCCAGTCAAATTGACTATAATCACTGGTTTATTTACAATCATTGCATCCAAAGCAACTGTAGAACTGTGCGTGACTAAAACAGAACACTTTTTCAATATATCAAATAAATTTACTTTTTTGATAACCTCCATATTTTTGTAATTTTTACTTCTAATTAAATCTTTATATTTTTTTACTTTTTCTCCAGGATGAACCTTTATTAATAATTTTGTATTTGGAATTTTCTTTATTGTAAAATATAGACTATCTATTATCTCTCCGTTTGTATCCGTAACTATTGTTGAATAATAGTCAATCATTTGTGTTGCAAATACTATAATTTTTTCTTTACTTTCTTCTGATTTAGTTACCATATTTATTAACCTATCATATGCCGGGTTCCCAGTAACAAAAATTTTCCTCTCTGGATTTCCCCACATAATTAATCTCTCTTTACTTGATTCTCCCCACACCGCGATTTTATCGGTATATGGGATTTTCTCAAGCTTAAAGCCCTCTCCTCCGTAAATCCCATCCGGGATTAATACAGAAGAAATTTTCAGATAACGACTCACTATGGTCATTATTCTCCCTGGCTCAAGAAAATCATGCCAGACTAAAGTTGCTTTTACATTATGCTCAAGCATCATCTGTTTTATTATCTCTATACTTTTTATCGCCCACTTAAATCTTTTCCTCCAGAAATATTCTAATTTTCCCTCTATTATATTCCAAAAAAATATATTATTAAAAACGAAGTTACTTTTAAAATCCTCATTATTTATTAATTCATTCCATATACCCGCAATTTTCTTTCGCTTTTTCTTTATTGTCCTTCTAATATCTTTTTTTATCTTAAATTCAAAAAACATTGATATTGGATAATTTTTTCTGATATATCCTTCAAAGACTCTAAAATTTATATTGAAAAATATAATATTGGCTTTTTCTTCTTTAAAAATTTGCTCAACAACAGGTTGAATTACACGATGATTATTTATAAAAAAAGTTGGTTTTTCTGAATTAGATTTGACTGAGACCTTATTTTTCATTTTTAAATTCTTAATTCTTACTAACAAAAACAATATTTTTTTTATATCAACCTTATATTTTTCGATTAAATATTTAAAATAATTATTCATGTTATTTTTCATTCTAAAAAACAATCTTGAGATTATTCTAACCTTAATCCCTTGTTTCCCTGTAACTAATAAAAGTACATTTCTTAACAATTCATCTTCGGATATTAGAATGACTTCATCTGGAGATTCTTTTAGAATTATTTGTTGAAATAATTCAAGATTTTTCAATACCTTAACAAAAAACAACAAAACATCAAATTCAATCAATTCATTTAAACAGATGTTCTGATTATATTGAGAGAAATTTTTCTCATTTATTTTCGTCCAGTTTTGAGCAAAATATGTGGCTGTTTCATCAATTTGGTCACATAATTCTTTGGATAAATAATCATTTGTTTTCTTAACAATTATGCCTTCTTTATCCCTATTAGCATAAAAAAGATTAATCCAAACAATATTTCCATATCTTTCAGATAATAGATCAACCCTTTTTTTGGATACCTCCCTGTCAGCTACTATTACAATTTTTGAATTCATAATATTTATTTCCTTTTAAGTGTAGCAAGAAAGATATTAATAATTCCTGTTTTTCTATTCGCTCGCATAATCAATGGAATAGAACAAATTGAAAATACTATTAACATTACAATTGTTGTAATCCACTCATTAGATCCTGTAAAAAGCTTTGAAAATAGACCAATAATAAATAATGAACCTAACATATAAACGAAAGGAAAATATATTTCTGTTGTATATTTTATAAAATCTCTTATTTTTCCTGAGTATTGTTTGAAAGCATAGTGAATTATAGCGGTTGCATAAAGAAAAAATCCTATCGAAGTGGCTAAAGCTACCCCTTCAATTCCCCATTCCAATTTAACAAAAAGAACATTAAGCAAAATAGTTATAATTATCACGCATAATTGAATTTTTATATATTCACTAAATTTTTTTAAAGCAACAAGCAAATATCCTGCCATATAAACTACAGCAAGAAAAAATGAACCTAATATTAAAATTTTTGCTGATTCTATTCCTGCAACATATTTACTTAATAGAAGTTTAATTAAAGGCTCAATAACAATATATACCCAACCAATCAATATCGGCATTAAATACGCAAATATTAATGTAGGTTGGACCATATATTTTTTTAAATCCTGAATATTGTCATTTTCTCCATATTTACCTAAAAAATTAGGGAATATTGTACTTGCTACTGCGTTAGGAAAATCTATTATTAAAATTGACATCATAAAAGCAATACTATAATAACCCAAACTTGTTTTCCCTAAAAAAATAATGATTATTATTTTATCAATGTTTGTTAAAGTCATATATGCTAATCCTACTATTAAAAGAGCAAAACCAATCTTAAATAATTGACCCAGTAGATTCTTATCGACCTTAAACTTTATCTTATAACTGCTTTTCATATTAATATAAACGATAGTAATCAAATAAGAAATTATTAATGCCCAAAGAACGCCAGTCAATTTATATTTCAAACCTAAAATGATAGATAAAAGAGCAGAAAGTCCGGCAAAAATTACTGTGGTTTTACTGAGAATATCAAATTTCTTTTCTGAACGCAAAAGAGATATAAAATAATTGTATAGTTGCTGAAAAAATACTATGAAAAGAACAATTCTAAATCCATTAATAAATATCGAGTTTTTCTTTACTAAAATGAATGTTAAAATTAAACCGACGGCAATAATTATTAATAAAAATGAATGTATAAAGGTAAAAGAAGTATTTTTTATATTTTCAACCTTTTCAAAATATCTTTTACTGATAAAATAAGGAACTTCCCTTTCAAACGCGCTTAATAATCCAAGATGTAAACCTTTGGCATAGGATAAAATCACCTGGTAGGTACTAAAAAGACCATAACTACTTGGTCCAAGAATTGCTCTGAGAAAAAAAGCTTTCAAAGTACTAAATATAACTGAAATATACACACTAACGGAGTAAAATGAAGCATCCTTAAAAATTTTATCTCTTACTGACAAATTAACTCTCCAATTAATATTTCTATCCGTCTAAACATTAAGAATTGCAATCGTTTCTTCTTTACAAAATAATTCCTTAACCCGGTTTACTTTTTATCAACCACAATATTCTATTTTATTATTAATTCCCATTGCAAGGGTGTGCCCTTTTTTATATCAATTGCTGCTTTCTTTCCCAAGATATCCTTCAAATATTTAGGATGTAATCCATTGCTAGGTCTAATCGACCTCACATTTTCTTCTGTGAAAACTTCGCCAGCTTTCATATCTTTGACAACAAAAAGAGAACGGGCAAATTTTCTACTTTTTTTCATTTTTTCAGTTAACTCATAAGAAATACTCCCAAGAGCTTTTTCTGTTTCTCTTACTGATTTTACCATCGCTTTGAATTCATCTGGTTCAAGGGAGAATGCTGAATCAGGACCGCCGATTGACCGCGATAAGGTAAGGTGTTTTTCTATAATTTCTGCACCTAAAGCAACAGAGGCAACTGGGACTGAAATGCCAAGTGTATGGTCGGATACGCCTACTATCGTTTTGAACATCTCTTTTAAATCCGGAATAGTCCTTAAATTCACCTCCTCTAAAGGAGTAGGATAACCACTTGTGCATTTTAGTAAAACTATCTGGTCATTTCCCTTTTTCCTACACGCATTAACTGCCCCCTCAATATCAGGAAGCACAGCAATGCCCGTAGAAATAATTACAGGCTTTCTCTTTGACGCCATGTATTCGATAAGTGGAATATCTGTTATTTCAAAAGATGCTACTTTATAACAAGGGACATCCATTTTTTCTAAAAAATCTACGGCCGTTTTGTCAAAAGGTGTAGAGTACAAAATCATATCTTCTTCTTGAGCAACTCTTTTTAATTGAGGAAACCATTCCCAGGGAGTATAAGCTTCTTTATATAATTCATAGAGAGTTTTCCCGTCCCATAAAGTTCCTTCATTTATCTTAAAATAATCATTGTCGCAATCTATAGTTATTGTATCTGGGGTATACGTTTGAAGTTTAACTGCATCTGCTCCTGCTTTTTTTGCTGCTTTTATAAGTTTTACAGCATTATCAAGTTTTTGAAGATGGTTAGCCGAAAGTTCTGCAACTAGAAATACGGGATAATCTTTGCCTACATAGCTATTAGCAATATTAAATTTTAACATTACTAGTCTCTTTCACATAAATCTTTGATTTATTTCCTTTGATTCTTACATTTCTTAAAAATTTGAAATTTGCTTTTTCAAAAGACCTTATAGATGGTACATTGCTTTCTTTTATAAATGCCTTGACTAACTTTATATCTTTACAAACTTCTTGTAACTTATCTACTGATTTTTCTATAAGAAGGGAAGATAAACCAAAACCTCTTATATCTTTTACTAAACTAATATTTATTGTCGCTTCTTTTGTTTTTGATTCTATAACAAATCGGACTTGTCCATAAAATTTGCCAGAATGATCAGAAACAATTAAGACCAGACAATTCTTATCTTTCAATTTTTCTTTCAACCAATTTAAATGACTTTTCCACTCTATTTTTTCTGGATTAAAAGAATTATTCCTGACTGTTTCATCATTTGACAAATTAAAGATATCCAAAGCGTCTTCAAAATCAGCATTTCTTAAATAGAGATTATCTTTGAACCAATTAAACAATAGTATCCTAACTACTTTTGAACTTCCTTTTCCATCTATATGTTTTCTTCCAAGTTCAGATTTATTTCTCCTTACATTTATATCTTTTAAATGTTTCATCGAATTTCTTATTTTTCCCAAAAGATTATTTTCATTGTACCAACCTACATATTCTAAAAAACCAGCTTTCTCCCATCCCTCAACATTTTCTAACTGGTTCTGCACTATACAAATTCCTATAGTAGGCACCCCAAGCATTGCCAATTCATATAAAGATTGCCCACCTGCAGAGATTGCTATATCTGACTCTAACATAGTTTCTTTCATTTTTTCTGCATCGGGATAGTAGATTAAGTTAACTTTTTTTTCTCTTAAATCTTCTATCTCTTTTATATTTTGAAATCCTCTACCGATAACAACCTTCTTCAAAAGTTCAGGATACTCCTCATTCAAAAACTTTAAGATTTTTGGTGTAATATTTTTTGCATCGTCTCCACCAAAGGTGATCATTATATTCTGTACTCTTTCTCTTATCTCCTTTTCCGGAACTTTCCAGAACTCCTTTCTTAACGGCATATACTCAGGGCCAGCTAAATATTCAAGATTTTCTTTTTTTATATAATCAAGATCCTGTGCATATACAGCTCCGTTTATAACTATTCCTCTAGGATAATCAATTCTTTTATTGTCGTCTATATAAACCGGAATCTTTGATAAAGCAGACATAGCCTTATAAAAAGAAATATCTGCTAGGTAGGAATCTACAATCACTATATCTGCCTTTTTTACAAAACCAAATAATTTTTCTCTTTCCTGCAACCAGTTGAAAATTTTATGT
>Ga0315307_1001420_pt1 | contig 10688 bp, 13 predicted proteins | sample TDP2_MG_FD_203079 | JGI IMG/M metagenome (GOLD analysis project Ga0315307, IMG submission 203079) | Freshwater sediment microbial communities from Lake Towuti, South Sulawesi, Indonesia - TDP2 | ecosystem: Environmental > Aquatic > Freshwater > Lake > Sediment | place: Indonesia: South Sulawesi... | reverse complement strand
GTGGGCGGCAGCTCTGGTGCAGGTGGGTCAACGACTTCTGCACCGGAGGCCAGTGCAAGTATACGGCTTGCACTCAGCGGAAGATGCTTGCAAACGGCAAGTGTGGGGTCTTCGTCAAGAGAAGAACGGTCGGCGATCTGACGCCGGAGGGGCCTCTGGCCAAGGCTGCTTTCGTAGCCAGAGCCAGGAGAAAGTACGAGGATCTCGGGATCTAGTTAGCATCGATCGAATTCACCGGGACTGCCGCTCAGCCGCGCTCGTCCGCGGTCAGTCGGGAGAGGCGTCTGCTGGACCTACGGGTCATAGATCTCGGGGCCGTTCTCTTGATAATGGGATCCCTGCCCCTCGGTCTGAAAGCCCTGGACGCCTTCGGCTCCGAGGGAAGGGCGATGAACCGTTGGCGGGGCAAAGGCTTCGGTTGATCGGGGCAAGGTTTTATTTGGTTGCGGAGGGACCTCACTCGACCCCACTTGGCAGCTCGAGACGGAGAGATTCGCCGGAGGTGGAATTCTCCGCCCGCCGTGACTGTGATCGGTCTCACGGGAATTCCTCTAGTACAGCCCGGGGACAACCTAGCCGCAATCATTGTCGATGCAGCCAACAAACAGGGGACACCGATCGCCGAGGGAGACGCTGTTGTCGTGACGCACACAGTCGTCTCTCGGAGCGAGGGATCGATTGTGGATCTAGAGGGCGTTGCGCCATCGGACTTCGCGAAGAGACTTGGCGTCGAGCAGGGAAAGGACCCGCGACTTGTGGAATTGGTGTTGAGGAACTCCAAGCGAATCGTGAGGATGAGAGGGGAGGTACTCATAGCGGAAACGAAACACGGCTTTGTGTGTGCCAACGCGGGAGTCGACGTCTCCAACGTTTCAGGCGGATCGAAGGCCGTTACCCTGCCGGACGATCCCGACGCCTCCGCCGAGAAGATCCGCCGAGGCATCATGGACCTCACGGGGCTTGAGGTCGCTGTGCTTGTGTCGGACACTCACGGAAGGCCGTTGAGGAGGGGGCAGGTCAACCTCGCCATCGGGGCCAGCGGTATCGAGCCTCTCTATGACAGGCGGGGAGAACCGGACCTCTATGGGAGAGTGATCAAGGCGAAGGTCATCGCTGTAGCCGACGAGATATGTGGCGCGGCAGAGTTGGTGATAGGTCAGGTTGCGGAGGGGATCCCCGCCGCGATCGTTCGTGGTTACAGGTATCATAAAGGACGATCGTCGGCCAGGCTGCTCATAAGGGCGGAGGAAGAAGATCTCTTCGTGTAGAAGCCAGCTTCAGTGAACGACCTTGTGGAGGCGCTTCGAACCTCAAGTGCTGACAGGCCTTCTCGAACTGACGGCCAAGTCGAGTCAAGCACAGATCGATGAACTATCGGCGAAGTGCAGACTGAGCGCAGAGCTCACTGAGAAGATCCTCACGAACACGCCTGAAGCACGACTGGAGGGAGCAAGGGTGTTCGTTGCGCAGGAGAAGAGGATTCAACTCGCAGTGAAGGCGGTCTTGAGCGGGGCAGACCGGGTTGAAGTGGCACGTCTGTTGACATGGAGGGATTTCGAAACCTTCTCCGCACAGGTATTCTCCGCGTTTGGATACGAGACCATCACAAGTGTCAGGCTCAGGTTCCGAAGGCGAAGAATCGAGATTGATCTGGTGGGGCAGCGCTACTCAAACATAGTTGCGGTGGACTGCAAGCATTGGAAGAATGTCCTCTCGGGACGGAGGCTGGCTATGATTGTCGAGAAGCAGGATCGAAGGGCCGAATGTCTAGCCCGGTTTCTTGCGAAGCATTGGGGACCCGGGGAAGTCTACGCCAGAGTCTTGCCCGTCGTTCTCTGTCTCTACGAGTCGCGGGAGAGGTTCCACAACGGCTGTCCTCTCGTCTCCGCCACCAATCTCCCAAGCTTTGCTGAGCAGCTTCCAGTCGAGATCGCTGGTCTAGGGACACACATGGCAGGCCTGTCGAGAATACCAGATATCGGCGAAATCAGAAAGGGACTCAAAGGAATGAAGGGTCAGACAACGCTGGGGTGAGTGCGAGGTTAACCCCGGATGTCGTAGGCCGGGTGCAGGAACGGTGAGGAGGGCTGACTAACCTAATTCCGGAAGTCTTTTAAGCATTATTACGGGGCCACAAAATCATGAGTGAAATAAGCTACGGCGAGTTCAAGAGGATAGACATGCGGGCCGGCACAGTCGTGAGCGCCGAAAAGGTCGCTGGGTCGGACAAGTTGATGAAGATGAAGGTGGACTTTGGAGGACAGATGAAACAAGCGGTGGCCGGGCTTGCGCATCTCTACGACGCCGAGCACTTCGTGGGAAAGCAGTACGTCTTCGTGTTCAACCTCAAGCCGGCGATGTTTCGAGGCCAGATGTCCGAGTGCATGATTCTGGCAGCAGCCAAGGATGATAGCATCGTGGTTCCCGTGGCCCCTGAGAAGAGAGTGGAGAACGGCCTCCGCGTTCTGTAGCCTGACCAACCGCGTCGGTCACCGAAGCCATATTGCAGACCATCAAGGAGGGCAAGGTTCAGGCCTCACGGAACCGTTCTCGACACCGCCTAGCCGGTGGCCGGCGGATGGGGAAAAAGCTCAGAAGAGGATCGATCGATCTTCGCCCTAGCCTTTGACTGCCTTTGCAACCGCAAGGCGTTCAAAGAAGAGGTTGATTTCATCAACCAGCTCGACCCTGTAGCCTAGCGTACGCATTTCTCTAATGGACTCATCCATGCCTGATGAGGAGGACAGCACAATCCACAGCGAGCCTGCGGGTTTCAGGTGTTGAACCGCTTGTCGGATGAATCGGAGCGAAGTCTCCATTCCGCGCTTGCCGCCCGCCCAGACCCGGTCCTCGATCCTGGGCTGAAGGGACGCCTCCTCTGGCAGGTACGGGGGGTTGGAAACCACTGCCGAGAATTTCTTGCTGATGCGAATGGGTTCGAGGCCGTCAGAGCAGATCACGTCAACCTTTTGATCGAGCTTGCTGATTTCGGCGTTACGCTGAGTGCATCTTGAGGCTGCCGGGTTGATGTCTGTCGCCAACACGACCCGGCAGGCCCGCGCCATTTCCAAAGCGAGAATTCCAGATCCGGTGCCGACGTCCGCTGGTGTCGAACCCAGTTCTCTCCTTCTCCGGGAGATGCAGTCTAGGAGGAGGTAGCTATCCTCTCCGGGAGGGTACACACCGTCAAAGAGTCTGAGCGTTCTCGGTGTTCGAGACCTTGCTTTCAATTCAGAGACACTCCCTTCCGTCAGTTGCAGCAGGCCTATGGATAGATTCTCGTGGGTGTTCGAGGGAAGAGACTTGCATCCCTCACATGGGGCAGGCCCAGAAGCCATCTAGCCGTTCTCTCTATGCCTAGCCCAAAGCCGCTGTGAGGCACCGATCCGTACCGCCTGAGATCGAGGTACCACTCGTAGTCGTCGGGGTTCAGGCCCCAAGACTTGATGGACTCAACAAGCTGATCGTAGTCATGAATCCTTTGGCCTCCCCCGATTATCTCTCCGTAGCCTCCTGGGGCAAGGAGGTCTGCACAGCGAAGGACACGTGGGTCGTTGGAATCCGGCAGGTGGTAGAAAGTGCCCTTGGCTTCCCTTGGGTAAGAGGTGACGAAGAACGGTTTCTCGAACTCCTCGGAGAGGAGGGTCTCTTCATCTGCCCCCAGATCGGCCCCCCACTCCAGTTCCAAGCCTTTCCGCCTGATTATATCCAGGGCTTCGGTGTAGGTTATCCTCGGGTAGGGCGGCTCCGAGACCTCCGTGTCGATGCGCTTGCGCAGAAAGCTCAGTTCGGCTTGACATCGACTTTGGACCTCTCGGATGGCGAAGCTCAGCATCTCCTCCTGAACGCGCATAATGTCGTCGAGATCTGCGAAGGCTGCCTCGGCTTCGAGGTGTGCGAACTCCGTGAGATGTCTGGGGGTCCTGCTCTTCTCCGCCCTGAAGCTCGGCTGAAGCGAGTAGACTCTCTCCAAGCCGAAGATTGCAGCTTCCTGGTAGAGCTGAACGCTCTGTGTCAGGTACGCTTTTCTGCCGAAGTAGTCAACCGGGAACAAGGTGGCGCCTCCCTCGACGGAGGCGGTGACCAGGGTTGGACACATTATCTCGTAGAAGCCTTCTCCCTCGAGCCAAGTACGAGATGCCTGCACGAACGCGGACTTCGCCTTCATGAGCGCTGCAACTCTTGGGCTTCGGATGTGTAGGTGACGGTGGTCAAGCTGGAAACGGACGGTCGCCTTTTTCTTGATCGGAAATTCCTTCATCGAACGCCCTATCGGTTCCAGCGAGGAGCAGTGGATCTCGGCGCCTCCCGGCGCCCTCTCATCCTTCCTCACCAACCCTCGTACCTTCACAGATGACTCGGTCAGGATCTCGGCTGCCAATCTCATTGTGTCAGGGTCAGAGACGCCTCTCTTGAAAGCTGCCTGCAGAAGTCCCTTGGAATCTCTCAGGGTCAGAAAGACCATGCCCCCATGTAGCCTCTTGGTGTAGATCCACCCCCTCAACTCGGCCTCTGAGCCGTCAGGCATGGTGAGCACGTCGGAAGTGAACGTCGTCTTCAATCCAGCCATACCTCGATGCGTGCCCTAGGGCCCGAGGATGGATGCTTTATGTTTTTCACGGAAGGCCTCTGTTCGAGGTTGCCAGTGTCCAGTCGTTGACCCTCAGGGGAGTGACACGCTCCGACGAAGGGCTCGGTTCAGAGACCTGTAGGAATCGATGCACCGAGCGCAACGTCGATCGAGACCATGCAGGGATACACGATACGGACATATTTGGCTGACTTCGGCTGAGAGCGAGATGAGGATCGGAATGTCTGCCGAAGCTGAGTGAGAACGATGGCGCCCATCACATCGATTGGCATGATGGCTTGCGGATCCAGTTCAAAAAAGCTCTGGGTTCAACCGACCTTCAGCTTCTTCCAAACAAGTATCGTTGCGTATTCTCGCCTGACCCCTTCGTTCTGGACAACATTTGCAATGTTAGTCTGCAAGATGCTGTCCACTTTTTCTCCGTAGACGCTCGCGTATCTGCTCTTCATCTCGTCGTAGAGCTCATTCGGTATCTGGTTAGAGATTGTGCGTTGATCTATTCGCTGAGGCAGTTCATCCAACTCGCGGATTCTCGAGTCGACCTCCTTGATCCTTTCTCTGAGGTCGAACAACGCCTGGCGGAGAACAGGGATCTGAGCCTCAAGCTCGTCTCTCGCTCCCACCTCTACTGCCCTGCCGCTGCTCTCCTTCTCCTTCATCTGCAGTGTGTTAAGCTCTATCGTGGAAAGGTACAGCTCCTCTTCGGTTTTCGCAAAGCTACTCTCCAACTTATTCTTCGCAGCCTGGAGCTTGCTCCTGACGACAGCTGAGTCCTGCACTATCGTGGCTCGAGACTCGTCCCACCTGGAGATGATCTTCTTGGCAACTCCCACGCTTATGTCCTGATCTCTGAACATTCTTTGGAAGACCGTGTCCCTGAGCTTGATGTCATTCATGCGGGATAGTAGTGCCTCATAGCTGCTCCTCGCCTGTTCCAAGTCCTGCTCGGGCCCAGCCTCTGGCGCGGGCGCGCCTTCCTCTGTCTTCTTCAAGACCTGAACGGGTTCCCCGCTCTCTTCCTGGGCAGCCGGTTCCTCCTCCTCGATCTCCTCGGGGGAGCCCTCCATCTCCTGTGAAACCGTCTCATCCCTTATGATTATCTTTCTAGGCATCTCCGAGCTACCCTGCCGAGAAGATCAAAGCCACCAGAACCATGATCGTGAGCGCGGCGAGCGCTATGGCGATCAGACCTCTGAGAGAACCGATCCTATGCAACAGATACCCCGCAAAGCTCTTCGGGATGTTCTCACTCGCACCGGGGTCAAGGAGCGGCTTGACATCATCCACCTTGAACGATCGATCGATCTGCTCTAAGCTGGAACCCTCGTCCCCTAGATCCCTTTCGAGCTCCGTGGTCGAGGTCTTTGCCAAGCCTTTGTCAGGCCCGAAGTCTATGTCGAGAACATGCCTCATGTCCAGTGTACCGAGACCGTACAGAGTACTCTCAAGAACCTGGCTGCGGCCAACACCTACTGTTACCAAGTTTTGGAAGACTCGACCTCCCTTCCCGACTCTGAACACCTTGAACCTTAGGTCTGATGCCTTCCTCGTGCTCTTGTATATGATGGGATCAATCACAAGAGCCACAGCCCTAGGGAAAAGGGATTGGTACCTTCTCTGCGTCTCTACATCTATTCCAGAAAGGAACAGACCCATCCCCGGGTGGGAGTGATACCAACCAACAACGTAGAGGCCGGTCTTCTCCTCCATCAACTTCTCGGCAAAAGCGGCCTGAACCTCCTCATGCAGCTCAACGAAGCCTGGGTTTCCGCGTTGCCCACCGGTTACTGCGTCCCATATTTCCAAAATTGGGCCCTGCATCTTGCCGACGAGGAGACCGATGACTTCTCTGTGGATATTGGTCAATGAGTGCTTCAGGATCTTTCCGAGGGCCAGCGGATAGATCCGGGTCTTCATCAATGTCTCCTGCCGAGCCTTGAACACGAGGCGCGAGGCCTATATATCTTTGCGATGTCCAGAGAAGGCCGAGGCCCCGGATCTTCCAGGCTTTCACATCCACGTTTCGCCCTGATCGTAGGCTTTTTTGGCCTGCTATCCGCACACACGATGATTGAGGCGAAAGACCGGCGAAATACCGGGGCCAGCTGCATCGGTCTGGAGAGCGCATCGGGAGTCCGCGACAATGCGCTGTTCCCAGTAAGACTTCGGGATTTCCTGAATCCTAAGCTCAAAGCTCCTTGCAGAAAACCTTTAGACGGGCAACGCAAGCCTATTAGTGCGGTCATGCGGCGAACGGGAAATTGGCGTGTTTCCAGAATGTCGCACAGTTGCGATAACGCTTGACTTCTGTGCGATATGCTAATAACCCGGGTGCTTTTGACTTGCAAGGACTTGACGGGAATTGAAGATCAAGGTGGTACCTGCGGTGGGCGGCGGAAGCCCTCTGGAACTGGATGTAGCCCCTACAGCTACGGTTGGCGCGGTGAAGACAAAGGTCTGTGCGATAAAGAGACTACCTCCCGACACCACGAGGCTCACCTACAAGGGACGCGCACTCAAGGACACGGACGTTCTCTCTAGCCTCGGTGTGGCCGAGGGAGACAAACTGGTGCTCATAACTAGAACAGTGGGCGGCTGATCCCTTGCAGAGTGTCGCTGAGCTGCCTGAGGTGATGTGGGAGAAGAGGTTAGCCCTAGAGTACAGGCTGCTCAGGGAACATGAAATGCTTTTTGACTTGGTCGAGAACGACCTCACCCACTACACGGGGGTCATAGTGGGATCCAGCCTCTACGAGGAGGCCTACTTCAAGGTGGAGATCTTCCTACCGCGAACTTTTCCTTTCACGCCCCCGAACATAATCTGGCACACCCGGATCTGGCATCCCAACTTCTCCGATGACCTCCCTGCCCGAATATGCGAATCGATCTTTAAGGAGGACTGGTCTCCTTCGATTCACGTGTACGCCATAATCGAGGCCCTCCGTAGCCTCGTAGGCGACCCGAACCCAGACGACCCACTCAACGGTGTGGCCGCCATGGAGATGAAGTATAGACCAGACATATTTCGCGCTCACGCTCGACAATACGTAGAGTGCTACGCCAGCCCAGAGCAGGCTTTCTACGACATCGGCTGGAGAACAACCTAGTTTGTGTCCATCCGACCTGGAACGCTACGATAGGCAGCTGCGACTGAAAGGCTGGGATCAGAGGAAACTGCAGGCATCGACTGTCCTTGTGGTAGGTGTTGGGGCCATAGGCTGCGAGGCGGCGAAGAATCTAGGCCTCATGGGTGTTGGCTCTCTGGTCTTGGTGGACAGCGACTGTGTTGAAGTCTCAAACCTTAGCAGACAAATGCTTTTCACAGACAGGGATGTCGGCCGTCCCAAAGCTCTCGTGGCAAAGAGAAGAATCAGGGCCATGAACCCAAACGTGAGAATGGAGGCTCATCACTGCCGAGCGCAACAGATTGCCCAGAAAACTTTGGAGAAGGCTGATGTCATCTGTTCATGCGTCGACAACTGGGCGACCCGTCGTTGGCTGAACTCGTTAGCCGTGGAACTTCGAAAGCCCATGGTGGACGGCGCCATGGATGGCGTGTATGGCAACATCCAGGTCATCATCCCGGGGGAGACCGCTTGCGTCGAGTGTCACGGCGACAGGTTGATCCCCAGGGACGTGCAGCTGGCCGAATGCACGTTGAAGAAGAGGACGCCCCAAGATCTAGCGACCGACCTAAAGAAGGAAGGGATAGATATCGACGAATCCTTCGCTGCGAAGCTGTACGAAGCTGGATTCAAAACGATCTACGACCTCAAGTACGCCACATCTGAGCACACGGGGAGGCTCCGCGCCGACGACGCTCAGCGCGTGGTGGATTTGCAGGAAAAGTTGATGCCTCCCATGCCTGCCTTGCAGAGTGTGGCCGCCATCGTAGCCGGGGTCGTATCCCACGAGGTCGTCAAGCTCCTGGAAGAGAATGCGATCGGCCGCGCCCAAGACGGACTGATGGTGTACGACGCCACCAACGAGACTTTCTCTCCCGTGGAGTTGGAGAGAAACCGGGACTGCTTCGTCTGCGGGGAATACTACGGGACCAGATACCTGACGTTGCAGGTGGAGCTCAGTGAGAAGGTGGAAGAACTCAAGAAGCGGATTGCAGAGTCTTTCGGATATCCGGATCCAGAGGTGCAGTTCAAGACAAGAATTCTTAGAGACGGCGAGGTTCTCTCAGAAGCAGATATTAAGGACGGCGACCTCATACATGTGCACACAAGCAGGAGGCTAAGCCCGCTCACCCTCAAGCTGAGTGCCGGATAGGATGCGTGCCACATGAGGATTGAGGTGAAGGAAGGAAAGAGCCTGGGGCTGTGGGACTGGAGAGAAAAGACCCTGGGGAACAAGTGGAAGAAAGAAAAGCTCTACTGTGCTGTGTGCACGTTGCCCATGAACCCAGCGGATGAGAAGTATTCCTGCCCACACTGCGGCGCCGAAGCGCACTACCGATGCTTCGTGGAATGGCTTAACGTCAAGGGAACGTGCCCCTACTGCAGACGACCAGTTGCGGAGGTAATAGTATGAGCAACGAAGATGTTTATGAGCTGGAGTTGTCCTACGTGGAAACTCCCAGGGGAAAGGTATCGACCCTTGAAACCAGCAGAAAGATCGCCCAGGCAATAGTCATGATCCAGGAAGAGAACAGAAAGCTGGAAGAGAGAATCAAGGAGATGAAGCAGATGAGTGGAACCCGTCAGGACACGGAGGAACTCAAGAAGGAACTCGCCAAGATCCACAAGGAGTTAGAGGACGTGGTGGCTCAGATCGACTCCTTGAAAGATGCTTTCCAGGAACTCATAGAACTCATGAAGGGTTCGAAGAAGGATTCCTCCGCGGAAAGCCAAGAGGAGCAGGCTGTTCTTCGCTAGGGCTTGAGAACCGCTTCCCTCATCTCTCTTACTATCTTCTCCAACCTGTTTCTCGTTTTCTCCAAGTCAGCTATCTCAGCCCTAACCAGGTCTCTCTTCTTTTCCAGATTGGCAAGTTCGGCGCTTGCTTCACTAAGTTTCTCCTCCGCCTCATGCGCCTTCTTCTCCCTTTCCTGAAGCCGTACGACGGCATCAGCTAGTTCTTTCTCTTTGCGCACGAGACGCTCGAGCCTCAGTTCTCTGAACTTGAAGGATCTGTCAAGCTTCTTTATTTGGTCATCGAGCTGGTCGCTGGATTGGCCAAGCTTCTTAAGATACCCATCGCTCAGCTCCTTGATTCTTGCTTCCAAGTCGGATTTCTGGCTCTCAAGCTTATCCATGTTTTCCTTCAGGGATTGAAACGCGTGTTCCTTCTCTTGGATTTCTCGTCTCCAAGTTGCCAGCTCGTCCCTCAGCCTGCCAAACTCCTCTCTCTCTTGAGCGAGCTTGTCCACATCCTTCCTCACCGTCTCGCGTTCCTTTCCGAGGACATCAATTAGGTTCTGGAGGCCCTCTTGAATGGACATGACTCTTACCTCATAGTCCTGAACCGCAGACAGGGCGGCCGACAATGTGTCCACCCTCTGCAACATGGTCTGAATCCGGTTGATCGACTCTTGTGAAATCTCACTTCTCTGGGCCGGCATGTTCTGTATCTTCGATGAGAACTCCTTGACGCTGTCCTCAATTCCTCTTACCCTGTCGTCAAGCTCCGAAATGGATTCGCGTATGCCGGTGAGGTAGTTCTCAAGCTCCTTCGGGAGTTCGCTCTTGCCTCCGAAAAGCTTGCTGCCCAAGGGCTTCCACCAACTGCCCTGTCTGGATGAAGGACCGTATAAAAACCTGTTGTTTGACTTAAGCCGAAGAGTCCCCAGCTGGAAACGTTTATATCAAAAGAGCTGTGATGCCGGGTGAAAGAGCCTCCAGAGTTGGTGTCCTTGCATCTCAGCATACAGCAGGCTGAGAAAAGCCTCTTCAGGATGGGCTTGGTCGCCGCGGTGGTCGGGTTCATCAACATTGTCAGCCTGTTCCTGAGCTGGTATGTCCACGCAGTTGGGAACCTCCAGTCGGAGCCGATCATGGGATACATGCGGGTTGAGACGTTGGCTCTCTCACTCTTGGGAGGAGCGATCGCGAGCACGGGTACCCTCTCGTCGTGGATCGCAAAGAGGCTC
>Ga0315307_1001419_pt1 | contig 10691 bp, 12 predicted proteins | sample TDP2_MG_FD_203079 | JGI IMG/M metagenome (GOLD analysis project Ga0315307, IMG submission 203079) | Freshwater sediment microbial communities from Lake Towuti, South Sulawesi, Indonesia - TDP2 | ecosystem: Environmental > Aquatic > Freshwater > Lake > Sediment | place: Indonesia: South Sulawesi... | reverse complement strand
TTGCCCTTGGGCCTTTCAGGCTTCAGCCTGTCTGCCAGACCCATCTGGCCTATCTTTCGGGATATCTCCTTAAGGTTGTCCTTCGCCCAGGTGGAGACTATGTAGGTTCTACCGGATCCACCTACGCCGCTGACCACGCTGATGGCCTTGTCCTGTGGGGATCCGCCTTGTGGCCCGGTCAGGAGTTCGATCTCGTCGTAGGTGAAGTTGATCCCACCATCAATGAGCTTGGGCAAGCTCAGCAGTTTGTACGGCGTCACCGCGCCCTTCGTCCATTCGACCCAGGGGCCCACCACTTCATCTGAGAGCAGCTCTTGGAGGGCTGCGTAGACCTCATCTGCCGGTTTACCCAGCTTGTTCGCCATGCAGAGCACTGTGCAGTTCAGTGGAGCTGTGTCGTATCTCTTCAGGTGCAGTACTATGCTCTTCTTCAGATCGGCCATGTCCTGCTCTGGAGAGGCCTCGGCTGGTTCGCCCAACTCCTCGACCTTGCTAACCGTCCTGATCCCACCTTCGAAAACGTTTTTATGCAACGTTGTAAATCAACGCCGCACATAAATGTTTTTCTCGGACATCCCCGAGGAATGATCGGTTGGCGGATTCCGTGATTGAACCAAGGAGGGATTCGGCTGGATCTGGAGATCTCGCAAGGGAGGGTGCGGGACCCCCACCCTGGTTTGCATGCTTGATCGTCGGGCTGACAACCGCGATTCTCAACGCGGCTTTCTTCGCCATGGCGAACGCCAATCTCACCCTGTTGATCCAGGTGATCCTAGCGGGTACGCTCCTAACGGCATACGTTGGCCTACTGAGACATGATTGGAGAGAGGAGACGGCCCCATTTGATGCATTGGTCCTGCTGGAACTCCTAGAGCTGAAGAAGAGGAATGTCAGGAAGCTGTGAGGGAGGCTTGAGACAGACCTAGTCGTTCCGGGCACTAGGATTCCTGTACCTGGTCAAGGATAAACTGAAATGGCCTTCTGTCCGATGACTATGGATTCGTGTGTTATGGGGCAGGTGGACGATGCGCTCCCCGGTGGGGGTTTTAACCCACTGTTCGCTGTCCCCTTGGTCTGCGCTGGCTTGGCAGGCGCATTCGTGAGCGTCGCCCACAATCGTCACCCCACACCTTGCATGATACTCCGAGGAATCTGTGATCGATCTCGAGCGTGGAGCGGCGGGACAGGCGGCCCAGATCATCCGCGGGGAGGTGCCCACCAACCTCGTCAACCGCTATGCGGTTCGCCACCATGATATCGCACACACGCGATCCCGGTGAAAGTGGCTGGCGTCCCTACTTCGGAATCCCTGACTTGCACGGAACACCTGTCTGGCATAGACCGCAGCCGTAGCCCTCGAAGCCCTCGAACCCCAGGTGCCTCTTCACATACTCCCGCATGATGTTGATGTACCTACGGCAGAGCTCCTTGTTGTGCCCCTCCTTCGTGATGGCACCGATGGGGCACCGTTCGATGCACTTGCCGCACGTTCCCTTTCTGAAGTAGAGGCAGTACTCATGATGATCCGTGTAGGGCCGCCCTGTGGCCGGGATCCTTGTGTGTGCAACGACCGACCCCACACGGACAGCCTGGCCCACAGCAGTGATGAGGCCATCGGAGAGGCCGAACGTCCCAAGCCCGCCCGCATAGGCAGCGTGCCTCTCGGACCATGTGCGGACCGTCCCATAGCGCGTCGATGTTGCCCTCTGGTACAGTGGTGAGTGCAAGGGCGCCACGGCCAGAATCCCTTCTTGCCCCAGGATCTGTACGAGGTGTCTTCGCAGCTTCTCGTTCACCTCTTCCCCAAAGGTCCTTGCCCTAACCCATCTCTGGGTCGGGAAGCACCTCTCCATGCGCATCTCAGCCTTCGTGGCCTCCGTGTGGGGCAGTACCCAGCTGATCACCGTGAGGTCCTCCGGCCCGGCCTTGATTCCTTTCAGTTCCGGCGCCATGATGTCCATCGGGGAAAGGTAGAAATCACCGATATCCTTCTTGTAGAAGCCGTAGAGTGAATCCCCTCCACTGCTGAAGCCCACAAGGGGCGCTCCCCAGGCTGGCTCGGCCGTGTCGGCGCCAAGCGTGTTCTGCGGGGATTGGATGAACTTCTTGACTTCCTGCTCGATCCATCGTGCTGAGATTCTACCGCTCAACTCATCCACCCCTACATGGCGGCAATCCGGTGATGACATGCTATGACGGTTGAAATGTTGTCGCATGGGGCATATGTTGCCTGGACCAGTATTCAATGGGGTCGCGTCAGGCATTCCCACTCCGGCCGGTTGAACAAGCGACAACCATTAAGAACCCCGGATTTCGTCGCCTCTGCCGAGGTGGGCGTATGGCTCCGAATGTGCCGATCTGCCAGAGCTGCTCGATGCCAATGGCAAAACCCGGGGATTTCGGAACGAATGCAGATGGGAGCATGAGCAAGGACTACTGCACCTTCTGCTACCAGCGTGGCAAATTCACCTTCCAGGGTACCCTCGACCAGATGATAGAGCGGCTTGCCTCGATGTCAGGCACGATGGGCATGACCGAGGAGCAGGCAAGGGCGACGGCAAGGACCGTCCTGCCGAAGCTCAAACGATGGAAGAAGTAGCCCTAGCCTGACCGTCCTCCGGCACCATTAACCGGTCGGCTCTTGCGTTCGTCGTCTCCGCGTTTCCGTTGACAGCACTGTCCCGAATAAGGGAACAGGACCTTCGCCATCCTCTTGTAGCTCCTGTTCACCGTGCTCGCGCTCACCCCGATGGCCTTTGCAGCGTCTTCCTGTGCTATTGGCCTGCCCCACATGACGGTGGACATGTACAGCACCGCGGCCGCCATGACCGGCGTTCGCGGGGTCCGTTCTGGCTCGGCACGCAGGTAGGCGACCACGAGGTCAGCCGCCCTATCCAGGATTGCCGGGTCCGTGTTGAGCTTCGAGCCGATCGATTTCAGTTCCTCAAACGTTGCCTGAGCCTGGCCCTTCATCATAGAGTACGACCCCTTTCGGGATCTGAAGGCTTTCCATTTTGCCTTCTTGCAGAAGGTCCATCCTACGATCGGGGAACGGAGGGACCGGAAACTATCTATCGTCCCTTGTCACCCATGGTACCCTGTCGAAGCACCTGTCAAATGAGTAGATGTTCGAGATTCCGTATCTTTCCATGATCGCAAGGTTCAGCGCGTCGTTGAAGTCCATTTGGTACGTCGGCCTGAACGTGAAAGCCTTGGCAGTCTCATCCCACCCACAGCCGAGCTTCCTGAGATGAGCCAAGCTGATTAACAGGTCATGGAGAAGGGAAATCGATTTCTCGAAGCATTGGATGACATAGGTTCTCTTGGCCTGGGAGAGTTCCCGGCTTCTGCGGGCCTGAGCGATTCTGAATTCGAAGAGGCTTGTAAGCTCAGACAGGACGATGACGGACGTCGATGCTTCCTCGCCATCTCTTATCCGGCGTATGATGCTGGCGGCCCTCGACCCATGCTGCTTATCTTGGAGCAGGTGATAATAGAATACGTTCGAGTCCACAAGATGAACCGTCAATCAGGTCTCCTCTTTGGTCTTGGCCTTTGACGCAACGGCCTTCAGCAGGGCATCCTCCAGCTCTTCGACGGTGAGTTCCGGCTCCACCCCTTTGAGGACTCCCCTAGTTCTCTCCACGAGATCCTCCTCCAGCCTAGGCACGATCAACCGAATCTTACCCTCCTGCAGATGGAATCTCACCTTGTCCCCCTTCTTCAGGTCCAGCCGTGCCCTCAAGTCGCGGGGTACGGTGAGCCTTCCTTTCTCCAAGACCCTGGTTTCCCATTCCGATGCAGCCATGGTGTACAATCGTAGGTGTACAAATAAAAGTGTATCAAAACGTACGCTGCAATCCTTTTTGATCCCCGCTCAGCTTCTGAGATGTCTACATGGCCTAGGTTCTTCGGTATCTCCTCGAATGGACCTTGTCCGATGCCGCCTGATCCCAGCTCTGGAAGGGGTTGAGACCAACGGAGACATACAGAGAGGGGCGATGTGATTGGCCCATGACCGTGTCACCTTGAAGGTGATCAGGAAACCCAAGCCCGGGACAATGAACATGCTGCTGCTGAAGAATGGATCCCAGCCGGTTCTGACCGGACCCGGCAACCTGATCTTTGGATGCGGGAATCCCAAGTGCCGGGCCATTCTGGTGGAGGGCGTGTACCTCTCCGATGTGGTCATCGTGTGCCCGCAGTGCGGCGCGTACAACGAGACCCCCAGCCTTCCTCCCTGAAGGGAGCAGAACAGACCGACGCCGCACAGCCCACCTTGGCCCGCCGATCCTGGGACGTGGCAGATCCCAATCGCTCGGAAGATTGCTGCGCACCCCGGGCAGATGGCCATGTGTAGCTAGGAGACGGTTGGTTGTTGGGCCCAGTCGCGGGCCTTGTCTTCCTCTCTGCGGACACAAGCAATAGGAGGAACGCGAGACATGCGACCGCTTCCGTGATCTCGGGGATCTGGCCAATCAACTCTGCATCGTAGATCTTCAGAATGCCGTCGTACCCTCCCGACGCAACGAACCTGCCATCCATCGACCATTCGACGACCTCCCCCCAAGAAGCCGGGGTGACGTTACACACAAACAACCCTGTGCTCGTCAGGACGCTGACGCAGTCACGACCAGACGAGAAGGCCAGGTACGTGCCCGTTGGGGACCATGCTACCTGTGAAACCCCTCCGGCCAACGGGGTGCTCCACACGGCATTGCCTTCGAGATCCAAGACGCTCAGAGCGATGCTCCCGACGCGCGTATCCATCCCCAGCACCGCTATGAGATTCACACCTGGGCTCCAGGAAATCCACTGCACCCTATCTCCGACCGGTCTGAATCTCTTCACTATCTCACCCCTCGGCATCTCCCACAATATGACCCACCCCCCAAGATCGCTCGAGGCCAACCACTTCCCGTCGGGCGACCACGAGAGGGCAGGAATGTACGTGCTGTGCCCGGTGAGCGTGGCCAGCAAGTTCCCGGTATACCCGTCCCAGATCCTAATGGATGCATCCATAGCGGTGGATGCAAGGTAGCCTGAATCGGGCGACCATTCGACACATCTCACTCCCCCTTTCTGGGGGGTCGAAGCGAGGATCTCACCTCCGCTTGCCAGTATCCTTATGCTGCTCGCGTCCCCTACCGCCACCTTTGTCCCATCCCCGGACCAGTCGATCGACATGATACTCCCGAAGGGTTCAACCCCAAGGCTCCATGTGTCCAACGTGCCCGAGTCAAGGTGATAGATGCCCAGGTCTTCCCAGCCGAGGTTGAAAGCGATCTCTTTGGAGGTAGGCGACCAAGCAACGTCCAGTATCTGGGATGTGTGATTCCGCATCCTAAGCGTCTGCCTCGTGCTTGGGCTCCACCTGTAGAGGGCACCGCTCTTGGATGAGGCAATAACCGACCCATCAGGGGCCCAATCCACCGACGCAAGCTCATTCCCTGAGGGCAACGTCTCCAAGAGGCCTCCGACGGACCTAATGATCCCTAAGATGTCTCGTTGCACCATATGCCACAGTCGCACATCCCCGTCCAGCGAACAGGTCGCCAGCATCGATCCGTCCGGTGACCATGACAGATCCGTCACCTGCCGACTGTGCCCCTTCAACTCCAGATAATAGCTGAGCTTTCCCCAGACCTCCCATGCTGGGACAGATCCATCGGAAGATCCAGCCCCAGCCACCCTATCCATTCCGGGCTGCGCCCCGGACGCTGCCCACCTCAGGCAGGTGAACCGGCCGGTCCGCATTGGAGAGACCAGGACCTCCAAATCGGGGTAGCTCAGAATCCTGGCCGTGCCCTCCGCAAAGCCCACTGCGATCATCGATCCGTTTGGCGAGAAGGAAAGGCTCATCGGTTTTTGGACATTCGGGACGTGACATTCTCCCTCCGGATCTCCTTGCCCTTGTCCCAAAGAGCCAAGAATCCGTCGTCGCCCACGGTGGCAATGACATCGCCACCCGGATGCCAGCCAAGGTCTCGAACCGTGCCAGAGTGCGCGGTCCAAGCAGCTTCCAGTCCTCCCTTGTTCGACCATGTGGCGACCATGCCGCTCACGTATCCCGTCGCAACGCCAGAGGAGTCAGGGCCCTACCCACCGGGAGCCGACTTTGAGAAGAGGACGAGTAACATTTAAGTATCTCAGATATAATAAATGTTTCGGCGGGCGTGAGCGACGAAAACGTCTTTCGGGCGCACCGCCCAAGAAGGATCGGTAAGGGGCGCTTGAGACGAAGGGCAGTCTGGTTTCTTGGTGGTTACGATGTCTACATCGAATGCAACCATACTTGGGAGGTCGTTCGGCCTGCACGTACTTGACGCGCTGCGTGAGAGGCCCGAGCTGAGCTTCTCCGCCCTCCTGTCTGAGCTGGGCATGAACAGGGCCACGCTGAGCCGGACCCTGGCGGATCTGGTGACGCAGGGCTACGTTGACAGGAGGCCCTTCGGGCGCCACAGGTACTACACGATGACGGACCAGGGTGCGGCGAAGCTGAAGGAGTTGAGTAACCCCATCCTGACCGAGGACAGAATCGCCCAGCTGGTCTTCAAAGACCTTGGCGAGAGGGGAGTCCTTGAGCGATACCCCGGGGTCTCGCGGGAGGCAATCCTGCAGGCCAGTCGCTCAAAGGTCGCTTCCATGATCAAGAAGATCGAGCAAGAACTGGATGAAGAGCTTAGAAAGGGAGGATAGCAGTTTCGGGGGTTGTGTGATCTGAGCAAGGACCCGATGAAACCGACTCTCCCGCCCGGCCTTGAGCTGATCATCGCCCGGGCCATAGCGAGGGAGATGAGGCGTAGCAAGTTCGAGAGATCGGTGCTGGAGTTCCTGGTCTCCCGCCGGGGCATGAGGGTGCCCCAGGGCGCAGACTCCGTCTTGGACGAGCTGCTTGCCCTAGCGATCACAAAGCCAAGGTGCTCGATCTGCGGGAACCATTTCCCCTGGGAAGAGATCGAGCGCTGCTCGGCCTGCGGAAGAAGGTACTGCAAAGAGTGTTCGGCCCAGGATGCCTGCAGGAAGTGTGCTGAAGCGGCACGCGCCTCACAGGCTAGGCTGCTTCTGGAGTCCATCTGGTGCGGCGTGGGGATCTTCGGAGTGGCCTCTCCGCAGATGCTGTTTTTCTACCTCCTAACCGAGCACCCGCTGGCGGCTCTGTACTCGGGGATCTCGCTTACGGCCCTGTGCGTATGGCTGGCCCACCAGAGGAGCTACCCATGGAAGGCCGCTGCACGGCTCGTCACATGGCGTTAGATCGACTCATTGATCCCCCGGAACGAACGCGAGGGGTGTGATGACGGGACACCCCGACAGAGGAGCAGCAAGGAGCTGTCGAGAAGCAAATGGCCTAGGTGCCGACGCGGCGAGGAAAGAGAATTGGCAAAGAAGATCCCCAGACAAACCCGTCGAGTCCTTTGGTTCAACGGAGTGGAGAACCCTTCTTCGATTCAGGGACGACGCCCCCTTGGCTGAATTTCAGAATGTCTCGAAGAGCTACCCTGGACCGGGCGGCCGTGTCGATGCGTTAAGGGGAGTGTCCGTTGCCCTTGAGCAGGCCGAGTTCTGCGCCATCGTTGGTCCCTCGGGCTCGGGCAAGTCCACGTTGCTGCACCTCATGGCAGGTCTCATCCACCCCACAAGCGGCAATGTTCTCTTCAAGGGGCTGGACGTAAACGCAGGCGAACTCTCAATCAGGCAATTGATCCTCCAGGAGTTCATTGGACTGGTTCCGCAAGAGGTAAACCTGATCAGGTATCTGACTGCTCGCGAGAATGTGGAGCTGCCCATGGAGATGATGGGCGTACGCTCCGGAGAGAGGAAGGAACGGGCGCTCGAGTTGCTGGAGGAAGTGGGACTGTTGGAGCGCATTGACCACCTTCCGTTTGAACTCTCCATGGGCGAACAGCAGAGGGTTGCACTCGCTCGCGCATTGGTCCTCAATCCCGCTCTGGTTCTTGCTGATGAACCCACCGCGAATCTTGACTCTGGCACGGCCAGGAAGATCGTGGCCTTGATGGCCAAGGAGAGGGAAACAAGGGGAGCAACCTTCCTGTTCGCCACCCACGACCCAGAGGTGACCGAGCTCTGCGACAGGGTCATGACCATCAGGGACGGAGTCCTCCGGGACGCCTCCGCGCCGATCGCTCCCGATGTGGAACTTGAACCCCAGTCTTTCTTCACGGCTGTCCTGTTTGGCCACCTTCGGTTGCGCATCGCTGAGGAGCTTTGCGGACGGACCTTTGAGCAATCGGAGCAGGTCAGGATCCTAGATACCAGCTTCCGGGTCACCGCACCGGGCCTGGAAGACCCACGCTTCATGGTCGCCGAGCATTCGCGCATATCCTACCGCGGGGGATGACCACGCCGAACGAACCGCAGCTGCATCGGGCGGGAGGGCTGTCCATTGCCCAGGCACTGTTGTTCAGTGTCACCATCATACCGGCGGGTTGTCTGCTTCTTTACAGTCTGGGCGTCCTCTACATACTACGCATCTTCACCACAGACTCACTCGGACCCATGCTCCTTTCGCCCTTCCTAGTCCTGATCTTCCTGTTCTACCAAACCGCTCCCAGCCGGGCAAGGAGCCTCCCCATGTTGAGAGGGCTGACAAAATTCGATACGTCGGCTATCGGGGGGGAACCTGGCTTTGGCCCCCCGATCCCCAAGAACAAGATCTGTGACTTCTGTGGAATGGAGTTTGGCGGCGAGGTCTGCGGCATCTGTGGAAGAGCCATGTGCGATGGTTGCTTCCCGGTCAGGCACCCGATACAGGCCTGCCGCGAATGCTTAGTCTGTCCCATCTGTCGAAGCCGACAGGTCTGGCTATCCTGCTGCATCTGCGGCAAGTGGGTGTGCCCCGACTGCTTCGAGAACCATCTCTGCATAGAATGCGCAAGCAAGAGGGTCTTCGGGAAAGGTGCCGACAGTCCTGCTGCCCCTGTTTCCCCAAGAAGGTTGATACTGGAGCCTATGGTCGCCCTGTCCGATGCAGTGTGCCATGAGCTCACATCCTACGCCAAGGAGCTGCTTGCCGGAGCCGTCTTGAGACTTGGAGATCGCAGGGACATCCTAGACGTTGGGTTCACGGTCATTGCAGTATCACCCATAACCGGTGGAGCTCTGTCCGTCGACCCCAACACGGTTGTCAGCCTCGTCAACCGTCGAGGAAGAGATGCCAGACTCAGGATGATCAGGAGGAGTTCGAACTGGCCCATATGTTTCGTTGAGGGTTGTCACTTCGCCATAGGAAGAAGGTGTGTGTCGTGCAGCAGGTTTGTCTGCCCCAACCACTCAAGCTTCTGCGCAAGCTGCAAGAAGATACTCTGCTTTGAGTGTGCCAACGAGGGGCTATGCAAGTTCTGTTGGAACCTGAAGCTGGGGATCCGCCCGAAAGTCTCGTTCAGGGAGATCGCCCGAGTCCTGTTCCGGCTGTACTGGCTCATTCCGATCTGGGTGATCTTCATATCAGTATTCTACTATGGAGAGTTCCTCGAATCGGTTAACCCGTCCCTCCGTCCTTTGATCTCCTTTGGCATAATCGTCGCAGGTCCGATCCTCGCTATCCTGTACCCATTGATCAGGACACTGAGACGGCGCTCAGATGAGATGTCGGGGGGGAAAGAGTAAGGACCGAACGATCCAAGACTGAAGGTCGGAAGGGAGTAGGATCGATCTTCACAAGCAATCATCTCTAGCGCTCATGTGCCTCATGCCGACTTGGGGACGGCCCTCGCGGCCGGGGGAAAAGGTAAGTACTATCTGAAGGATCTCAAGCCAACGAACAAGAGCATCGGAGTGGGACTTCTGCTCTCTTCGATGATCATCACCGTTTGTACCAGCGATATCCCCTTGGCGAGAACCGGGACCTGTGGACAACCGTGGCTTCCGCCATCGGGCTGGCCCTGATGCTTTCCGGATTCATGGGAGCGGTCGTATCCCTGTAGGTGCTTTCCGAGCCAAAAATACAAAAGGAAGCTTCTCAAAGCTCACTCCCAAGGTGCGAAAGAATGGACGTCAGGAAGTATCGGGGGATGCCGTACCACTTGTGGAATCCCTTCACCGCCATGGAAGAGTTCCTTCCGTATCTCGGCTTCGGCACCACGATCATCACACGTGGGGATGGCCCTTACATCTACAACGACAGGGGGAAGCGCTACATCAACGGCCTTTCGTCGCTGTGGAACGTGGCCATCGGGCATGGACGCGAAGAGCTTGTGCAGGCGGCTTCAAAACAGATGCGGGAGCTTGCCTACTCCTCCTGCTTCGGTGGCCAGGCACATCCCCGTGCAATCGAACTGGCAGCGAAGCTCGTCCAGATCACAGACGGACGCTTCCAGCACGTCTACCTGGGTTCGAATGGCTCGGAGGCCGTGGAGACGGCCCTGAAGATGGCCAGGCAGTACCACCAGCAAAGCCTCAATGCCAGGGACCACGATCGGCAAAAGATCATCTCGCTGAGGGGCTCCTACCACGGCGTTTCCTACGGAGCTCTGAGCACATCCGGGTCAGAGAAGAATAGGGCGAAATACGGGCCACTGGTCCCCGGCTTCCTCCAGATCGAGCCCCCCTACTGCTACCGCTGCCCCTACGGGCGGGATGGTTACCCCGGGTGCGGCCTGGAATGTGCCATCGCGCTGGAGAAGATCATCCAATCGGAGGGGCCCCAGACGATCGCAGCATTCATCATG
>Ga0315307_1001418_pt1 | contig 10697 bp, 10 predicted proteins | sample TDP2_MG_FD_203079 | JGI IMG/M metagenome (GOLD analysis project Ga0315307, IMG submission 203079) | Freshwater sediment microbial communities from Lake Towuti, South Sulawesi, Indonesia - TDP2 | ecosystem: Environmental > Aquatic > Freshwater > Lake > Sediment | place: Indonesia: South Sulawesi... | reverse complement strand
AAGACAAAACTGAGACAGTTGAAGTAAAAGCTGGACACACAGGAAGCATTGTTACGCATATATATTTCTTACCTATTCATACTAAGCGATTTGCGAAATACGTCATGTCTATTGCTTAAATTCCAAAATCTGTGAAGGCAACAAGTAACCAGAGACGAGAAGAAAATGAGAATACTGATCATTGGTTTGGACGGTGCGAGTCCGCAACTAATAGAAAAATGGATTAGCGAGCTGCCGACGTTTAAGAAGTTTAGAGAAGAGGGAACAATGGGCTTATCTGTTCCGCCTGCTCCAGCCCAAACCCCTGTTGCATGGACAACTTTTATGACTGGAAAAAATCCGGGCAAACACGGCGTCTTTAGCTTCGCAATGAGACAGCCGAAAACGTACGAAAGAAGAATCATAAACCCTGAATCAATAAAATCAAATACCATCTGGCGCATCTTAAGTGAGCACGGAAAAAAAATTGGCGTCGTAAACATGCCGATGACGACTCCCCAAGAAATCAAAGGTTTCATGATACCAGGTTTTCTAAACAGAGATGAAGGTATTCCTCACCCACTCGAAGTAAGGAGAAAACTGCGACACAAGTTGGGCATAGAACGAGTCGCCGGAGACCTAGAAACCCATGTCCTCGACAATGTTAAAAATGACCCTGACGCATTTTTTAGGAGAGTTAATGAAATAACCGACGAGATGGCTGAAGTCAGTCTGTTCTTGATGCAGGAGGAATGGGATCTTTTCGCAATGGTTTTCATGGGAACAGACAGACTTCAACACTTTTTCTGGAAGTACATTGACGAAAAGCATCCAGAACATGAGAAAAACCGATACAGCGAAGAAATCAAAAAATACTATAAGAAAATAGATGGCGTCATAAAAGAATTCTTGGATGCTGAACCAAAAGATACGACAACAGTTTTGCTGTCCGACCACGGTTTTTGCCCAGTTCAAAAAGAAGTTTTAATCAACAATTACCTCGAGGAATTGGGAATGCTGAAGGTTAAAGATGGAGAAATAAACTTGGAGCAAAGCAAGGCGGTTTCGTACGGGTATGGTGACATATGGCTTAACGTAGAAGGTAGAGAGCCAAACGGCGTAATCACACCGGGCAGAAAATATGAGGAAGTGAGAAAAGACATAGCAGATGCTCTCCTAAAGTTGGAAGTTGATGAAAAGTACCCGATAAAAGCAGTAAAGAAACGGGAAGATATCTATTGGGGGCCCTACCTAAATGAGGCTCCAGACCTCCTCATTTTCTTTAGATGCGGATGGCAAGCAGCAAGAAACCCAGAGATAAGCACTACAAAAAGACTTGATAAGAGGTATGTCATTGACAATCCAAGATGGAGCGGAGGGCACGACGGCACACATGACCCATCAGATGTCCCTGGCATAATAGGGATTCTTGGTCCTAGGATAAAAGGTGGTGAAGAGGTACGAGTTCATTTCTGGGATGTCGCCCCAACCATACTTAACTGGATGAAGGTTCACGTACCTACAGACATGGATGGAAAACCTCTAAAGTTGTAACTCTAGCAAAAGAGTATAACTTTTAAGCGTATACTGTTGATTATTTCTTGATAAATCATGGCTAAATACGTGAACATATCAATTCCAAAACCGTTGTATGATCGACTTTCGAAAGCTTTGGAGGGAAGCGGCTACCGCAGCACGACTGAATACATCGTTTTCTTGATTCGAAAATATTTGCCCGAGTTAGAGGCTCAAGACGCTAACAGAAGGTTAGAGGCGCTGGGATACAAGTAGCATACGATACTATATGATATATCCGTGACATAACACTTAAATATCCGTAATGCACTGGTTTTCATCAAAAAGAGAGAGGATTTTAATTGGGCGTCAAAAGCACAGACACCGAATATTTAGAAGAACTTGAAAAGAAAAGCATCGCAATAATAAGAGAAGCCAAGGCTCAATTCAAAAACCCAGCGGCACTCTGGAGCACAGGAAAAGACTCCACAGCAACCATCTGGCTCTGCAAAAAAGCCTTCTTCGGCAAGATTCCCTTCCCAGTTATACACATTGACACTGGCTGCAAATTCCCAGAAATCTACGAGTTCAGAGACAGACTAGCTAAGGAATGGAGCCTTAATCTAATCATCGCCAAAAACGAAGAAGCCATAAAAAAGGGAGTATCACCCTATAAAGACCGATTCGAATGCTGCACCTTACTAAAAACTCAAGCTCTAAAAAATCTTCTCGAAAAAGAAAAATTCGACGCATTATTTCTCGCCATACGAAGAGACGAACACGGAATAAGAGCCAAGGAAAGATACTATTCTCCGCGCAATGAAGAGTTTAAGTGGAATTATAAAGATCAGCCAGCCGAAATGTGGGACCTCTATGTAAAACCCTCCGAAGACTTCTCCCACATGAGAGTCCACCCCATTCTACACTGGACAGAATTAAACGTGTGGCAATACGTCAAACAAGAAAAACTACCCATAAACCCACTTTACTTTGCAAACAACGGCAAAAGATATAGAAGCCTAGGCTGCCAGCCATGCACCGTCCCGATTCCTTCCAACGCTAAAACAATAGACGATATCGTCAAAGAACTAAAAAAATCAAAAATTCCCGAGAGAGCAGGAAGAGCACAAGACAAGGAAAAAGCCTACATGATGCAGAAGCTACGAAGCCTAGGCTACATGTAGAATCAAGCTTAACGTAAGTAGACATGAATCGAAAATAACATAAGCTAAAGAGTGTCAAAATGAATCCCAAAAAAATCAACCTCGTCGTAATAGGCCACAAAGACCACGGAAAATCCACACTGATTGGAAGGCTTCTTTACGATTCTAACGCGATACCCGAGCAGAAATTGCGACAGGTTGAAGAAGAGTTAAAAAAATCTGGGAAAAAGGTGTTTGAGTTTGCCTTCTTATTGGATAGTCTAGAGGAGGAAAGAATAGGCGGCTTGACCATAGACATAATGCAGACGCCTTTCAAAACCAAAAAGCACCTCTACACGATTATCGATTGCCCCGGCCACAAAGAATTCATCAAAAAAATGCTCACTGGAGCGTCTCAAGCCGACTCCGCAATATTAGTGGTTTCCGCAAAAGAAGGAATTCAGGATCAAACTAAGCAGCACATTTTCCTAGCCAAGACCTTGGGAATTTCTCAATTGACCGTCGCAATAAACAAAATGGACAAAGTAAACTACGATGAGAAAAAGTTCCGGGAGATATCCAAAAAGCTCGAAGAGTTTTTGGGCAGCTTGGGTTATGAAAAATTTCCAATGGTTCCGGTTTCTGCCATTAACGGAGATAATGTTTTCAGAAAATCGAAGAAAATGCAATGGTACGACGGTTTAACTTTGGTTGAAACTTTGGACAACTTTACAAGTCCGTCCCTTCTGCCAGTAAACAAACCTCTGAGAGGCTGTGTTCAAGACGTTTACGAACTCGAAAAGGGAAGTGTCATCATTTCCAAGATCGAAACAGGGGTTCTGGAATGCGGAAAGATTGTCGTTTTTAACCCTTCTGGTGAAAAAGGATCGGTAAGGAAAATAGAAATGTTTGGACAAGAAATGAGAAAAGTTGGACCTGGACATTCAGTTGGGTTAATAGTAGATGGAATTAAGGGAATTAAAAGAGGCGAAGTGATTAGTTACCTGACATCTCCAGCAAGCCTAGTTCGAAGTTTCATTGCGGAACTGATTTTGTTTTCCGGAGTTGAGATAGAGAACGGCGATGTCCTAACGATACGTTGTGGAACCGCGGAGAAAAAATGTAGGGTGCACACGATTTCAGAAAAGATAGACCCCGTTAACCTTACCTTGCAAGAGAAATCTCCGAATGTTCTGAAAGAAGGGGATTTAGGAAGGGTGAGGTTTGTCGTCCTTGAACCAATTTGCATGGAGAAATATTCCGAGATCCCTCAGCTAGGAAGATTTGTTGTTGAGGGAAAAAAGGGAACGGTAGCTGCAGGCATCGTTCTTGAAGTTGAGGTTCCGGGGGAACCAAAAAAGCGCAATATCCTAAAGCGTAGGTGATTGACTTATTTGAGTTTCTTCTAGTTTGGGTGTTAGTAGGTTTTTTGGCACAACTCATCGATGGAGCATTAGGGATGGCGTATGGGGTCAGTTCAAGCGCTGTTCTCGTATCAATAGGAGTTTATCCGGCTCTCGCAAGTGCAAGTGTTCACACCGCAGAGATATTTATAACGTTTGCTTCAGGAACTTCCCATTTCAAGCTTGGCAATGTCCGGCGTGATATAATTAAGTTTTTGTTGATTCCCGGAATCTTGGGAGGTGTGGCGGGCGCTTACATCTGCTCCACTGTATCTGGTGAACCACTCAGAGTCGTCGTGGGAAGCATATTATTGGTTATGGGAATCATCATCCTCTGGAGATTCTCATTTAAACGCACATTGCATTTTAGAAAGGAAAGACCATCCACATGGATGCTCGGTTTGTTAGGATATATAGCCGCATTCCTAGATGCTTTAGGGGGCGGAGGATGGGGCCCAATCGCAACAACTACACTTGTAGCTAATAAAGTTGAGCCTAGCAAGGCTATTGGCTCAGTCAATTTTGCAGAGTTTTTCGTTACCCTCTCCGAAACTATAACTTTCCTCATCCTTATAGGACCTGAAAGGTTCAGCTGGGAAATTATCTTAGGCTTATTGGTAGGAGGGCTAATCTGCGCTCCAATCGCCGCATTCGGTTGCAAGAAAATACCTCAAAGAATACTAGGTATACTTGTTGGGGGCAGCATTACAATACTAAGCATACGCATGTTGCTTGAATTTTTTAAATAGGAGTGGATTTAATATCCTTACGCAAACACCTTGACGATTATGATTGAAAGACAAATTTCAGTCAGAAATGTCGGAGGAGCTGTTGATTTAGAAGAAAATCGCCCTCGGGCGCAGGGCAATGTCCGCTGGCATCTTTCTTGGAGTTGAGTTTCGGGGGGGACACTAAAAAAAGCATTGTCTAGGTGTGTGCGAGTAGTTTGCTAGACTTTCTTCTAATTGGGGTGTTAGTGGTTTTGTATAGTTCATTTTTGGGCACTAGTAATGGCATATTGGGGAGTTGCCTTCTTCAGAACCACGGTTCCATCTTGTAATAGTATCCATTTCAGCTTATCCTTGTCCTTTAGTTTCAAGTGTCTGTAGATGTTTCGGGGGATGGTTGTTCTGTGGCGGTATCCCCTTGCTGTGACGGTTGATTCTTCGATGATGATTATGTCTTCTACCTTCATAGTGGGCTCACTGTATTGAAACAACTTTTATAAAATAAATAGTTATTGGTATACTATTGGTATTGGTATACTATTGGTAACATCCCGTTGGAGAACTTGGAGATTGACATGAACAGAAAAACTGTAGCTATTATTGCGTTCATCATCATAGTGGCTATCGTTGTATACAGCTATCTCGGCACTCTAGCTGAGTTTGAGTTTATTCAGAAACCGTGATCGGCATGAAAGGAAAAGCTGTGGTCATAACCGCAATACTGCTTAACGCTACCGTCTTCGTGTATAGCTGCTTCCAAACACGCGCCATAGAGGTTTCAGGGGCATGGGCACTGTATCCAATGATGGTCAAATGGGCCGAAGAATTTCAGAAGGCTTATCCAGACGTTAGGATCGACGTATCGGCTGGCGGCGCAGGCAAAGGGATGGCCGATGCCCTCACCGGATTAGTTGACATAGGTATGGTGTCAAGAGAAATATATCCAGAGGAGATCAACAAAGGCGCATTTTGGGTCTCAGTGTGCAAGGACGCTGTGGTTCCAACCGTGAACAAAAATAACCCTGTGCTGGATGACCTCTTAAGCCGCGGAGTAAAGAAGACGGTCTTTATAGATATATGGATTAATGGAAACATAACCACATGGGGCGAGGTAGTTGGCAAACCGGAAGTGACTGACCCAATTAAATTGTTCACGAGATCCGATGCCTGCGGCGCTGCTGAGACATGGGCCAAATATATGGGAAGCAAGCAGGAGGACTTAGGAAAGTTTGCTGTGGGTGTCTATGGAGATCCAGGTCTTGCGGACGCGGTTAAAAATAACCCCCTCGGAATGGGTTATAATAACGTAAATTATGCCTATGATGAAAAAACGAAAAAACCAATTGAAGGAATAATGGTAATTCCGCTCGATCTTAACGAAAACGGGCGAGTTGACGAAAATGAGAATTTTTACGGCACCAAAGACGAGCTTATTGACGCAATAGCCACTGGAGTTTACCCATCTCCACCAGCGAGAAATCTGAATCTCGTGACTAAAGATGCGTTCGCGGGCATAGCCAAGGAATTTGTGATGTGGATATTGATTGATGGACAACAATATGCTCTAGAAACAGGATACATCCCATTGTCGCAGGAAAAATGCAGCGAAGAATTGGAGAAGTTGAAGTGACATGACTGTGAAAAAATGGCGGAATCCCCTTTTTCGTCTACACTATAATAGAAAATTAAGCGATCCTATTGCCAGCAAGCTTATGTTGGTGGTCACAATTTTTTCCGGCTTGATTGTCTTTGGCATGGCGTTCGCTCTGTTCTACAAAGCTTGGCCAATTTTATCAATTCATCCCATAGAAAAGTTGCTTCTGTCGTCCTCTTGGCGTCCAACTCGAGGAGAATTTGGCTTATATCCCTTCATAATGGGCACCCTGTGGGTGACAATTCTAGCCATGGTTTTGGCCATACCTCTCTGCCTCTTCACCTCTGTCTACCTCGCAGAATATGCTCCAAGCAAGATTCGCGGCATCATAAAGCCCATGATAGATCTGCTTGCGGGAATACCATCGGTGGTCTATGGAGTGTGGGGAGTACTGTTCATAGTACCATTGATAAGGGATTATTTGGCTCCACTTGTAGGCTCCACCACCACAGGCTATAGTGTGCTGGCGGGAAGCATAGTGCTGGCGATAATGGTTTTTCCCATAATAATTTCCGTGTCAGAAGAAGTGATTAGGGCTGTGCCCCAAGAGATTAGAGAAGCCTCATTTGCCTTGGGAGCCACAAAATGGCAGACCGTGAAGCATGTGGTTTTACGGAGTTCTTTTCCGGGTATCATAGCCGCTACAATTTTGGGCTTTAGTCGCGCCTTTGGAGAGACTATGGCAGTACTCATGGTTGTTGGAAATGTTAGTAAAGCTCCGTCTTCGCTTTTTGACCCTGCTTATCCTTTAACGGCGTTGATAGCCAATAATTATGGTGAGATGCTGTCGGTTCCCTTGTACGACTCAGCCCTTATGCTTTCAGCCCTGATCTTGTTGCTTGTAGTTTTGTTTTTCAGCATTTTGGCCAGAATTGTTTTGTCGAAAATCAAGAAGGGGTTTGTGATTGGATAAGAGAAAGCTCGAGGAAAATTTCTTTAAGGGATTGATGATTGCATCCACATTCATAGTGGTAGGAAGTCTCTTTGCAGTATTCGCAGTGGTGGTTTGGAAGGGTGCGCCTGCCCTGACCCTTTCTATGATCACACAGACCCCAAAGGGCGGATATTACTTGGGAAAAGAGGGGGGAATATTGAACGCCATAGTCGGATCACTCTACTTAACTGGTGAAGCTACCGCTCTTGCCTTCATACTCAGTCTTCCGATTGCGTTGTACTTGCATGAGTACGCCGAAAAGTCTAGATTGGCGAGTTTCATCCGGCTGTCTCTTGATGTTTCAGCGGGTGTACCCTCTATAGTATACGGGGCTGTTTGCTTCACTATTATGCTTTCCTTAAGGATGAGAGCATCTTTGTTCTGGGGCATCATTACGGTGACGTTGCTTATACTTCCTATCATGACGAGAGCCATGGACGAAGTGGTGAGTATGGTTCCTTTCAAGTTAAGGGAAGCATCCTACGCTTTAGGGGCAACAAGACTAGAAACCGTGTTAAAGGTCGTGAGTAGACAAGCATTGCCAGGAATATTAACGGCTGTTTTACTCGCCTTTGGGAGGGGAATTGGAGACGCTGCGTCTGTGTTATTTACCGCTGGCTTCACCGATCGTGTTCCCGTTTCTCTGTTTGACCCAGTCGCCACGCTTCCTCTAGCTGTCTTCTTCCAACTTGGCACCCCTACACCCGAGGTTCAACAGAGAGCCTATGCATCGGGAGTAATACTTCTAATATTAATACTCTTGATCAGCGTGGCGGCTAGACTCTTGACAAGAAAGTTTTCGAAGTTTGTGGTGAGGTAACAATGAACGATATGTCTAAACCGCGTGTAATTATTCAGAAACTGAACGTCTATTACGAAGGGCGCCATGTTTTAAAAGATGTAACCGCGAACATTCCCGAGAACCAAATCACTGCCATCATAGGTCCTTCCGGTTGCGGAAAGACAACACTGTTAAAAAGTCTGAACAGACTTGTAGACTTAGTCGACGGAGTTAGGTTTTCAGGTAAGGTGTTAGTTGACGGTGTAAACATATTTGACAAAGGGATCGATGTTACTGAAATAAGAAAACGAATGGGATTGATCTCTCAAACGCCCAACCCATTACCTATGTCGATTTACGACAACGTGGCTTATGGACCAAGAATCCATGGGACAAAAGACAAGGCGGAACTGAATCAGATAGTGAAACAGTGCTTGCAAGCCGCAGGTTTGTGGGATGAAGTGAAAAACAGAATAGGCGAGCCTGCCTCGAAACTCTCTATTGGACAACAGCAAAGGCTGTGCCTAGCCAGAGCTCTAGCCGTAAAACCAGAAGTTCTGTTATGTGACGAACCTACTTCAGCCCTTGACCCTGTATCTGCAGAACACATTGAAAGACAACTTGCTACCTTAAAGAAAGACTACACGATAGTGTTTGTTACGCATATCTTGAGGCAGGCAAAGAGGATCTCGGACTACGTAATTTTTCTGTACCTAGGCGAACTAATCGAACAAGGCAAAGCAGAGACGTTCTTCACCAAGCCGAAGGACCCAAGGACACAGGCCTACATAGAGGGCAAGAGCATTACAACCTAACTCAAGCCGTTAGAGAAAGGGGCAAACGTTCATTTTATAACGAATGACTGTCCATTAATAATTCGTTCGTTGATCAGATAATCAAAGAGGTAAAGCAATAATATGCAGTACAGAATTCCTTTAGCTGATCCTTACATGACCAACGAGGACGTGGAAGCCGTCGCAAAAGCCCTGAAAGAGAAGGCGCTCTCACAAGGGAAGTATGTTCAAAAATTTGAAGAACAACTTGCGAGATATATTGGAGTCAGGCATGCGGTGGCTGTTTCTAGCGGAACGGCGGCTCTCCACATAGCATTGGCTGCCATCGACACAAGTTCCAACGAAGAAGTGATAACACCATCCTTCAGTTTTGTCGCCACCGCCAACAGCGCTCTGTATCAGGGAGCTAAACCGATATTTGCAGACATAGACCCCGTAACCTACAACATCGACCCAGTCCAAATCAAGGCTAGAATTACAAGAAAGACAAAAGCCATAATTCCCGTGCACTACGCAGGCCAACCTGCGGATATGGACCCCACTCTTGATATGGCAGAGAAATATGGTCTCTACGTGATCGAAGACGCAGCCGAAGCCCACGGAGCTCTATATAAAGGGAAAAAAGCCGGTGGCTTAGGCAACCTTAACTGCTTCTCCTTCTATCCCAACAAAAACATGACAACCGGAGAAGGCGGCATGATAACAACAAACGATGACGAATTGGCTGAGAAGATGCGAATGATACGGTCTCATGGCCAAGATCAACGCTATCATCACGTTTTGTTGGGCTACAACTACCGAATGACAGACATACAAGCAGCTCTAGGTTTGATTCAGTTGAGAAGACTCGACTGGGTGGTGGAAAAGAAAGTCGAAAAAGCCACATACTACAACGAACGCATAGGCGAGCTGTTCGATAACCGCGTCCAAACACCCTATGTTGCGCCCTATGCCACTCACGTTTACATGTTCTACGCCATCCGTTTCAAGAGCAATCAATTAAGAGAAAAAGCCCTTACAGAACTGGAAAGAAAAGGAATTGAAACACGTGTCGCCTTTCCACCTATCCACCTTCAACCACTTTATCAGAGTCTCTATGGCTACGAAAGAGGATTGCTCCCAGTAACCGAGAAAACATCCGATACAATTTTATGCATCCCCATCTATCCACATATCACCCAAAAACAACAAGACTACGTCCTATCAGCACTAAAAGAGGCATTAAAATGAACAAGAAAGTGCTTGTGACAGGCGGCGCAGGGTTCATAGGCAGCGCACTCGTGCGCAGATTACTCGAAAAAAACTACAAAGTCACAGTTCTAGACAACCTAAGCATCGGACTAGGCGACAACCTGCCGAAAAGCAATCAACTAAGACTAGTAACAGGAGACATCAGAGACTTTGAACTAGTTTCGACAGTCGTACGTGATCATCAATATGTAATGCACTTAGCTGCCCAAGCCTTCATACCGTTGAGCTACGAGCTCCCTCTGCAAGTAGCCGAAACAAACTCCATAGGAAGCCTAAACGTTTTCAAAGCATGCCTAAACCATAACGTCAAGCGAATTGTCCACATAAGCAGCAGCGAGGTTTATGGGTCAGCAAAATACACACCGATGGATGAACAACATCCTCTATGCCCTCAAAGCACTTATGCAGTGGCTAAAGTAGCAGCAGACATGTGGGCTCAAACCTTTCATTGGGAACACAAACTTCCAGTGGTTATATTAAGACCATTTAACACGTTTGGACCTCGCGAAAGCCTAC
>Ga0315307_1001416_pt1 | contig 10702 bp, 14 predicted proteins | sample TDP2_MG_FD_203079 | JGI IMG/M metagenome (GOLD analysis project Ga0315307, IMG submission 203079) | Freshwater sediment microbial communities from Lake Towuti, South Sulawesi, Indonesia - TDP2 | ecosystem: Environmental > Aquatic > Freshwater > Lake > Sediment | place: Indonesia: South Sulawesi... | reverse complement strand
GGCTTGAAACCGCCTATTATGAAAGGGAGTGGTTCACTGGCAACGACGTTACAACGGCGTTCCACCAGATGGCAGTCAATAACAAAGCGATAATATTAGAACGCGAGGCGGCGTTAGGGCTTGATTTGGAGGTAGGCGACACAATCTCTCTTACCTTTGGCCCCGAGGTTCATATCCTGGAGGTCGTTGGGTTTTTCGGTCCAGAACCCCCTGAAGATCAATATCGCTATGGGGGGATAGCCTACTATTCCTATGTGCCTCAAGGCTTCTACAACCTAGTAGAGTACAAAGGTTCTGCAACTGGAAGGGTTCTGTTGAAGCTTGTCTCTGGAGCCGACGGCAAGGCTGTGGCGGATCAGATTCGGGAACTCGAGGCCGAAAATATTGGCACGGTACAGTCGGTTGCGGAGGAACTTCAGGAGTGGCAAAGCAACGTTCTACTCAGTGGACCGTTGAATGTTCAACTTCTAGGCGTGGCTTTCGCCGTCGTTATAGCGGCTATAGGAACCGCTTTAGTCACGTCAGTGAGCTTGAGGGAAAGAGGCAGAGAGGTGTCAATTATGAGTGTGCGCGGTCTATCCTTTAAGCAGCTGGTTACGATGCTCCTAGCTGAAAATCTGGCAGTTGTGGTGTTTGCTGTGTTGCTTGGCACTGCCGTGGGTCTAATTTGGGTACGAGGGAATGTGGTTGCTGCTGACGCTTTCTCCTATTCCATTATTGCTCATCACATGGTTTTCCCAACGTATACTTTGCTGACCTTGTTCGCTTGTTTCGTTTTCGTGTTTGCTTCAACTATAACTCCGGTAATTGTTATGGCAAGAAGATTTGTTTCCAGACTTGAGAGGATGGTGAGATGAAATGGTAGGACAGGGAATAACGGTCAAAGATCTGATTAAGGTCTACCGAATTGGAAAGGTTGAGATTCAGGCCCTCAGAGGATTGACCATGTCTGTCAAGGAAGGCGAAGTAGTCTCTATTATCGGTCCAAGTGGAAGCGGCAAGACAACATTACTCAATATCATCGGTGGATTAGATAGCGCCACCGCTGGTCTGGTTCAAGTTGGCGACACCGAGGTAACTACTCTGTCAACCTCACAGCTGGTTGAGTTCCGACGAAAAACCGTTGGCCACGTCTTCCAAACCTTAAATCTAATTCCAACCCTAACAGCTACCGAAAACGTAGAGTTGCCCATGATCGCCATGGGAGTCTCCAGAGAAAAAAGAGCTGAAAGGGTCAAGACTTTGCTTGAAATCATGGGCTTGACCGACAGAGCTGATCACAAACCAGACGAAATGAGCGGCGGTGAACAACAACGCGTAGCCATAGCAGCGGCATTGGCGAACGATGCCCCAGTTGTTTTGGCAGATGAACCCACGGGTGAGCTTGACACCATGAATGCCAAGATAGTTGTGGACTATCTGGTTAAAGTAAACCGTGAACTTGGCAAGACAATAGTTATGGTTACCCACGATCCCATGATTGCCAGAGCTGCCCACAGAATACTGAGAATCGAGGATGGAATGATCAAAGCTGCGCTCACGCCTGACCAAGTTCTAGAAAAGGTGACTGCAGTCTCCTATGTGGATCAGCTTAGAGCCAGATTGAGGGACATTGATGAACAGTTAAAGAAGCTTGACGAAGAATTTAGAGCCAACAAGATAAGTGGTGACGATTACGTTGAACAGAGGCAACGTTTGAAACAAACAAGGGCTGGTCTTGAAGACGAGTTACACCGCATGGGCGTAGTGACTTAACTCCTAAACAAATTTGGAAGTGTTGGTGCTCCGGCCGGGATCGGGACACGAAATTACCAGTAAAAATACGCCTAGGATATGCTGAATGTGCTTTAGGATCACTATTGTTAAATCCTTTTGTCATGCATTTGTAGTCATCTTGGAGTAAGAGTTAAAATCTTCTGTGGAGATTATATATCTTGACAAAAGGCGTCGAGGAGTAATGACTCTTTTAACTGCTGAGGAGAAAGAATTGCTGGCGAGGGCGGCTAGTTTGATGGATGAGTTACTGGAAACCCTTGAAGTTGTACAAGATAAGAAGCTTGTTAAGGATTTGAAGATTGCTTTACGAGAGGTTGAAGAGGGTAGGACTAGGCCGCTGGATGAGCTTATACGAGAGTTAGACCTTGAAGGCGAAATTTGAAGTTAGATTTACGCCTCGTTTCTTAAAAGGAATCAAACCTTTGGATAGAGAGGTTCAAGTTCGGATACTTCGAGAAATCAACATATTAAAGACTAATCCCTACGTAGGAAAGTCTTTACGTGGTGAATGGAAAGGAGTCTACTCTTTAAGAATAGGAAATTATCGGGTTCTTTATCAGATCAAGGGAAGCAAGGTATTTTTGTTGGTTGTAGGTCATCGCAAACGCGTCTACGAATAAACTTAACCAAACTGACATCTGAGCTTGATCTGACATTTTTATTGGTAAATTCGTGCTCCAATTATTAGCATCATTTTCAAAACTACTCAGATCTACTCCAATTGGGCGTTTCTAACGAAAATAAGCCATAAACAAGCCTGATTTTTAATGGTGCTCCGGCCGGGATTTGAACCCGGGTCGGCGAGGCGGATGGAAGGGACAAGCTGACCCTTATGGTTCATGTGAGTTTGTCGACACACCTTTAGAGGAGTTTGAGAAGTTTTGTAAAGTGGACTTGGGATTAGCTAAGAAGACAGTGTGGCGTTGCCGTTACGAAATGGACAAGCTGGTTGAATGGTTAGACGGTAGAGCGGTTTCAGTCGATGTGTTAAGGAATTATCTCGAGCCCCTGCACAATGAGGCACGCAACAATGCCTTACGGAGTTTTCGACACTATTTCAGAGATTATCTCGGAAAACCTGAGTTAATCATGAGCTTCAAGTTCATTAAGACACTACCTAAGCTGGTTTTGAATCTTCCAAGCCAAGGGGACTTACGTGTTGCCTATGAAGCCTTTGAAACTGTTCGAGACAAAACTATGTTTCTCCTATACGCCTCAAGTGGGTTGAGACGTCAAGAACTGTTGGACTTAACTTTCGATGCCATAGATTTTGAAAAGAGAATGTTGGTTCCTGGACACAGCAGCAGAACAAAAACAAGTTACATATCCTTTTACAACGAAGAAGCCGAAAAAGTCTTCAAACAATATGTCGAAACCCTTCCCTCAAAAAAACAGAAACCGTTCCCCCTCACATGGAACGCCTATTTCAAAGCAGAAAGGAAAGTGAGGAAAGAGACAGGAGTAGACGTTTCTCCTCAGACTTTGAGACAGTGGTTCTGTAATGAGATGGGAAGGCTTAGTGTTCCCGACAGATTTATTGACGCTTTCTGTGGAAGGGTTCCCCGATCTATCTTAGCAAGACACTACACAGACTATTCACCGGAACGACTCAAAAGAATCTATGACAAGGCTAACCTCAAGGTGTTAGCCTAACCTCCCCCCTCTTTTTATACGTGCGCTATTCTGTTAGTTCAAGACAAGTTTTGCAGGCTTCGATAACTTTCAAGCCTTTTTCTGTTGTTCTATAGAACTTGCCTTCTTTCTTAATAAAATTCTTAGATAACAAATGGTTCAAATAGTATTTCGTCTGTGCGAAACTCAAGCCAACATTATACATTAGATGAGTCTTTCGTGTGCCATCCTTTGCCGTCTCCAGTATATCGACATATATACCGTGCCTGACTCTTCGCTCTCTCAGTTTTCTGCTTTTGCGTTTCGTTTCCACCCTTAACAAGTTTTAAACCTGATCCTAAAGTAGAATTGACTCATATTTTAGCAATACGCTTGAGCGTTAGTTTAAAGTGTTTTGCATGTGCTCCTCCAGAAAAGCTGAAACAAATATGCGATAGAGCTAACCTCAAAGTGTCAGCCTAAACCCCCACTTTTAATGGGCGCACAAAAAATGTTAAAGACCAAACAAAAAATATATGAAGTCTGCGTGCATTTGCAATTTTATAGTAATCTTCGCCTCACCATCATGGTCAATTTCTCGTATCAGTGACACTTTCATTCGGGAAACAGCTTGTTTGACGTCAACAAATATATTTGAACAGTATATTCTTAGCACTTAACAAGCCTTTTAGGCAAGATTGCTGAAAACTACTTAGGGACCTGCACTAAAGGTAGGAAGTATTATTTTTTGGCATTCAAAAGGTGATGAGACTGGAAGTGGTCTGATAATATGCGAAGGTCAAAACTGGAAATGTATATCGATATCCTTAAAGTCCTCGCTCATCATGGACCGTTAAAACTGACTCACATCATGTATAAGGCCAACGTAAACTGTAGCGTTTCGAAACAATACTTAGACTTTCTAATCCAGCAGAACCTCGTTGAAGAACAAACTTTGCACAAGAAAAGAAACAAAACAAGAGTTTTTTACGCCATCACGGAAAGAGGTAGAACTGTACTCAGATACTTTAGGGAAGTAAATAGTGCTCTGCAAATAACTGAAGAAGCTGCCATATTGGAAAAGTTTGGGGATAAACACACACTTGGCTATTATGCAAAGGGTTGTGATTATTGAAAAATGAAGAGCTCCGTGAAGTTCGATCCTTCAAAGGGGTGCTGAACAAAAAGACTAAGAAATGGGTTGTTCTGGCAAAGTTCAGAAATAACAAAACAAAAATTGTCGCTGGTGGATTAAATTCGAGAAATGAAGCACAAGAGTTCGTGAAACTTCTTGCCTCTCAGGCGCGATCTGTATTCCATTGATTTTACATGGTTTCTTTGTATGGGAAAGGTTGCTTTGTAGAGGTAGGGCTCTCAAATGTGCCTATTTCTAAGGTTGTCAAAAGTTCTGCGTATGCTCTCAACGCTTCATTATTTTCTTCCATGTTCTTCATGGCTTCTATTTCTTGGCGTTTACGAATTAGCTCCCTCTTAATTTTATGTATGATTTCAAGGTCGTTCAAGTTTGTCACCTTCAAATCCAAAATGAGTTTGCTTGGAAGTTATCATCTGCTTTGTTAACATGGAGAAATACCGAGCGCTGTATTACCAATATATCAATAGTTCGAATAACGACGCTATGTTTTAACTTTACGTGTAAAAACACAGCGTAGGCTAACAGGTGTTTGAGTTTATCTTTCATTTTTTGCGCGCATATATAACGGTGAAGCAGTCGCCACAAACGTAATAGTTGCCTTCCACTTTGTCCTGTTCTGCTTGGTCTATGTAAACTCCGCATTCTGGACAAGTAAACTCATTCGCGCCAGCGACTTCGGGGATAATGAAACCGACCAGACGGATTTTGCTTCCACACGTGTTGCACCGGATCAGTAATTCTTCCAAAGCTTGACCTTTAACCTTCGTCTCCAAAATGCAATAGACATCTTCTGTTTCATCTTGAGGAGATATGATAACTCCACAACTGGGACAGGAAAAATCTCCATCCCCATGAATTTTGGTCAAGTCCACTTCGTATGCCCGGGGCTGTTTCACTTTCCCTTCTCCTTCGCTTATCACCGGAAGTTGAACACCTCATAAGGCACCTATATAAATATTCCTTTTTTATCATTTGATGCACTGCTGCTTGCGCGGAGGGCTTGAGAAGAGTCCAAAATGTTGATTTTGAAACATTTTGCTGTGAAATAGTCCACAAAATTTTAAACTAAATCAAGAACATCTGGATAATGGGGCGCGCATGCAACCAAAAAACCGTTTAGTTGCTGAAAGAGAAAGGAGTTTTCTTTTTTTGCGCACCCCATATCCTCTCCACAAATGTTAATTGCACGTATTTAAGCTTTAGCGCACAAAAGTGTGCGTCAAACGCGCTTAACCTTCCCCATTTTTTTATTATGGTTTCCATACCAAAGTGAATGTGTGCGCGCAGAGTCAGAAAATGAAGCTAACGTTTTCCCCGTTTTTATGCACGCACAAGCCACGCAAAAATATTAAGTGCTCATTAGATCAGACATGTTGAGGGGATCAAAATGCATATCATAGTTTTGGGTGGAGCTGGCGTTATGGGTTCTGCTGCCGTGAGAGACTTGGTACAAAGTAAAATTTCGAGAGTTACAGTTGCTGACTACAATGTAAAAGCGGCTGAAAGGCTTGTAGCTGAGCTTTTGGATGAGTTTGAAAAAACAGATGTTTCCGCTCAATTCGCAGACGCTAATGACCACGCAAGTTTGATTAGGATAATGAAGACCGCTGATGCCGTGGCGAGCGCCATTGGGCCTTTCTATAAATTCGGATCTAAAGTGATTAAGGCTGCGATTGAGGCTGGCGTTAACTTAGTAGATATCTGCGATGATGCAGACGCAACCTTGGAGGCGTTTAAGCTTGATAAAGAGGCAGAGAAAGCTGGCGTCTCGATTGTGATTGGGCTCGGGATGAGTCCTGGACTTACGAACATTCTGGCCAAGTATGGTTCAAATAAAATGGATGCAGTTGAGAAGATTCATACAGCCTGGGTGGTTGGTGCCCTGGACCCAGGCGGTCCCGGAGACATGGAACATGGTTTCCATATGCTCACTGGTAATGTGCCCACCTTCAAAGACGGACAGTGGATAGATGTTCCTGCTGGATCTGAAAAAGAAACAGTTGGATTTCTACCGCCGATAGGGAAGGCTGAGGTATATCACGTTGGGCATCCAGAACCTGTAACTCTTCCGCGTTTCATAAAGGGGGTGAAAACTGTTACCAATAAGGGAGGATTGTTCCCGCCGCTGATTAATCAGCTTTTCAGTTTCCTCGTGGACTTTGGGTTCACCAGCACTCAGCCTATCAAGATTAAAGGGATCTCTATAATACCGAGGGAGTTCTCAGCTGCCCTTTTGGATCAACAGCGGGAAAACCCGGAACTGGTGGCTCCTCATGTCTTAGAGAAAGTTCTTTCCCTTGAAAGTTCATTGCTCTCAGCGACAAGGGTGGAAGTTAAAGGACGTAAAGGTGAGAATGTTGTCAGATATGTCTATCGTTCAGTCGGGCAGGTGGCACAGTGCACTGGCCCTCCACTTTCGATTGGGGCTCAAATGCTTGCAAGAGGCGAAATCAAATTAAAGGGTGTTTCAGCCCCTGAAGCTTGTATCGACCCCAAGACGCTTCTTAGCGAGCTTACTAAAAGAGAGATAGAAATCTACGAGAATCAGAGACGTTTAGTTCTATAACCATGCATGCACCTATGTTGGCTCGATGCTTAGGAAACCCTCAAAGTGTTAGCCTAACCTTCCTCCTTTTTAGAGTTGAACATCCAAAAGATCTTAATTCATGCGCATAGTATTAAATAATGCTCAGACTCATACAAGATATTATGATCATAAAATTTGGGTGTGCAATAGTCGATCCTACTTTGGCCTCAGCTGTTGAAAAGGCTGGCTTTGACTCGATTTGGGTGGCCGATCACTTCGCTCCTTTTTCACATGAGATGGGGCTGATGAATCCTGCAAGTGTTGGGAATTGGATGGCTCTGCCAATTTTGCCGCTGATCTTAAGCAACACGACCAGATGTGCAGCTGGCACAAACGTGTTGTGTCCCACCCTTAGATATCATCCAGCGATAATAGCTCAATATTTTGCACAATTGGATTACCTATTTCCAGGCAGGACTATCATGGGGGTTGGTGCAGGTGAAGCGGTTAATGAGACACCAATAGTGGGGCGTTTTCCGCCTTACCGAGAGAGGATGGAAAGACTGGAGGAAGCCATCGAAGTCATGAGAAAACTTTGGGCCAGTGAAGACTACTTCGACTATCAAGGGAGATACTACAAGTTAAAGAATGTGTTTCTCTACGCAAAACCGAAGGAGAAAATACCAATAGTAATATCAGCCTTTGGCGAAAAATCTGCAGAATTAGCCGGAAAGGTTGGAGATGGAATAATCATTCATTGGGCGAGACCGCAACAAAAGAGAAACTTAATCTTAGAAAGATTTGTTGAAGCAGCAAAGAAAACAGGCAAAGATCCGGAGACCATGATTAAAGCCGCTTACTTTCAAGGGGGAATAACTTCCGATCCTTTACCAGTTGTTAGATTCGCTAAATCCAGTTGGTCTTGGGCCAGGCTAACTTCTATCAATGAGCCGGATCCTCGAAAGGTAGACGAAACGGGTAGAGCATTATCTGACGAGGAAGTCCTCAAACACCTCACTCTTGTCCCCAAGGTGGACGACTTAATAAAAAGTTTCGACTCAGCCTTAAAGGCGGGAATAAATCACCTGATCATGGCGGATTTTACTCCTACCTTAGTGACATTCGACCTGGCTCCGCCGGAAGCCACGGATTGGCCGAAAAAAGTTCTTCCATATCTTAAGGAGAAATACCAATAGCAGGTAACCCAAAAAGTTGAGACAAATCTACGACAGGGCTAACCTGAAAGTGTTAGCCTAACCTCCCCTTTTTTGGTGCGTGCCCCATCACTCCAAATCCACTCTTGGACATACATATTTTCGAATTTGTGTCCAAAGTTTTTCGCACTCATCATAAAAGAAATTGTGTTGCCTTCCATTCACACATAGTTAGAAGTCTTAGCACATTGAGCTTAGAAGAGGAAAGGCTTTCAGGTTTGGGTAGGTATTCCTTGGAAAAGTACTTGGCCTTGAGCGTACCTTCTACGCATTTTCTCGGCTGTTGTTCTAATGTATCTTCCACTTCTTTCCATGTAAGATTCTATCGTAGGAATCGTTAAGCCTGTCCAACTCGCAATTTCTTTTATGCTCATGTCTGGATCGCCACACAGCTCAGATATGCGGTTGAACCTGAAGAAATGGAGATACTTCTTAGCATCTATGCGCTTCATTATGTTCCAGCTATCCCATTCACTGATAGGCCATACTCTTTGTTTCGGTTGAGTTTGCTTCCACTGTTCAACTATGAGGTTCACGTATGGAAAATCTAAGAACAATTCAAGTGGAGCCTCTCTTTTCCCATGCTTCCTTGCTATGGCGTGAATGATTAGTATGTCGCCTTTCATTTCGATATCTTCTTTCAATATGCCTGGGATCGCCTCAGTTGTTTTAGCTATGGGTTCACTATGCCTCTTGCATGGCGGTAAAACATACTTGTGAGGTTTGGCTCCTATCACTTCCGTTTTGCGTAAGCCTGTCCAATATAATAGAACAAGCAGACTCCTGATGAGTAATGGAGAATATTTGCCTAAGTTTATGCGGTCAACTTTCTGAAGCATTCTGGAGAAGATGGATAGCTCTATTCCTTTCGTTTGTTTGCCGTGTTTGTATCTGTGCTTGGGAAAATTGTGTTTGCTCAAAGCTTCCATCCTTCAATTAAATTGTGATTTAATTGGTTTGCGAGAAGAAAAGCTAAAAAATCGATTATTCCCCTTAAAATAGAACCAAAAATTACTGTATATATACATAGATAATATAGAGGCTTCAAACGGAAGAGATGGGGATGCATCAGCAATTCATAGTTCATAGACGCATCACTCGCTCGTAGGGTGTGTACTGATAGTTAGGAATCTTGGGATCAATCAGGTGGAAGGCTAAACGCAGTTGCCTTTCCACAGCCTCAAGCGCATTAACCTTACTACGCAACAACTCAACTTCAGAATTCACTTTTTGATATTCCTCATGTTGTGGGTCTCCAGGCTTAACGCCTAACCAGTTCCCAACTCCTCCGTGATACCTCATGTTGTCATGGATAAGCTGGTTCAACTGTTCCCTAAGCGGTGGAAACATCACTTCAGCCATGTAGTCTATGTAATGTGTCACAGCCTCCAGAATGAACTTCCATTCATTCTCGGTAAAGCGAAAACGTCTAACAGGCGACATGTCTGTTTTAGATGTCCACTTGCGGTATTTCCTTTTTGGCTGGTCTATTGCGTGCTCCCGCATCACTTTTCTTTCAGTTCACTCTCGGAGACACCTTCCGAGTCTTGAACAACCACTACATATTCATCTTTTTCGTTTGTTTCATGATCCCAAACAACCTTAACCTTGCTACCGTGAAAAAGTTTCTTACCTTCAGCCTTTGCAATTTGATACAAATCGCCTTTATCCTTACCAAGAGACAACTTAATAACCAAAGCCTTCCTCAATGTTTACCCTTCCTCTTTTTGCCATAAATCATATCAAAAAGCTCCTTGTTAGATTGCTGAATCGCTCGCCTCACTTCATTGATACCAAGTGCCTTCTCCAAAGCGCGTTGACGTTGTAACTCACGCTGCCTGTACCTTTTCTGAGCCTCATAGAGTTGTTTCTTATTTTTGTATGGCATGGTTCTCATAGAGGTTAGCCACTAACCTTTATATATGACTTATGGTTACTCAATAGGTTAGGCACTAACCCAAAATCATGGAGACAATGTTAAAACAGTGATAAAAAAAGATGGGTTCGCTGGGCAAAGCGAACCTCAACAAAGCTCATTACGAGAAACAGTTACAGTTTCTGAAGATTTAAGACTTTCGAGACAAGTAACATTCACAGCCAAACCCAAAACCTTCCGAATCCGCAGAGGCAAAACCATAGTTATCCGCCGATGCCAAGAAGTGATGCATCATTTATGGATGATGGGCCTCAAAAACAGAGTTAGACATGAACCCATCGAATCAGCCATTTTCTACTGTGTTGGTGGTGACTACCGGACCATAAAGAAGTATTTGGGCTTTAGAATCACATTGAGGAAAGGAAACGCCATCGAACCACCACAAACACGGTGGGTCCAAGGATACTTGGAGAGGCTTCATTACATTGATAGAGCTGGAAACGGAGAATATGTGCTTCGCCATGAATGTGTTCCTTTGAACT
>Ga0315307_1001415_pt1 | contig 10704 bp, 9 predicted proteins | sample TDP2_MG_FD_203079 | JGI IMG/M metagenome (GOLD analysis project Ga0315307, IMG submission 203079) | Freshwater sediment microbial communities from Lake Towuti, South Sulawesi, Indonesia - TDP2 | ecosystem: Environmental > Aquatic > Freshwater > Lake > Sediment | place: Indonesia: South Sulawesi... | reverse complement strand
GCAGCTGATCTTATGAACTGCCTCCGATTCTTGAAAGCCTCTACTATAGGGTCGCATCCCTCAGCTTGTACGCCTGTCATCATCGAACTCGCGCTCTTGATCAATCCGACCTCGCACAGCTCCTTTATGCTCTTCCATATCATTGAGAGGTTTCCCCCTGTTCCCATAGGTACAACGACACGGTCGCATGTCCTCCAGCCAAGCTGCTCGCAGATCTCGAAGCCAACCGTTTTCTCCCCCTCTAAGAAGAATGGGTCTGCTGGAGTCACCAAGTAGGATCGGTCAGCTTCCTTCCTCGCTTCAACCAGAGCTTCTTCAGCATCCCTAGCAAGCCTCATTTCCGCGCCGTAAGCGATCATTTGGAACAGTTTTCCAAGATCCACCTCGCGAGAGATGAATATCTTGCATTCGAGACCAGCCTTCGCTGCGTATCCTGCTAAGGAGGCGCCGAGGTTTCCGGTTGGCGCGCATGAAACCGATTCGAAGCCCAATTGAATCGCTCTAGTGAGAGCTACCGTCGTGCCTCTGTCGATAAAAGACCCGGTGGGATTTGTAGTCTCATTCTTGATGAAGAGTTTCCTGACGCCTATGCTTTCAGCGAGTCTCCCGCATCTGTGTAGATATGTCCCTCCTTCCCCGAGGGAGACTGTATGCCCACCTTTTGAGATTGGGAGAAGCTCGAAGTACCTCCAGACTCCAGCTTGGCGATTATCGATTGTCTCAATATCGATTGTCCGCTTGACAGTCTCATAATCATAGGCTACCGTCAGCGTTTCACCGCATCTCGCACATGCTAGGCTCATGCGCTGCACTTCATACTCATTTCCACACTTTGGGCAAAGGAGGTGAGAGTAGGACATCCGGGATCCGGCTATATATAGGCTGGAGCTTATATATGAGGTCTAGCCTAAGACAGCGGTCGAGGGACTTCAGAAGAATGGCTAAGAGAACCAGCTTCTTGGTTCTCAGAGTGGCGGTTACCGCTGTATTCACTGCTTTAGTCACGGTGGCGACCGTGGCCTTCTCAGTCTATGTGCCCGCGACGAGAGGATACTTCAACATCGGTGAGACCGCAGTATATGTAACAGCGCTGCTCTTCGGCCCGCTTATCGGCGCCTTTGCTGGAGGTGTCGGTTCAATGTTTGCGGATATCTTGCTTGGGTACTCTCTATACGCGCCTGGAACGCTTTTGATCAAAGCATGCGAAGGGGCTATTGTCGGGTCACTGAGTAGACGAACCTTACGGTCGGTCTCGCGTACGCAAAGGAAGTTCTTGACGATACTCGCTGCTCTCTCTGTTGGTTTCTTAATCGGCTACGTGGGCATAAGCTATTACGCTGGGCCTGTGGAAGCATCTTTCGGATCGCCGCCAACAGGATACATGACCGCTAGCTTCTTCATCCCCTACGCGTTTTGGATAACGCTCGGGATAGTCGCAGTAGCCTCCATAGTTTACGTCGGGTTCCGATACGACCCTCAGTTCGGAGTACTAGTGTTCTCAGTTCTTGCTGGAGGTCTCGAGATGGTTGTCGGATATTTCCTCTATGAACAATTGATACTTGGAGTAGCAGCGGTCGCGGAAGTTCCTGTCAACATCGGCCAGATGTCGGTAGGCTTGATCGTCTCTATACCTGTCGTTCGAGCTGTATGGGCAAGGATGCCGAGCATCAGAGAGAAATTCAATCGAAGAAGAGCCGAATAAGAATAAATCTCTGTAAAGCCGTTCTATAGCTCAGGAGGAGGCAGCCCACTTGATTTTTCTTTCACTGCTCAAAGTGCTTCCAGGGAAGGCAAGCGAACAACCCCCATTCATGAGAAGATTGAAGATGGTTCAAACTCCTCCCGGAGTGATGCTCAAGGAGGCATACTTGCTCTTCGGGAGGTTCGACGGTGCATTGATCTTTGAAGCCCCAGATGCGAAGACCGCCATGAACTTTGTGGTGAAAGTAGCGACGCCGGGAGTCTACAGGACGGAGACCCTAGTCGCTTTGAGGGCTGAGGAATTCTAAGACTCCTCTCCGCTGTCTAGAATTCAGGCCTGGTCTTTCCCATCTTTCTATCCAAAGATGATTTCACGAGGCCGTAGTATGGAGGAGAAGGTCTTCCAGGCCGAGATTTGAATTCCCCGTGGAACTGGGTGCCGAAATGGAAGAACTGCTTAGGGACCTCCATTATCTCCATCCTCCTCCCATCAGGGCTCTTGCCCGAGAATACGACGCCGCTATTCTCAAAGTCATTGAGGTAGGTCTGAACGAATTCGTATCTATGCCTATGCCTCTCAAGGATTCTTTCAGAGCGATACAGTCGCTTTGCGATCGTCTCAGGCCTCAGTACAATCTCATGCGCGCCGAGCCTCATCGTTGCTCCTTTATAGCCGACAGTCTCCTGCTCCGGCATCAGGTCTATGACTGGGTGAGGTGTATCTGGATCGATTTCCGTGCTATTCGCGTCTTTCAATCCTATATGCCTCGCGAATTCTACTATAGCCAATTGGAAGCCGTAACATATCCCTAGGAAAGGTATGTCGCTCGTTCGAGCGTAACGTATCGCCATTATCTTCCCCTCAGTTCCACGTCCTCCGAAACCTCCGGGAACAAGTATTCCATCGAATTGAGACAGTTTCTCAACCTGGGTCGCGTCGTCTTCGAATGTCTCTGTCTCTATCCATGCTAAATTGACTCTCGCCTCACATGCGGCACCTGCATGCTTCAAAGCTTCATTGACGCTAACATAGGAGTCTGCGAGTTCAGCGTACTTCCCGCAGACAGCGATGTCAACTTCATATCTTGGTTCAATGAAACCTTTCACCATTCGCCTCCATTCACTCCAGTCTGCGGCCCTCCGCGTTAGCCCGAGTCTCTGGCAAATATAGTCCCCCATTCCCTGTTCATCTAAGATCAAAGGTGACTCGTATATCGACCTAATATCTGGAGACGTGAAGACAGCTCGCTCCTCAACGTTGCAGAATAGCGCGATCTTGGCTTTAGGACCCGGCAGTAGGGATTTCTTGCTTCGCGCGACAACGATGTCAGGTTGAATACCGATCCTTCTCAGCTCCTGCACGCTGTGCTGAGTCGGCTTTGTCTTCTGTTCACCGACCACATCCAGAACGGGTACGAGTGTGACATGTACATAGAGCACATCCTCAAATCCTTCTTCCAGCCGCATCTGACGAGCTGCTTCGAGGTATGGAAGGCTCTCGATATCGCCTACAGTTCCCCCGATCTCCACCAGAAGTATCTCTGAATTGCTTTTGGCAGCTACGGAACGCAGTCTCTGCCTGATCTCGTCGGTGATGTGAGGGATTATTTGGACGCACTTACCTAGGAAGTCACCCCGTCTTTCCTTGTCGATGACTGAGAGATACACTTGACCTGTTGTCATGTTATGGTCCATAAGAAGATTGAGATCGAGAAAACGCTCGTAAGTGCCCAAATCCATGTCAGTCTCTCCCCCATCCTCTGTAACGAAGACTTCGCCATGTATGTACGGGTTCATGGTTCCAGCGTCAACGTTCAAGTAGGGATCTATCTTGATGGCGGTTACGCTTGATCCTCTGACCTGGAGTATCTTGCCTATCGATGCCGCTGTTATGCCTTTACCGATTCCAGACATAACTCCGCCGGTTATGAAGACGTACTTTGCCACATCGGCGGCCTCCGAACAAGGAGAGGCTTAACCGATATAGCTTAAAACTTTATGCCTCAAGGTTGTGTTGAATACACTTATAACAGTACACGCTTCGAATATTTCCTCGATGGATTATTGAAGATAGCGATTCGAGGTTGTTTACACAAACTAAAAAGAGAATTGATGCATCCTACCTTCCCGTTGTCGCTTTGATCTTCCTGATGTCTTCGCCGATCATGCCCAAAGCAACTTTGATTGAGGCCAAAGTTTCGTCGACAGTCTCTCTCTCTTTGAGCTTCCAGATTTGCATTGCGCCTTTAGCAGTAATATTGCCTAGAGCTGTCAGGTAATGTCTGTTCTCATTCTTGTCCAAGAGTCCAGCCTCGAGCAAGCTATTGATAGATTCTTTTTCTTCCTTAGAAAGCTTCAGTTCTTCCAAGTCAACACTATTATCTTTGGCCACGGCTCCTGCTTCATACAGTTTCACGAGGATGCTTGGGCCCTTGGGCAAATCTCTTCCAAAGGTCTTCCTCGCAACTCTCTCTAGTTCTTTGATCTCTTCGATCTTCCTAACCGCCGAGGTAACAGACTCCAGACGCTTCTTGATGCCCATTACCGATTGAACGATTGGGCTCTCTGCGTTCAGTTTGTAGAGTGTGACAGCACCTACCTGTTTCGATGGTGAGAGCACTCTCATCTTCTGAAGGTCATTCCATACTCTGTATAGCGTTGTCCTACCTATTCCGGCCATCTGCGCTATCTGTGTCTTGGTAAGCTCTTCCTCCGGTCTCTCAGCCATGATGCTTAATACTCGTAGTTGAGGAGACTTCGTCAAAGCCTCTAGGAAGGTGGATGTTTCTTGTTCCACGCTCATTTCGAGACGCCCAGAAGGAATATACGAAGGCGGTCGGTATATTAATGTTCCTAATTTAAAACACTGGGGTCTCGAGCAACCATAAATCCGAATCCCATGGCCACTTGCCCTACAGTTCCAATGGGAGAATCAACCCTGAGCTGCCGAGAATATCCATCCTTCTCTTGATGTGGAGACTGAAAGCGGTCGGCGGCAAATCCGTGCCGACCGAGGCCTTGAGAATGAAGTTGAAACCAGAACAGAGAAGGAGCATCAGCTTCCCCATTCAGAATCCTAGGGAGAGCATGCTCGTAGTAAGCACAAAGAAGAACGATCAAGAACTGCTATCGATGACGCTATTGGGAGGTGCATATGTAAGACAGTTCTAAGAAATGGAGCTGGTCAAGCTGAGTAAGAGGAACCAGCATAATTGGCCCCAACAGCCTTTAAATTCGACATCAATCTATTTGGAAATGGATGATGTGAAAGAAAAGGCAGAGCGCTATCAGCCGGCGCTGTGAAGACATACGATGGGCGAACTGATCAAGTTCGCCTCTTCAACTTGGAAAGTCTTATAGAGCATCTCTTTCACCACATGTTGGGGATACCTATGCCCTGCATGGTAGTCGTAGGAGGATTCTTCGGTGATGAGGGCAAAGGCAAACTTCTGGCATACCTAGCCCTCAAAGATAAACCTGCTATAACTGCACGGGGAGGAGTTGGACCGAACGCTGGCCACACCGTCCAGTACATGAACAAAACCTACTTTCTAAGAATGGTGCCCAGCGGGTTCATCAACAAAGATTGCAGACTCCTCATAGGCCCCGGAGTTCTCGTGAACCCGAGAGTATTCTTACAAGAAGTGGAATTGACAGGAACCAAAGGAAGAGTCGCTCTTGACAATCAATGCGCTATAATTGAAGAGAAACACATCCAGCAAGAGATGGAGTCAAGTCACTTGACTCAAAAGATAGGGTCGACCAAAAGCGGAATAGGAACATGCAGTTCTGAGAGGGCTCTTAGAATCGCGAAGGTTGCGCGAGAATTTCCTGAACTATCCGAATTCTTGACAGACGTGCCAGCAGAGATAAACTCAGCGCTGGAGAAAGACGAGGGCGTGTTAGTCGAAGGAACGCAAGGAACCTTTCTCTCGCTCTACCACGGAACCTATCCATTCTGCACGGCCAAAGACGTTTGCGCTTCGGCAATATGCTCGGACATCGGCATTGGACCTACCGTCGTTGACGATGTCATCGTCGTCTTCAAAGCGTATGTCACTCGGATAGGCGAAGGGCCTCTCGAAGGGCAGCTGACGAGAGAAGAAGTTCTTAAACGTGGGTGGATGGAATACGGCACTGTCACTAGAAGAGAGAGAAGAGCGGCGCCATTCGATTTCAAGCTGGCTAGGAAAGCGGCGACACTGAACGGCGCGACGCAGCTCGCTATCACAAAGTTAGATGTGGCTTTCCCTGAATGTAAGGGAGCCAAGAGCTTCGATGAGCTACCCAATAATGCAAGAGATTTCGTAAACAAGGTTGAGGTGGAGACAAAAGTGTCTGTCACCTTGCTAGGCACAGGCCCCTCGGCTGAGGATGTCGTCGACAGACGGGCAAAGCCGCTGGCAAGGAGGTCCGACTAGAGAGTGAGTATAAGAGGACAAAGACTATTCCCACATAGAGGATACATTCTCCTCATGGTTGGGATCCTTGTTGGCTTTCTAGTTTTTTCATCAGTGTCATTGGCTTTTTTTCAATTCACTCGACCCGCTACTGTTGGAGAGATGCCGAAGAAGATAGAGTTCGAGTTCTTGTACACAAGTGAAAAACAAGGATGGATAGAGGAAGTTACGCCAGAATTTGAAAGATGGTTTCTCGAACGATTTGGCGTTGAAGTTTCGGTTAGACTCACTGTGACAGGCACCCATAAATCCGTCAACCTGATTCTTTTGGGCAGCGAAAAGCCAACAGTTTGGAGTCCAGCCTCGAGTATTTGGATTTCATACCTGAATTCGATGTGGCGCTCACAAGGGCATGTTGAAGATATCGCACAGGATTGGACTCCGCTCGTCCTTTCTCCCATAGTAATCGCAGGCTGGAGATCATTCATCGAGACGTACAAGGTAGCAGGGTTCGCCGATCTATATCGCGATGCAGTAGGAGGGGTGGATTTCAAGTATGGGCACCCTGATCCGCAACTGTCAAATGGAGGGGCCATGGTCGCAATCCTAGAATTCGCTGAGGCGGCTGGAAAGAAACCTGAAGACTTATCTACTGACGACCTGAAGCAAGAAACTGTTCTGAATTTTGTTAGAACGATTGAGTCGAAAGCTGTGATGTATGGTGAAAGCACGGGTTTCTTCGGCGCATGGGCTGCGGAGAACGGTCCCTCCGCCATAAGTCTCTTCGGAGTGTACGAAAACGTAGTAATTGAAAACTCTCTGAAAGCCGAGAGGAAATGGAATGATCCGATCATGGCCGTGTACCCGAAAGAAGGCACTCTTCTCAGCGATCATCCTTTCGTAATCTTGAATGCAGAATGGGTTGGGAAATGGGAGCGCTTCGCCGCTGGTCAATATCTACTGTACTTGCTCAAAGACGATGTTCAAGGGTTGGCTCAGAAACATGGATTCAGACCAGCAAACCCCAGTGTCCCTCTAGATCAGAACCTATTCAGCGTTCAAAATGGCGTTCAGTATGAACTGACTGTTCCTGTGTTGAAGCCCTTACAGGGGGAGGTTATGAAAGCACTTCTTACCGCGTGGGTTGCTGTCAAGAACCCTGGCATTTAGCGTCCAAGGCAAAAGTTGAACGATATGCGCCTACATAGTTTCGAGAAAAGAAAGATGATAGCGAAGATAGCCCTTGTCGCGGCACTGGCATCTTTTCTCGTCTTTGTACTTATGCCAACCATCTACATAGTTTCTTTCACCTTCACTAGATGGAACGAGATTTACTCCGAGGTTTTCGCCAACCCAATTATTGCTTCCGAGAACTGGCTTCAGATACAAGCCGTCCTGTTTTTCTCTTTTAGAATAGCCCTCTTCACTATCGCCGTCGACTTCGTCTTCGGGACTCCTCTTGCCTATCTTCTAGCTCGCAAGAAGTTTCTTGGTAAGGGCATCCTTGAAGATATCGTGACTTTGCCTCTCGTGATTCCAACATCTGGCTTCGGCTTCGCCACTCTTATCACGTGGACTACAGTCTCAGGCTTAGGAGGTCTCCTGGGGTTCAAATCTGGTTTGTTAAACCTTACCGACAGAATCCCTCTATTAAATATCCCCTTCCTAATATTCGCGGTTCACGTTGGATTGACGCTTCCTTACGTGGTTCTCACTATCAGGTCGAAGCTAGAAGAGCTTGACCCTGTGTTCGAAACAGCTTCCAGAACACTGGGCGCGGTATCATTGACAACATTTCGCCGGATAGTGTTTCCCCTCGCATTACCGGGAGTATTCTCGGGACTGGTTCTCGCCTTCGCGAGGTCTCTCGGAGAGACTGGAGCGACAATGGTAGTTGCAGGAGTTAGCACAACAGCTTCTATCGCTATTGTACGATGGGTTTTCGAATTCAAATTTGGTACAGCCTCGTTTCTAGGCTGTCTGCTCGTAGTCATTGCATGGGCTTTAATACTGCCCGTAGAGATTCTCTTACACCGAAAACATCGATTCTCGATTTCGAGAAGCCGCCTTCAATCAATCCGGGACGAAGGGCGATTCTTACGTATGGAGAGGTTCATTTCAAGAAGGCTCTATCGAGTTAGGGATGTTGCGAGCTTCACTATTATTTTTGTCATAGTGGTCGTGCCAATAGTTGTTGTGCTCAACTCTATCTTTCCATACTGGTTTCATGATCCGTATACTGGGAGAGTTGAGGGCGGGGTGATCCACCAACTTTTCGGTCCATCAAACTATTTCAGCGCGTTGTCTAGAGCCACATTGACATCTTTTGCTGTAGCAGCAATCTCAACCTACATTGCTGCATGCATAGCGATACCTTTGGTCTACGTGATTGAGCGGTATAGATTCGGCACGTTCATTCGTTCCATTCTAAAGATTCCGTTGATCGTTCCGACATCTGCACTAGGCTTGTCTATCCTTCTCTTGTGGGGACCACATGGACTTGGAATGGTCAATCCGGGAATATGGCTAATAATTTTGACTCACATAGTATTCTCAGTGCCAGTCATAACGGAGCCGACGATTGCCGCGTACGAAGGGTCGGAGATCCTCTCGTATGAAGAAAGTGCTAGGACTCTCGGGGCAACGCCCTATGATGCTGCGGAAACAATTTCCCTACCCCTATTGAAGAGAGGCATTCTCGCTGGAGTAATTCTTTCCTTCACGCATTCACTCGGAGAAACTGGAGCAACTTTCATAGTTATGGGATCTGATCTGACCGTTCCAACTCTCGTAGTTAACATGGTGGAAGCTCTAGCCGTACCAGCAGCCCTCTTTTCATCAGCCTATTTAATTGCGATCTCACTCGTCTTGCTGGCAGTCTTCAGATTCCTTACGAGGAGATGAATAATGCGATCGGTCGGCAGGACAGCGAGAAGACGTTGAGAAAGGGTGGTTGATGAACAATGCCGAATGTACGATTGATCAACGTGACGAAGAGATTTGGAAAACTCATCGCAGTAGACCATATAAGTTTGGAAGTGAGCGATCGCGAGTACGTTACCCTCTTGGGGCCTAGCGGATGCGGAAAGACGACGACGCTTAGATTGATAGCAGGTCTAGCCGAGCCTGACGAAGGGGAAATCTACATAGCAGATAAGAGGGTGACAGGCCTTCCTCCAGAAGACAGAGAAGTAGGCTTCGTCTTTCAGAACTACGCTCTCTTCCCCCATATGAATCTCTGGGAAAACACGACATACGGCCCCTCGGTCAAAGCATGGGATCAGGAGAGGACCAAGCGAATCGCGAACGAAATGCTAGGGTTGGTCCGCTTAGCAGAGCGAAAAGACGCCTTTCCTTATGAGCTGAGCGGGGGCATGCAGCAAAGAGCTGGTCTCGCGAGAGCCCTTTCCGCTGGTACCAATCTGCTCTTACTTGATGAGCCGTTAGGCGCTCTCGATGCGAGGATAAGGACTGACCTCAGATATGAACTGAGGCGCCTGGTGAAAGACTTGGGCTTGACGGCTATACATGTCACCCATGATCAGGAAGAGGCTATGACCATCTCGGACAAGATCGTCGTCATGAGGCGAGGTGCCATCGAGCAGATTGGAACGCCTGAACAACTATATTTGGCTCCGAAGACTCCTTTCATCGCCAACTTCATTGGAGAGTCCAACTTCTTCGAGGGCAGTATTGTAAAAGTGTCCCGAAACACCTCAATTATTGAGCTTCGCGGTGAACTGCTGATCGAAGTGAACTCTGCAGAATGGAGAGAAGGAGAAAGAGTCATAATCGCAGTTAGACCTGAGAATATCAAACTAGAACCATATGCGCCAGCCGATTTGAACTTCCTACCAGGCCTAGTCGAAAGAATACGGTTCATAGGTGGAATCTTGAGGTATGAGATCAGACTGGTTAGTGACGACTTAGTTACTTCTAGAGTGCCTATAGAGGCGGAGAAGAAGTTTGAAATCGGAGAAAAGATGGCGGTCACGCTTGACAGTGCGAAGATCCACGTTTATCCGTATCCGAAGGAAGGGCTGAGAGAAGCCATTAAAGTCGAGTGAACGTTTTCTCTCTCGGCATATCATTCTTTTTCAAAACGCTTGCAAACAGATGTGTCACTGATCCGTTTCATTTTAGATTCAAGCGTTTCCTGCTCAGAGCTTAAACGGCGTACTCTCTTCTCTGAATTTGGCGATGTATTTGGGGCATGATGTGAAATCTTCTTCTGTGGCGCATAGTTGCTGTACTTTGTTCTTGTTCAAGCGCTCTTGAGGTGTCGTCGCTATGCAAGACCTTCCAAGAAAAATCTTCCGAAGATATGGGCATGCCATAGAACCGCGCACAATATCGTCCTTATGCTCTTTAGCTTCTTTAAACTTGCTTATTCTCAGAGTCATTGCGCTTCTCTTCCATACGTCACGAGAAACCTCTGTTGCTAAAGCCTACTAGAATCTGAACGGACGGAAGGATTTTTTATAGCACGGCGCTTAACGATAAGATAGTGGTCCTGATGAAGAAATGCGATGCCTGCGGGAAAGAGCATCCCAGGATTTCCGAGTGTCAATTCTGCCATAAGGAATTCTGTCCCGACGACTAT
>Ga0315307_1001414_pt1 | contig 10706 bp, 9 predicted proteins | sample TDP2_MG_FD_203079 | JGI IMG/M metagenome (GOLD analysis project Ga0315307, IMG submission 203079) | Freshwater sediment microbial communities from Lake Towuti, South Sulawesi, Indonesia - TDP2 | ecosystem: Environmental > Aquatic > Freshwater > Lake > Sediment | place: Indonesia: South Sulawesi... | reverse complement strand
CTTGGCAAAGATAGGCGGATTCAATTCGAAAACCTTAATGGGACTCCCTCCAGATGTTTCTGCTGCAAGAGAGGTCAGCCAATGAAGAAAGAGATGCAGCTTGTACCCACAGTCTTGGCAGCCATGGCTCTCTTTCTCCTAATATACAGCATGCCTAGACCGGTGTCGGCGATGCGGGGTGGAGGCACCCTGAGCGGCAGAGTCTGGGGTTACAATATGTATGATGAGGCTATGCCTCTGGTTTGGGCAAGAGTCTCGGCATACAGTGATGGCGTCCTGGTTGAATCGGTCTCAACCGGTCTCAACGGCAGCTACGTCATGTTTCTACCATCAGGTCTCCTGAACGTGACAGTTGAACATCCTGGTTTCAAGACACAGAGCAAGATCATAGCAATCTCGGAAGGCGGCGCGATGCAGATGAATTTCTACTTGGAAAGATCGGAGATTCCAATACCAGAGTTTGAGGCCTATCTGCTGCCCATCGTAGCCGTGGTCTTGCTGATTCTTGCCAAGGCTGTGACAAAGAGAAAACCACGCTAGAAGCCGCTGCCAACCTACATCTAGGGCCGAAAGCGGCCAGTGCAGACTCAGATACCGTAGCGTTCACTATGTCAAAGAACCTTTAAAAACGATTTAAGACTCGACCCCCCGACTCAGCGGATGAACTAGATGAAGGAGCAGGAGCACGGCGAATTCTGGTCTACATCAAGAAGATCGAGCTGAGAGGTTTCAAGACCTTCGAAAAGAAAGTCTCCATCCCGCTCGATAAAGGTCTCACTGTCATAACGGGGCCGAATGGATCAGGCAAATCAAATGTCATGGACTCCGTCAGGTTTGCTTTAGGCGAACTCAGTGCGAAGGAACTTCGCTGCACTTCCTTCACTGACATCATCCACAAGACATCTCCCCAACTTCAGTCTCGATCCGCTTGGGTTTCAATCCAGTTTGACAATTCGGATAGACGGATTCCCGTCGAGGCGGACGCGGTCACCATTTCGAGAGAGTTTCGAAAGGGAGGAGAAGGAGTCTACCGGCTGAATGGACGGCGAATCCCCCGAAAACAACTCACAGACATACTGTCTTCAGCTGACATTCAGGTCACTGGATACAACCTGATTCCCCAACATGCAATAACTAGGCTCGCAGAAGTCACAGCCGAGGAACGTCGAAAGATAATCGAGGACATGGTTGGAATCGGGATCTACGACCTGAAAAAACAGGAAGCTCAGAAACAACTTAGTGTAGCTGACACCAATTTGAGGGTCGCGTCTGCAAGAATCGAAGAAGTGAGAAACAGGGTAGAATCACTTGAAAGAGAAAGAAACGACTTCCTCAGATATACCTCTCTTAATAGAGAGATAAACCGGCTGGATGCCTCACTTGTTACAAGAGAACTTAGAAAGCTACGCGAAGCTCTCGGGCAACTGAAAGAGGAAGCCGAGGCAGCTCAAGGGAGAATTGACCAGATCAAAAGGAAGAGAGAAGAGTTAGGAAAGCGAAGAGAGCTTCTCGAATCGCAAAGAAAGCAGTTCGAGCTGGATGCGACCAACAAGGGAAGCAGTGAACTTTCCGAAGTGGAGATGAAAATAGGAGACGCTAACGCAACAGCGGCCGGCCTGACCGCTCAGATCGAGTCGGAGCAGACCAATCTTACCGCCCTTGAAAGGCAGAAGGAAGCACTTCAACTTCATTTCGACCAACTTCTATCTTCCTTCAACCAAATGAAAGAGGAGCAGAAGACACTTGAGGAAAGGCATCAAGCCATCTTATCGTCAGTAAGCGAGAAGCAGAAACAGTATGATGCACTTTCTGAGAAGGTTCGTTTCACGAGGGAGAGGCTGGGAGAGAATACTGCGAAGATCGAGGGTATCGAACAGGAGATGGAGAACGTTTCCAAGTCACTGGCAGGCATCGAAACGCAGATCGCAGGCAAAACGGCAAAGATCGAGTTGCTAGAGAATCAGAGACAGACTTTGGAGGGGCGATGTTCAGACTATCAGAAACTGATCGAAGAAATGAACACACGATTGGACGAGATCACTCTGCTACGTGCGGAAGAGGAGAGGCGAATCAAAGCAGGCATCAGCAAGCTTGAACAGAACCGGCTCCTTCTGAAGATAACGGAGCAAGAAATCAGAGAGGCCGCGGAAATAGCGAAGAAGGCCCGGCTGTCTGTCTCTGAATTTGAGACCCAGAAAGAGCTTCTTGAGACATTGGCTCCTGAAGAGAGTGCTCTCAGAAGAATTGAGGAAATGGCTGCGGCAGGAGCAATAGTCGGAGTTTACGGGAGGCTTCAGAACCTTATCAAGATCAACGAAAGGTGCCTGAGAGCTGCGGAGGCTGCATCAAGTGGGTGGATGACTGCGCTTGTAGTCAGAGATGTCGAAACCGCAATGGTCTGCGCTGAAATCCTAAAGCGGGCAAAACTGGGCAGGCTCAAGATCATACCGGCAAACAGCGTTTCACCCATGCAACCCATTGAGAATTGTTTGGGAATGCCTGGCGTAGTGGGGCGGCTTGTAGACTTCATAGAATGCCCCGACGAGGTCAGGCCTGCCTTGAATTTCGTTTTCGGTGATACGATTCTAGCAGAAGATCAGAAGGCCGCCTTCTTGGCTTCCGTTGAAGGGCTCAGAGCCGTTGTGCTGACAGGAGATCTCTATGAGCCGGGAGGAGGGATAGAGGCCGGATACTTCCGGGAACCATTCGAACTTACGTCCATTGTGCCCTCCTCTTCGGCGATACAGAATCTTGACCAAACTCTTCGTTCTCTTGAGACACTGATAGAGCGAGGGGAAGCTGAAATGCGGAGATTGACGGGGGAGGTCTCTGCTTTGAAGCAGACCGAAATCGAGGGCACAAACGCTATTGAGAGAGCTAGCAGACAAATAGCAGAGATCCAAGAAAACTTTCAGCTTGCGAAGAAATCACTAGAAGCAACTAGATCAAGAGCCAAGGCAGCCGCGGATGAGATCGAGAAAGAACTTGAAGAGCTGTCCCGACTCAAAAGTCTTCAGAGTGAAGCCAGGCCGAAACTAATGCAACTGCAGAAGGAAAGAAATTCCCTGAAACTTTCGGCCAAGTCAAGCTACCTCGTTCAGATCGAGAATGAGCTCCTCGCCTTGACAAAACCGTTGAACGAGTTGAAGCAGGAGCAGGTTCACATCGAAGGGAAGCTTTCCTCCTTGGAAAGATCTATTGGAACATTGGCCTCCACCTTGGACCAGGCGCGCGTCCAGTCAGAGACACTGTGCCAAGAAATCGAAAGAAGAGAAGGAAGTCTGGATGAATCTAGGAAGAGCTTAGAGGCGGCCAGAACTGAACTGAAAGATCTACGAACAAGAAAGGAAGCGCTTGCATCTGCCGTTTTCTCGATCAGGGAGCACTGCGAGGCAGCCGAAACTGAACTCAGAAAGATACAGGAGGACATTGACAAGACGTATGCAGAGTACGAATCCCTTAGTCAAGCCAACAACCAGACTTCAGCACAAGTCAAGGAGAAGGAGACACAGATCGCGGCTTGCCTTGCCAGACTGAGAGAACTTGGACATGAGGAATCTGCGGAGCCGTGCTTGGAAGAGACGAGAAGAATCGAAGGCACTCTGGAGGTGTTGCGTAGAGAGCTGGAGCGCATAGGCGCAGTGAATCAACTTGCTCCTCAACAATATGAAGAAGTAATAGGCAATTACCGGCAGCTCTCAGTGAGAATAGGTGAACTCGAGAAAGAGAAGCTCTCGATAATCTCTTTCATGAATGAACTTGACAGGAAGAAGCATGATGCGTTCATGGGGGCTTTGAATCAGGTTAACAGAAATTTCCAAGAAACTTTTTCCGAGATAAGCGACGGGGGCCAAGGCCGGTTGGTACTGGAGAATTCTGAAGAACCGTTCGAGGGAGGATTGGAGATGCTTCTTCAGTTTCCTGGCAAGGCGGAGCTTGCAGTCAACTCTGCCAGTGGGGGCGAGAAGTCTGTTGCGACGGTCTGCTTCCTGCTCGCCCTGCAAGCCATTCATAAGCTGCCCTTTTACATCTTCGATGAGATCGACGCTCACCTAGATGCTCTGAACTCCCAAAGATTGGCTGAGCTTCTCAAGTCAAAGTCAAAGGGGTCACAGTTCATTGCAATTTCGTTGAGAGACACAACAATAAGCCGAGCCAACAAAGTATACGGCGTCTTTGTACAAGACGGAATATCCCAAATGGTCACACTCCCTCTGGCGGTTGCATCCAATTGACACAGGATCTAGATGAGAAGCCCTTCTGGCTCCAGCCGCCGCATGTGATCCTCTTCGACCTCATTCGTCTTCATAGGCTCAAACCTTGGGATGTTAACGTCACGTTTCTACTGAATTCCTTCCTCACTGAGATGAAGAAGAGCGGATATATCGACTTCACAGCCTCAGGAACTGCTCTTCTATCTTCCGCGATCATTCACCGCATGAAATCTGAGTATGTGCTCAAGCTGGAGGAACCGCCTAAGCCACAGCTGACAAGAATCGATGAGGAGATTCCTCCCCCTCTCCCGCTTCCTATACGATATGAGTTCGTGTCAGCCTCTGCCGAGCAACTTCTAAGGGCGCTTGAGGAGGTTCTTGAAAGTGAAAGAGCTGTATTGGCAAAGCAGAAGAGTCCCCTCCTTCTGCCCGCCCAGCTAACTGATGGATTGGATGAATTCCTCACAGACATTGATCAAAGGTTGGAGATATTCTATCATCGCTTGAAGGAGCTGTCTAAGAGAAGTTCTCTGATCTCTTTTGTGAAGCTGACGAGAGGCCTGTCGGTCGTGGAAGTAGTTAGGCGGTTTATCATGATCTTGTTCCTCGCCTGTCAGAATAGACTCATTCTACTCCAGGATCAGGGGTTCCGTGACATTACGATAAGGCTGACGGAGGCGAATTCTCCGGTTGGCGCAGAATGAACTGGTTAGCGTTTCAACAGTTAAGAGTAAATTTCAGCTCATCGAGGGTGCACTCTACGTCGCCGGAAAACCTCTTGACCTTCAGACTCTTGCCTCCATCGCCAAGATGAGATCAGAGGACAAGGTCAGGGAGATCGCTAGGTCGGTGGCGGAACGATATAAGCAGTCTGACACCTCACTTGAGGTGCTTGAGCTCCAAGACGGAAGGTTCGTGATGCAGTTGAAACCGCAGTACGTCACCGCAGTCAAGAAACTTGCCACAAGAAAACTGCTGACCCCTGGCCCGTTGAAGACCTTATCCTTCATTGCCCACAAGCAGCCGGTGACCCAGTCCTACGTGGTCAAGGTTCGAGGAAAGCTAACCTACGACCATGTGAGGCAGCTTGAAGATCTTCAGCTGGTTTCAGAGTCGAAGCTTGGGAGAACCAAGGTCTTGAGAACGACGCAGACGTTTGCAGACTATTTCAACCTAAGCCAAGATGTTAGACTGATGAAGCGGCAGCTCGAAAGGCTCTTCAAGGAATTGTCTACAGGAAAGGATGGCAAGAAAAAGGAAGAGGGCTAGCAGACCGGGACTTTTCCCTCCGAGAGATCTTCGCAGAAACGATCCAACCTGTCCAATTCATCATCCAGTATGTCTCTCGTCTGAGGCGACACGTCCTCTATTCTCGTCGTCTTTGAAAGGATCAGCTGTGCTGACGCAATTGCAGGCTGGTCGACTGGTATCCCTATCTTACTCAAAAGCCAGACATACACTTCCTCGATGCCGGAGACTTCTCGCTGTATTCTATCAGCAATCTTGAAGCTGAGCAAGTTGTAGATCTTGCCGACGTGGCTAACAGGGTTCTTTCCTGCGGCTGCCTCTGAACTGGAGGGTCTGTTCAGCGGTATTATTCCGTTGACGCGGTTTCCTCTTCCCACTTGGCCACTGTCGGCATCTTCAGCCGATGTGCCCGTGACCGTTGTGTAAATTCCAGAAAGTCCTCTTCCTCTGGCATCCAGCGTATTGAAGTCTATGTCAACCTTGCTAATGGGTGTCTTCAACTTCACAAAGCTTCTCAATGTATCATGTATCGACTTCTTCTTTGTGAAGTAGTCGTTCTCGCTTCCTATGAACCTGTCGACAAAAGCCATTGAAACCGTGAGCTCGAGTCGATCGTTATGCCTCAACGCCATGACTTTGATGTCCTCTCCACTTTCAGGAAAGCTCTTCTTGAAGTCCGGAGAGTTCAGATGCCTTTCGATTTCAAGTACCACCTTCTCTGTCGCAGTCAAAGGCGCATATCCAACTGCCGCGGAGGTGTCATTCGCGCCGAGGAGCTCCTTCCCAAGTTCTCTCCGCTTGAAGATGTCTGTGAGCTCGGCTGAGCCAGGCTTGATCTCAACCTGATACTTCACGTGCCTTTCCGGATCAACAAATCTTAGTTTTGTTCTGAACCAATTCTTAGCGGTCTCAACAGCGATCCTGTCAACGTCAATTCTGTCCTTGTTGATCTGAAAGGTCGCCCTGTCTCCAAAAACCATTAGCATGGGCCGCTTGATCGTGCCTCCTCCGAATCGGCCCTCAGTTTCACCGGCAACGAGAAGCCCCTTGTCGATGTTGTGATGAACAATTTCTCCGAACCGTCGTTTATACTCCTTGCTCAGCGCAATTGAGATTTCGTTCATTATGGAATCGCAGATATAGTCGGGGTGTCCCAGTCCCTTCCTCTCAACGATTTCGACGCCTTGCTTCTCTAAGGGCACCTGCCTCAACTCGTTTATCGTAATCTTCCGCATGAACGTGTCCTCGCGACGAGAAAGGACGTGCCTTGTCTATTAATGCCTTCGTACAAGGAATATTCCTAAAGGAATATAGGTAGCGGCCCCCAGGCCAATCGTATGCTTCCTCAGTTGCAGGAGATACCGAGGCGGAGAAAGAACCTCGGCCTTACTCAGAAGGATCTGGCGCTCTTGGCGGGCGTCAGCCAATCCATGATAGCCAAGATTGAATCCCTCAAGGTCAGTCCTTCATATGAAGGGACCAAGAAGATATTTGACGTACTCGAAGAGTTGGAAAGAAAGGTCGAAACCAAAGCTAAGGAAATAGCCAACCGAAAAGTTGTCGGAGTTCGTCGACAGGACCCCGTCGCACGAGCTACTGCTGTTATGAGACAGACAGGCTTCTCCCAGCTTCCAGTGTTCGATAGTGGCTTCGCGGTAGGCAGCATTTCTGAGAAATCCATACTTACCCAAATAGTGAAGGGGAAGAACCTGTCCGAACTCTCCCGCAGACATGTCGAAGACGTTATGGATGAGCCTTTTCCCCAACTGGATGAGAATTCCCCTCTCTCCGCCATTGTCGCTCTACTCCAATACAGCTCCGCAGTGATTCTGACAAAAAGAGGCCATCCATCAGGCATAGTCACAAGGGCAGATCTGCTCAAGGTAGTGCGAACAAGAAACTAGAAGAAGATGGCCTATACAGTTCAGACTATGCGCAGGGGCAACCAGTCATGTGTCCTCTTTCGCCAAGAGGAGACACGAGGGCTCTGTAATGATTTCACCGGTCATGTGTTTCTCCAATACCAGCTGTCTTCATTGCCCGACAAGATGTGCACTGTCAACACCAATAAACCTATTGAATAGACTTAAAACGATCAATCCAGATAGGGACCGAGAAAACCGCTTCAAAATGGATGGGTACACTGTGAGTTTCGAGATAGAAAACCTCAAGGAGGCAGATGTCGAAGAATCAGCTAAGGTTCTGCTGCAGTCTCTAGGAAGCCAGTTCTCCCCCGTCTTTCAGGATAGCAGGGCACTTAGTCGAGCGATATATGGTCCGCATGCAATTACCTTGGTTGCAAAGAAGAAAGGGAGGATCGTTGGCGTAATCAACGGCACTGCAACAGCTCAACCGACAATAGTCTTCTTGGGGGTGATGGACCCGGATAGCGCAAGAGAGGGTCTAGGCTTGATCCTCGTGGACAATTTCTTAGAGCATGTGAAGAAGCAGTTTCCTAAGGCAACCGCTGTTAGGACCACTCTGCCGGCAGATTTCCCTGAGGCCGTTGCGCTCTATTCCTCAAAGGGATTTATGGTTGAGGGATTTGCGAAAGAGGCAGCTCAGGGGCGAGACATAGTTTTCCTCAAGAAGTCTCTCACCCGGTCCATGACTCCTGTCACCTAGGAATTCAGCGTGCTGTGCGTATGGAAATAGCTTGACTCCAAGATTACGGTCAAGTCTTGAGGTTTCTCCCATGAAACTGGCATTAACGGAGACATCAGTGACACTTGAGCGAGCCCAAGACTGCTCTAAGATCGCTGATTTGGCCCTTTTCGCTCTTGTCCCCTCTTAACGGTCCGGTTTTCATGCCAAGTACAAGGTTCCTTCGAGTCTTGTTGCACCACAACCCGTAGCACTCAACTATCCCCTTTTGCCCCGTTTGATCGTACCATTCGTAGACTAAGGCGCACGCCTGATGCCCTCTGATCTTCAGGTTCTCCTTTGTCTTCACTTCTCTAAGGGATGTGTCCGAGGGGAGCATCAGCGCTTGTCGCATGTCCTCCCTGTCGAAGTGATCGGAAACTGTGTGCCTGAGGCTTGGAGATGATGCATCAGTAGTCTCAAATGATATTGCAACAAATCCTCCTCCCGCTGATTCTTTTCTTGATATTCCAAGTATACCTGAGCCCTCTTCACAACGCGTGACTTCTTCTCGTAGCGAAAACCCAGGCAATAGGTCGACGCGAAAACGAAACTTGCTTGAGATCAGTTTTCCGTCCTCCTTTGCCTTCTTCTCTTCCTCGTCCCTGATCTTCGTTTGTTCTTCAATCTTCTGCAGTAGCTTCTCCACGTTCGCGCGCTTGTCAAAGAATTTGATGTAGTTTATGCCTAGGTCTCCAAATATCGCAAGGAATGGTCCGACAAAGACCATTGCCAGTTGACTTCCAACATAAGACATGGGTTTAATCGATTCTAGGAACATAATCGCCACTGTTTCCAATCTCCTCTTGATGACTTCTGCAGCAATTCGATCTATCATCCGGGCTTCCTCTTCCGTCGTGAGCTCTCTGGTAAATGACTCCAAATGCGTCGCCTCGCAGATAGGTACGGAGGAACAATACGACGATAAAAGGTTTCGGCAGCTCTTCGACAAGCAAGAATACGCTTGCAGGTGGCGGTGCAAATCAGATAGTCTGACTCAGATCAATCTACATGAGTCGTGCAAGGCCAATCATATCACTTGCAAACACCTTTATTGTTGAGCGACATTGGCCTTGTGGGATATTTGATGGGCTACGAACCGATTGTCTATCCATTCGTTGCAATTGTTGGCCAGAATGAGCTTAAGCTGGCACTGCTGCTGAACGCCATAAACCCACAGATCGGTGGGGTGCTGATAAGAGGGCAGAAAGGCACGGGGAAGAGTCTCGCTGTTCGAGCGCTGGCGGATGTTCTGCCGGAGATAGAGACGGCGGAGGGCTGTCCTTTCAACTGTAGCCCTGTGGATCTGACAAATATGTGTGAGAATTGTCTTCGCCTGTATGCTGGGAAGAAGATACGTGTCAATCGGAAGAAGATGAAGGTTGCCACCTTACCGGTCGGTTCAACTGAGGATAGAGTTGTTGGAAGCCTTGACATAGAGAGAGCGATAAAGGAAGGAGTGAGAGCTCTTCAGCCTGGGATTCTTGCTGACGCGAATCAGAGCATATTGTACGCTGACGAGGTAAATCTTCTTCCAGACCATATTGTGGACTGCATCTTGGACGCGGCGGCTTCCGGATGGAACTATGTTGAACGTGAAGGAGTCAGCGTGTCCCATCCCTCTCGGTTCATCCTCATCGGGACCATGAATCCCGAAGAAGGCGAGCTCCGACCACAACTTCTAGACAGATTCCCTATTCACGTCAGTATCGAAGGAATATTCGATGAGTCGTCTCGTGTTGACATAATGATGCGAAATCTGGAGTTCGGTGAGGACGCTGAAAAGTTCAGAGAAAGGTTTGAACCTGAACAACAGGCTTTGAGGGAGAAGATAGCTCGAGCGAAAGAGACGATTCGAAAGGTCGTCTTTCCGCTCAACTTGCTTAGGGCCATCGCTAGGGCGTGTATCAACCTAGGTGCCGACGGGCATAGGCCTGACATATCGATAATGAGATCCGCTAAGACGTTAGTAGCCTTTGAGGGAAGAAGCGAGGTCTCACCTAATGATGTCCTCAGAGTAGCGGTCATGGGATTAGGTCACAGGACGAGGAAGGGCGGCCTTGAGGAGCCGGCCTCTAGAGAGAAAATACTGGAGGCCTTCACCGAAGCAATCAAACAGGCAACGTAGAGATGCAGTCGCAACAAACATCGCCGAAGATCGACAGGGTTTTTCCATTCTCGGCGATTGTAGGGCACGACAAAGCGAAGCTGGCACTGGCCGTCAGCATAATCGACCCTGAGATCGGTGGGGTTCTTCTCACTGGACCAAAGGGCGCGGGTAAATCCCTGCTCGTGAATAGCCTAGAAAGGATTCTTCCTGAGATCGAAGTTGTGGACGGGTGCAGGTACAATTGCTCTCCCAAAGATCGCACGAATATGTGTCAAGAGTGCCGGTCTAGGCTTCAAAGCGGCGGGGAGTTGCTGACCAAGAAGAAGAAAATGTGCATTGTTCGCCTTCCGATAGGTGCCACTGAGGATAGAATTCTTGGAGGAGTGGACCTTGAGAAGGCGGTCGGCCTAGGATTCGTGGTCTTACAACCTGGGCTTCTTGCTGAAGCAAATAGGAACATCTTGTACGTTGACCAGATCAATCTCCTTTCC
>Ga0315307_1001412_pt1 | contig 10715 bp, 9 predicted proteins | sample TDP2_MG_FD_203079 | JGI IMG/M metagenome (GOLD analysis project Ga0315307, IMG submission 203079) | Freshwater sediment microbial communities from Lake Towuti, South Sulawesi, Indonesia - TDP2 | ecosystem: Environmental > Aquatic > Freshwater > Lake > Sediment | place: Indonesia: South Sulawesi... | reverse complement strand
AAGATTGTTTATGGCTCCAGGTTCCTAGAGTTTAATAAAGCAATCTATTTGCGTTACGTTTTAGGTAACAAATTCTTGACCTGGTTAATAAATGGATTATACCATTCCCGAATCACCGATTCCTATACCTGCTATAAAGTATTTAAAACTGAAGTTCTGCGAAACTTAACATTGCGCTCTAAGAGGTTTGAATTTGAAGCCGAGGTTACAGTCAAATCCTTGAAGAAAGGATATGAAATTCAAGAGGTTCCCATATCCTATTCTCCCAGGACACTAAGGGAAGGAAAGAAGATTGGCTGGAAAGACGCCCTTTTGGGCTTTCTGACCATAGTCAAACATAAATTTATCGAATAAAGGGGACACGCTACTTTTGGCTTCGCACCTTGAGGTTCGACCGAACGTTTTACAATCTATCTTGGCTAGCGGCCTGACCCTCCTCGGCCGGCTAACGAGTCTTCTTTCACAAACTTGACAAAATATTCCTTTTAAAATAGAATTTTCTAACCAGCTTTGCCATTTGGGACTAACTATAAGCGAGACAAGAACGAAAGTAGAGAAAGGGAAGGTCGGCAGATGGCGAGTGCCGGGATATGAGAAGCGGGCGTAATTCAGTGGTAGAACGCAGGCTTCCCAAACTTGACGTCGTGGGGTGCCGGTCCCGATGAAATCGGGACGACCGAGTGAAACGAGGGAAAGGCACGGGCGCGAGATGGTGAGCGCCCGGGGAATCGAAGCGGGCGTAATTCAGTGGTAGAATGCAAGCTTCCCAAGCTTGACGTCGTGGGTTCGAGTCCCATCGCCCGCTCCAATTCAGCTTCAATTCGAGTCCCATCGCCCGCTCCATTTTAGCTCCGATTCGTGTGCCATAGATAGTTCTAATCGATTCAATTCTATTCCTATCTCTTGCTAAAAATTTTTTTGACCCACAAAAGTTTATGCTCCTTCCGGAAGGGAGACATTTCTTGCAGTCCTCAAAATGGGAAGGACTTGGCTCTAATAAGGATTCCAGACTAATCAATGGAGCGTATTTTGAAAAATCTATATGTGGACTTACACATACACAGCACATTTTCTGACGGCGCTCTGACTCCAGAAGAAATCGTTAAGTATGCAAGCAAGAGCGGTTTAGCCGCTATATCTATTACCGACCACGACAGCACCGACGCTACAATTTTGGCGATTATGGCGGGAAAAGAGTTAGGAGTAGAAATTGTACCAGGAGTAGAATTGAGCGTTGAACCCGAGTCTCCTGAAGATGAAGAGATACACATGCTGGGATACTATATTGACTGGGAAGATGGGGACTTCCAGGAGAAACTCCGCCATTTCAGAGAAGCGCGTTGGGGGAGAGCCCATCAGATATTAGAGAAGCTTGACCGGCTGGGAGTAAGGGTTCAAGCCGAGCGGCTATTCGAACTCGCTGGCAATGGCTCTGTAGGCAGGATGCACGTGGCGAAAATTTTAAAGGAGGAAGGGTTCGTCAATTACCTACAGGAAGCCTTCGACCTATATCTGGCTTATGGGAAACCTGCATATGTTCCAAAGTTGAGAATGTCGTCTCAGGAAGCAATTGCGTTAATTTCCCGAATTGGAGGAATTTCTATCATCGGCCACCCGCTTTATGGAGGAAACAAGAGAGAAATCATTCAAAAGCTGAAAAATTTTGGCTTGGATGGAATCGAAGTTTATTACACCAATCACTCTCCTGAGGATGTAAAGAGATTTGAGAGCTGGGCTAAGGAGTTCGGCCTTTTAATCACCGGAGGCTCCGATTGTCACGGAGGGACAACAGAGGCTGAGATTCTGATGGGAAGCCTGGCAGTGCCTTACGGACTCCTCTCACAACTAAAAGAATATAAGAGGAGAAAGTTAATCACTCGAAACGACGAAAAAGGGAACAGCCGCTAAGAAAGGGGACAAAAGATTGGGCCTCCCTTATACATGAAGAAAGACTTGACAGAAAGAGGGCATATATAGTAGAATTAAGCGAAAATTTTTAGCCAGACAGGGGAAGTCCGTGAAAGACGGACACTGCCCCGCAACGGTGAGCTTCTTTTAGCAGGTGGCTAAAAGGAGTAAGTCCGATGACCTGTTTGCAATATGTTACCTTCGCGGGAGGGTTGGCCGAATTCATAAGGCTTTGAATCCCAACTTTCAGGTGAAGGTTGGGTTTTTTGATTTATGGAGACATACAAGTGTCCAAATTAATCCTTATTTTTGGGGGAGCACGCAGTGGGAAAAGCAGTTTCGCTGTTGCCAGGGCCGAGGAGCTATCGTCGGGCAGTGCAAAAGTAGTCTACGTCGCTACTGCCTCTCCTCTCGATGAGGAGATGAAGAGAAGGATAGAGAAGCACCGGAAAAAGCGCCCTCATTCCTGGAAAACTATAGAAGAAGGAGAAGACACAACAAGAATTCTGGCCAAGTTGGGGAAAGCCAGCGCCGTCATAATAGATTGTCTGACCATTCTGATTTCCAATCTTTTGCTTTCAGGAGAAAGGGAAGCGGCGATTCTAAATAGAATCACCGGCTTGCTTAAGGCACTCAAGAAAAAGAACTGCACTGCTCTTGTCGTTTCTAATGAGGTAGGAATGGGAATTGTTCCGGCGGATAGATTGAGCCGTAGCTTCAGGGATATCGCCGGCCAGGCTAACCAGATAGCCGCGCGACTGGCAGACGAGGTATACTTGCTGGAAGCAGGTATTCCGGTCAAGATTAAAGGGTAAAGCTGCGGAAGGGAAGAATGGAAAAAATTCAAAAAGTTATCAAGAATATAGAGCCAATTGACGCAAGAATGATGGAAAAAGCAGAAAAGAGATTGGACTTTCTCACCAAACCCAGGGGAAGTCTGGGAAGGCTGGAAGAGCTGGCAAGAATCGTGGTAGGAATAAAGAGAGAAGAGAAGCCCGATTTGAGTAATAAGGTAATATTTACTCTTGCCGGAGACCATGGAGTAACCGCAGAAGGAGTTAGCGTTTTTCCTCAGGAAGTCACAGCGCAGATGGTCTACAATTTCTTAAAGGGAGGAGCGGGAATTAATGTTCTGGCGCGCCACATAGATGCGAGAGTAATAGTAGTTGATATGGGAGTTGCCTGTCAACTGGAGCTCCATCCCAACCTCATAATCAGGAAAATAAACTGTGGAACTAAGAATATGGCAAAGGAACCGGCAATGAGCCGAGAAGAGGCAATAAGAGCAATCAACGAAGGAATCGAAATTCTGGAAGGAGAGTTGAAAGCAGGGATCGATATTATTGGCACGGGGGATATGGGAATCGGGAATACTACCTCCTCCAGTGCCATTCTGGCAGCGATGACCGGTGCACCAGTGGAAAAGGTTACCGGGAGGGGCACAGGGATAGATGAGTCTATGCTCAAGCATAAGATACGTGTGATTGAAAGGGCATTAGAGGTTAACAGGCCAGATGCGACTGACCCGATTGACGTCCTGTCCAAAGTTGGGGGCTTTGAAATCGGAGGACTGGTGGGAATTATGCTCGCCGGCGCCTCCCACAGAATTCCCGTAGTCATAGATGGATTCATTTCTGGAGCGGCAGCCCTTTTGGCAACAGCGATGGAACCAAAGGTTAGAAATTACCTTATCCCCTCACACTGTTCCGCAGAACCAGGCCATAGATTTATGTTGAGCTTTTTGGGCTTAAGACCGATACTCGACTTGGAACTGAGACTCGGTGAGGGTACTGGCGCGGCTCTCGGTATAAATATTGTGGATGCTGCGGTAAAAATACTGACCCAGATGGCAACTTTCCCGGAAGCAGGAGTTTCTCAGGAATTATGAAATCAATGGTGGCAGCAATTCAATTTTTGACTATTTTTCGGCCCGGGAAGAAAATCGGGTTTGATGAGAGTTCTCTGTCGAGTTCCCTACTCTACTTCCCCTTTGTAGGTCTTCTGCTTGGCGGTTTTTTAGTCGGAGCTAATTTCCTACTCTCAAAACAGTTTAGCCATTCACTGGTTAGTCTCTTCATTATTCTTCTTCTGGTTATTCTGACCGGCGCACTACACCTCGATGGTCTTGCCGATACCTTAGATGCATTCTATGCTGGCAGGAATAGGGAAGACATACTGAGGATAATGGAAGATAGTCGTATCGGTACAATGGGCGCAATAGGATTGATTATCGTAATTCTCCTAAAATTTATTCTGCTCGACGGAATTCCCGAAACGATTAAATACAAGGCTTTGCTTCTGATGCCTCTATCAAGCAGGTGGGCAGTTGTAGTTTCCAGTTCTCTATCTGAAGCCGCAAAGACCGAAGGTCTGGGAAAGGTCTTCTGTAAGTCGGCAAGTTTAAAAGAATGGCTCGGAGCGACACTATTCACGCTGATAGTAGCCTTTCTAATTTTGAGAGTTCAGTCGTTCGTCTTTATTTCAGCCATATTTCTAATCACTCTTATTCTGACAAGGTACATAAATAGAAAAATAGGAGGTATGACCGGAGATACCTTCGGGGCAATAATCGAACTCATCGAAGTCTCCACCCTGCTAGTTTTCGCTCTTGAATATTGATATGAAACAAAAAATTCTCTTGCTGGCTATTTCTATTCTCCTAATAGCGTCTTGCCAGAGACAGCCAACGCATTCCCAGACAAGTTCTCTACACAAGGCCACTATTATAGACGACATAGGGAGACAGGTGGAAATTAACCATCTCCCTCAGAGGATTGTCTCTCTCGACCCCAGTGTCACGGAGATACTCTTTGCGCTGGAACTGAATAGCGAGATTGTTGGGGTGACAAACTATTGCGACTATCCTGAACAGGCTAAGTTGAAGCCCAGGGTGGGCGGCTATTTAGACCCAAACATAGAGGAAATTGCGTTGCTGGAACCCGACTTGGTAGTGACTACCTTGAAAACTGAAACTCCAAAACTAATTCAGCAACTCGAAAATTTTGGTATCCAGGTTTTCGTCTTAGACCCCAAGAAAATAGACGATATTTTTGATAATATCTCTTCCCTGGCAATGCTGGTACATCGAGAAGAAAAAGCAAACCATCTTATTGCAACTCTGAGGGAAAGGCTGGACGAAATCAAGAAAAAAGTTGAAGGAACCTATTGTCCCAGAGTATTTCTTGAAATGGGCGCCGAGCCGCTTATCTCCGTGGGTCCAGGGAGCTTCGCCCATGACCTTATTGAAATTGCTGGAGGAAGGAATGTTTTTGGCCAGTCTATCTCTACATACCGGAGATGCACGCTTGAGGAAATCCTCCTGGCAGACCCGGAAGTAATAATTATCTGTTCTATGGTTTCCAATGACTTCTGTCTCAGACAGAGGAGATGGTGGAATAGATGGAAAAATATCTCTGCGGTGCGCAATAATAGAATCTGCATAGTGGAAGCGAACCTGGTAACAAGGCCCGGGCCGAGAATGGTCGAAGGACTGGAAGAGATAGCAAAAGCAATACATCCAGAAAAGTTTCCAGGGTGACAAAGATGAAAGTTTTAAGTCTAAGGAAGTGGCTAATAACTATAATTGTTTTAACTACTCTCCTGGTCTTAACCATAATATTCTGCTCTTTTCAAGGTTCGGCTGATGTCAATCTCGGTGATGTAATCAATATATTTTCTAATCCACTCAGCCAGACCTGGTGGAATACCGAGGCGATAATCCTGTTAAAGGTCCGACTTCCCAGAATACTGCTTGCCTGTATCGTAGGCGGAGCACTCGCCGTCGCTGGTGTGGTCTTACAAGCCTTATTGAGGAATCCCCTGGCTGACCCTTATATTCTGGGAGTGTCCAGTGGTTCTGCCTTAGGAGCGATAATCGCTATTCTCCTTGGCTTAAACATTAGTATTGGCCTCCTTCCTTCGATTCCCCTTTTCGGCTTTGCCGGAGGACTGCTCACTATCCTTTTCGTTTACCATATCTCCAAAATACACCAGAAAATATCAGTTCAGACGATGCTTTTAGTAGGAGTGGTTACTGGAGCCATACTTGCGGCCACCATTATGTTCATTACCTCAATAGCTGGTCCGGACAAAGTCCACGGAATAATCTTCTGGTTGATGGGCAATTTGGGCTCAGAAGAGTATCCAATGTTGTTGATAGTTTCTTTCTATGTCCTAACGGGAATTTTGATACTTCTCTACCACGCTCGCGGTCTAAATCTCTTAGCCCTGGGAGAAGAGTCGGCGGCCCAGCTCGGCCTCGACGTGGAACGGGCCAAAAAGGTAGCTTTTATCGGTGCCTCCTTGATTACCGGCGCCGCAGTCTCGGTGAGCGGGCTTATAGGATTCGTAGGAATATTGATTCCCCATCTACTGAGAATGGTTATCGGCTCGGACCACAGGTTACTTTTGCCCGTAGCTGGACTCTCTGGGGCTATCTATCTTGCGCTTGCCGATACCATTGGCAGAACTCTAATGGCGCCCGCAGAAATTCCAGTGGGAGTAATAACTGCGATATGTGGCGGCCCCTTCTTCATCTATCTCCTTAAACGCAAAAAATACAAAATAGGGAGAGCGACCATTTAAAATAAAAAAGGTGACAGGCACTTTTTTCCTGGCTTGCTCCGAAAGAGTCCGACGTCTGTTGGGAATCCTGTTGGACCGTCGGTTACCATCTCTCGAGAAACCTGTCTAAGTGGCGTGAAAATGGACTCAATTTATGAAGTTGAGAATTTGAGGTTTAAGTATGATGAGAGCTGGGTGCTTGATGGCATCTCTTTCAGAGTGAAAGAGGGCGAAATTCTGGGCATAATCGGCCCCAATGGCTCGGGCAAAACAACTATACTCAGGATACTCTCCCGGGTGGTAATCCCACAGGAAGGAGAAGTCCGCGTTAGAGGAAAAAATCTATTGGAACTGAGACAAAAGGAGATTGCGCAGACAATTGGAGTTGTTCCTCAGGATGCCTTTTTCCCTTTCCCAATTACAGTAGGCGAGGTCGTCCTTATGGGAAGGTCGCCCTGGCTTTCCGGCTTTGGATTCGAATCGGAAGCTGATCTGCAGATTGCATCTCAGGCGATGGCTCTAACAAATACACTAAATCTAAGTGATCGTCTAATTTTCGAACTCTCGGGAGGAGAGAGGCAAAGAGCCATAATCGCCCGAGCCTTGGCCCAGAGACCCCAGGTAATGTTGCTTGATGAACCAACTGCTTATCTGGATATAGGTCACCAGATAGAAATTTACGACCTGGTCAAGAAACTGAATGCTGAAAACAGATTAACTCTAATAATAGTATCCCATGATTTGAATTTAGCCAGTGAGTACTGCGACCGACTAATTCTACTGTACGAAGGTAAAATTTATAGGATGGGAAAGCCAAAAGAGGTAATAACCGAAGAGAATCTCTCCCGGGTATACCAGAGCAGTGTCCTCGTGGAAGAGAATCCGGTTACCGGTGCACCGCGGGTAACTTTGCTCAGCAAACTGATGTCCGGGAAGTATCGGGAGAAAAGTATGACCGTTCACCTCATTTCTGGCGGGGGAAGTGGTGCCGACCTGATGAGAAAGCTCATAATTGAAGGCTACAAGGTAACTTGTGGCGTGTTGAATATCGGCGATGCCGATGAACTTGCTTGCAATTCTCTGGGAATTGAGGTGGTAAAGGAGGAACCCTTCTCTCCTATCTCAGCTGAGAGTTTTAGCAGAAATAAGACTACCATAGAGAAGGCCGATATAGTCATAGTGGAGCGGACCAAATTTGGCAAAGGAAACATAAGAAATCTCGAGGTCCTTTTTGAATTTCCGGAAAAGCCTATAATCCTCTTAGAAAATGATAATTTTGATTACGCCGGAGGGAAAGCCACTCAGGTCTATGAGGAACTCAAATCCCGTGGAGCAGCAATACTCGGGAACCATTCCGAAATAATAGAATATCTTGAGGAGGTGACAGAAGTTGGAAGAGAAAAGATTGATTCAGGTTTATACGGGCGATGGAAAAGGTAAGACCACAGCGAGCATCGGCCAGGCAATAAGGGCGAAAGGACACAAATTTAGAGTATGCTTTGTCCACTTGTTCAAACACTCCGAAGATTTCCCCTACGGCGAAGTGGAAGTCTTGAAGGAACTGGGGATAGAGACTATTAGTTTAGTTCCACACCATCCCCACTTCCACAGAAACATTTCTCCAGAACAGATAAGAGAGGATTGCTTGAAGGCATTAGAGTCGATTAAGAAACTATTCCACAAGGGCTACGATATGCTGGTTTTGGATGAAATTCTGGTCGCCTTGCGGGATAAGTTCTTGAAGGAGGAGGAAATCCTGGAACTCCTGAACCAGAAGCCAGGTTCCCTGGAACTTATCCTAACGGGAAGAGGAGCGACAAAAAAGATCATAGAAAAAGCAGACCTCGTCACCGAAATGAGGAAGATAAAACATCCATTTACTAGAGGCATAAAAGAAAGGAGGGGTATCGATTATTGACTCTGTTTTAGTGGTAGTGTAGGGCTTTATGCCCGTAATTTGAAATTTGGAATTGGTAATCTGTAATTTATGAAAAATGCTACACTATCAGCAGTTTGGAGTAGCGGAGCGCCAGCTCCGCGTTATAATCATTACAAAGGAGGCAGCTTCAATGCTATCTAGAAAGACAAATTTGTTCTTCATTTTGGGAACCATTCTATTCGTGCTTAGTCTTGCCTGGGGACAAGAAGAGGGAGTCTATATGGGAGACCTGGGAGTCATTGTAATTACACCAACCAGGTTAGAGCAACCATTAAGAGATGTTCCCGTCGCGACAACTGTGATTACTGGAGAGGAAATTAAAACATCAAATGCAAAAACTGTTGGAGAAATTCTGGAAGCCGTTACCGGATCAGAAGTAAAAAATTATGGTTCATTAGAAGCATCGGCATCAATCAGCCTGCGGGGTTCATTAGCAAATAGAGTACTCGTATTGATAGATGGCAAACCGATAAATTCTATTTCCACTGGCGAGGTTAATCTTAGCCAAATTTCTCTTGAGGATGTTCAACGAGTGGAGATAGTGAGAGGACCTACATCACATCTTTATGGTGCTAATGCCTTGGGAGGGGTAGTCAACATTATTACTAAAGAGCCCCCGCGAAAATTAGTCAATCGGCTGGAAATTTCTTATGAAACTTTTAATACCCGGGTATATAGATTCGAAAATGGGTCGAGTTTCGGTAATCTTGGTTATTTGATAACAGGAGGTAAGAAAAAATCCAATGGTTTGAGGAGGAACAGTGATTATGATGCTAATGATATAACTGGTAAGTTTACCTATAATTTTGGAGAAAATATTACAAGTACTATGTCGCTTCGTTACCACGACAATGTATTAGGGCTTCCTGGCCCTAAACCGGCAAAAGGAACAACGACGAAATATGGCGACGCAAATGTAACATCTTTATACGACGGTCAAAAGGATAAAAATTTTGTGGGCGATGTCTTATTAGAACTCCCAGTGATGGAAAATTCAAAATTATCTATTAAAGGTTATATAGACAACCAAAAAATGAAATATCATTCTGTCTACGACAGCTGGACCTTGCCACTGGCTAAACTGGAAGAAGACGCCAGATATATGACAAATATCAAAGGTGGATATATTGAATATAAACATAATTTCTCAGACAAAAATACCGTGCTTTTAGGAATGGATGGTCACCACGATGAGTTTGATGCCAAACGGAGTATTATCAATGCTGATACAGGAGAAGTCAGTCTTTACGAATGGAAGCCTGAAACTGATACCTACGGGTTGTGGTTAGAAAATAGATGGAATATTTTTGCACCAATTACAACAACTCTGGGTCTTCGTTATGACCACCATTCTACTTACGGCTCACAGCTCAGTCCGAATTTCGGAGCTATTTATAAGATAAATGAAAAAAACAGAATCCGTGGTTCTATAGGCAAGGCTTTCCGTGCCCCTACCTTTAACGACCTTTACTGGCAAGACCCATACATGCCGGGAAATCCAAATTTAAAACCAGAGACAGGCTGGCAGGCTGAAATTGGTGGAGAAAGTGAAATTTCAAGTAATTTCCTTATTAGAACATCTCTTTTTAATCGGGAAATAAAAGATATGATTGCCTGGGCGCCAGACGCCAGCGGTTCATGGAAACCATCAAATGTTGATAAAAATTCTACTTGGGGAGCTGAGGTTGAACTTAACGCTAATCTTACCAGGCAAATTACGTCCAGAATAAGTTATATATTCCTCAATGCGAAACAGAGAAATAAAGAGGTGATTTATGATGATTCTATGGGTACTGTTATACTTGAGGAGAAAGAGAGGAAAGCAACCTTTGTTCCCTGTAATAAAATAAACATTGATTTGAACTACCAGAGCAATTTTGGTTTGAAAGCAGGCATAAATGGACAGTTTGTTGATAAAATGGTGAATTATTATTCTGATTATTCCAGTTGGCCTAATGTTTCCATGAAGACTAAAGAATTGTCAAAACATTTTACGCTCAATGCCAGAATCAGCCAGAGAATTCTTAACAGTTTAGAAATTTTCATTACTGGGAATAATCTCCTTGACACAGAGTATATGGAACAGTTTGGAACAACATTTGATGACCAAGGTTATCCAATGCCGGGCAGGACAGTTATGGCGGGAATTTCCTGGAAGTTCGGCTCTTAGAGTTGCAAATTTTTCAGTTTTTTCGAGTCTTTCCCGATTTTGTGGCAACTTTATTCTAAAATATGCTCTTTGAGGTAACGAGTAATCTGAAAAAGCTTAAGATGGTCAATTCTTCCCTGATGAGTTTTAAATCCT
>Ga0315307_1001411_pt1 | contig 10716 bp, 10 predicted proteins | sample TDP2_MG_FD_203079 | JGI IMG/M metagenome (GOLD analysis project Ga0315307, IMG submission 203079) | Freshwater sediment microbial communities from Lake Towuti, South Sulawesi, Indonesia - TDP2 | ecosystem: Environmental > Aquatic > Freshwater > Lake > Sediment | place: Indonesia: South Sulawesi... | reverse complement strand
TTTAAAATACAGCGTAGCAGTAGTGCTTCCATTATTGAGCTCCTTAAATAAACGAGAGAATTGGGCGTTAAAGCCATCTTCTGTTAAAATCCTGCAATCGATTTTGCAAAAAGGATATTCTTTCAAATCTCCTAATTGGTGAATGGTCTTTGCGATGAATTCCTTTCCCGATCCCAGTTCCCCTTGGATCAAAACGGGCACATTAGTATGGGCCGCCTTTTCAGTCAATCTGACGACATGAAAAGGAATAATTGGAGACTGAGACAGTTCTTGGTAATTCATCGTCGCTCCAGGGAATCAAGAGTCTCCCTTTGACGCTCGAAATCACTCCGCCTTCTTCTCGGATGATCCTGGTTCAATGGCAAATTAATAAAGAAGGAGGTCCCCTTGTTCACCTGACTCTCCACATCAATATACCCTTTGTGATCTTGGATGATCTGATTGGAGATCGATAATCCCAATCCACTCCCTTTTTCCTTGGTCGTAAAGAATGGCGTAAAAATATCTTCTAAGTATTCTGCGGGGATTCCACAGCCGGTATCTGTAAACTCGATCTGGATATAAAGCTCACCTTGTGGTTTTGTAAAACAGCGGGTTTTCACGTAGATTTTTCCATTCTCGGGTGTGGCTTCAATGGCGTTCAATAACATATTCAAAAAAACTTGTTTCATTTGTTCCCGGTCGATGGTAATTGGGCGCAAATCTAATGCATAGTCTTTGATGATACCTATATGCTTTGACTTCGTCTCAGTGGAAACTAAGAGGACCATTCCGTCTATGATATTATTGATATCCTCCATCTCAAACTTTGGTTCGGAGGGCCTTGCAAACTCAAGAAGTTCGGTCACCAACGCTGAAATTCGATCTACCTCCCCAGAGGCGATGTTAAGGAAGTGATTTCGAAATTCTTCATCCTCCAGTCGCTCCGGCAATAATTGGGTGAACGTCTTGATGGCCACCAAGGGGTTGCGAATTTCATGAGCCAGTCCAGCCGTAAGTGTTCCCAACGAAGCTAAACGGTCTGCCCTTCGGATATACGATTTCGATTTTTTCAAATCTTCATAGAGGCGGGCATTCTCAACAGCGATTGCCGTTTGGTTCGCCAAGGTACTTAATAATTCAATGTCTTCATGAGAATAGACATCCTTATTGAACTTATGGCTTAGGTTAATCATCCCGATCAGTTGCCCTTTTGAAATAAGAGGAATACTGACCTCTGCTTCTAATTGAGACATTGTTTGAACCACATTGTCTATTTCTGGAATATTTCTCCCCTTCATCAACTCTTCTTTTACAATAATTTCTCTTATTCTTAGTAAATATTGGGGGAGGGGATCTCCCTTTGGCAGAACAGGTGGAAAAGAATCCATTCTTATATTTTTTGATTCGAGGAGGTAATATCCTCCTCTTTCCTCATTCAGAGAAAACAGTGATGCCTTCTCAACCCCCATCGTCACAGTGATTGTTTCAATCATCCTTTTTGACAATGACTTCAGGTCAAGAATCGCCACCATCGCCTTGCTAAATCTCCCCAAAGTATCACGATAATCATATTTATCTTTGAATAGTAACTGCTCTACAGCTCTCTCTGTTCTTGGTTTAATCCTATTGAAAAAGACAGCTACCATGAAAAGCATGCAGAAAACGATTACAGAGAACAGATAATTGATTTCTCTAAAAAATAGTTTCTGGATGAGAAAAATCAAAAGAAAAGATGGGATAAAAAGTAGCAACAACAAAAGAACATAAGTCGTCCCTTTCTTAAATACGATATTGATGTCCATCATTCTGTGTTTTGTGATCGCATAGGAAATCAGAACGACATAAACTGAAAACAAATAGAACCCGAATGGATATATTTCAATATTAAAATTTGGCAAAAATCCTGTAGCTCCTCCTATGAACCCGATAACTGTGGCAACCAATAGATACCTAATCTGGTTTCTTATCTGGCCTTCCGATTTCCTAAAATATTTAATCAATATGTAATGGCTGTAAGCTATAATCCCTGCAAATGAGATAACGAAAAAAGGATAGATCACTCCTGGAATGCCATAATAACGGAAGGAGAGTATTGGTCCCGCATCTTTAACGAATAAAGGTGTGAAATTGAATATTTGGAAAATAAGACCTAATGCATAAATAGGTAGAATCAATTTATAATTTACCTGTTTCAGAAAGGAGGCTGTGAAATGTAAAAAAATCACCGGAATAGAGATCACGCCCACATAAGATAACCTTATAAAAAAAAGAGCAGCCGTCTTTTCCAAGGATAGTTCTCTTCCGAAGAGAGACCAACACCATAATGCAACTCCAAAATTTAGAAACATGGCAACTTTGTTAACATTTGACGTTTTATTTTTTAAATAAACAAAGATCCCGAGCAGAAAACTCAGTGTGCCAGTTAATGCACATGAAATAATATAGGAGGTATTCATATGCTCATCCTAGCTGTAGGTCATTCTGAACGAGAATACTTCTTAATTACCAGAGCCGAATTTTTCCCACCGAAGCCAAAGGAATTTGACAAAACTGTATTAACGGTAGCATTCCTTCCTTTGTTAGGAACATAATCCAAATCACACTCTGGATCTGGAAACTCATAATTTATTGTCGGAGGAATAAGTTGATATTTGATTGTTAAAGCACTTGCGATCACCTCTAGCGATCCTGCAGCTCCTAAAGTGTGACCTATCATAGATTTAATAGATGAGATGGGTATTTTATAGGCACGCTCCCCAAATATTTCCTTGATTATCTTTGTTTCAATCTTATCGTTTAACGGGGTTGAGCTACCATGTGCGCTAATATGATCTATGTCGGAAGGATCTATATCTGCACACCGAAGGGCTAACTCAATTGACTTCTTGGCTTGCCCACCAAAAGGTAAAGGATGAGTCATACTGTAAGCATCATTCGTTGTTCCATAACCAAGAACTTCAGCATAGATAGAGGCACCTCTTTCCAAGGCCTTTTCAAGATCTTCCAATATTACGACACCAGCTCCTTCACTCATTACAAAACCATCTCTTTCTTTATCAAAGGGCCTTGAAGCCCTTGTGGGATCACCATTTCTTGCAGAAAGAGCCCCTATTATACAAAAGGCACCAAATGTTAATGGCCCGAGAGGTGCCTCACATCCCCCGGTAATCATCATTTCAGCAAGATTATTTTTGATTGCATAAAATGCATAGCCAATGCTATCCGTTCCTGCTGCACAAGCTCCAGCAATTGTATTGGAATGACCTTTTATCCCAAGTTCTATAGAAACTTGACTCGTTGCACCACCTAAAAAAATTTTGGTGGCTAACAAAGGATCTACTCTTCTAAGGCCTTTTTCTAGAAAGACGCTATGTTGATCTTCTGCGGTTGGTGTTCCTCCAAGGGCTGATCCTAAAGCGATTCCAATCCTATCGCAATTTTTCTCAGATATCTCTATCTTGGCATCATCTAAAGCCTCACGAGCACATGCCACGGCAAATTGGCAAAACCTATCCATGCGCCGAGCACTCTTGGGAGTCATGTAATTCTTGGGATCGAACTCCTTTACTTCACCAGCTACTTGAGAGGGGTAGGACGAGGGATCAAAATAGGTTACCCTGCTAATTCCAGACTGCCCCCGGACCAGGGAATTCCAATAATTTTCCATACCAATACCGTTCGGAGCAATAGCTCCCATTCCCGTTATGACTACCCTTCTTTTTTCCATTATTTCTATACCTTAATATGATTATTTCTTAACCAATGGATCGTACTCTCGATGCCCGACTCTAAACTTACGCTAGGGTTATAACCGATCTCTTTCCTAGCCTTCGTGATATCACATCCCTCCTGTAATTGCATTTTTTTAATGGCATAAAGTTCCACTAAACATAAATTAAATACATTATCCATCAGACAATAGATTTCCCATGAGACATTGCCCAAAAAATTGGGCAAACGAACCGCTTCTACTCTTTGCTGGATAACCCTAGATGCAGTTTCGATAATCTCGTTATAGGTATACGAAGAATTGTCAGATAATATATATATTTTGCCATCAACATCTGCCCTATTCGCTAATAGAACCAATCCCCCAACAAGATTATCGACAAAACAAAGGCTTCGCAGGTTATTGCCATCACCAATGACATATATTTTCTTTTTGTTCAGCGCATTAAGAAAAAATCTATTTGGAACGGCTGCTTGGAAGGGACCATATGTCACTGGAGCCCTGACAATAACCCAGGGGATATCGGATTTTTTAATGAGTTCTTCAGCACCTAATTTAGTTTTTCCATAAAATGTTATAGGTTCACATTCTGAATCCTCAGTCAATAAGGTTTTGGTGGTGACTGGTTTATAAACTCCTACGCTGCTTAAAAAGACTATTCTCTTCGTACCTTTTTCTTTACATACCTCCAAGAGGTTATGCGTGGCCAAAATATTTCCTTCATAATAATCATTCTTTTTTTTAGAATATACCTCACCAGCCAAATGATAAATGATATCTATTTTATCCAGAGCAAGCCACAATGAGTCCTTAACAAGCAAATCCCCGTAGGTTATTTCGGCATTAAAATTTCTTAAGCCTATGATATCGCTAGTTTTTCTTACTAAACATCTTACTGGGTAGGTTTTGGATAGAGCACCCGCGAGGTGTCTTCCAATGAATCCAGTAGCTCCGGTTATCAGAATATTCACTTTGCAACCGAAAAGTCACAAACAATATCATTGGGAGCGTCAACTCCCATTCCAGTTATAACTACTCTTCTTTTTTCCATATCTTAAACTACCAAACTGGATCGATTAGGTTAACACTGTAACCCAACCGTTAAATCGAACATGTTTATTTTAATCACCGGACAGGACAGGTTATTATTATAGATATTTTATTAGAATGTCAACAATTTTGTACAAGACGATTTGCGGCATCAATCTTCTAAGGAAGAATAGGCTGGACCACGCAATTTGTTTTTAAATTTCAATAAGTTATAAAACATCTTGAACCAGTTAAGAAATTATGTTAATTTTTGGTGTTAAATGGAGGGAAATTCGATGCATATCGATGAACAAAAAAAATTTGATAAGAGGAATATTGAAAGGAATGTCAAGAACGGCATTATTACTCAAAAAGATTACGAAGTGTATTTATCAAAACTGCCTGATGTAAGCGACAAGATATTTAATTCTGAAGAATTCTTGAATCATTCGAAGAACCTTGAATCAAAAACAAAAAAAGATAGCGAAGCACAACCGAAAAAGAGAGAGGTGAAGAAGAAAGCGAAAGGGAAGTAACTATGCCCATTTATGAGTATCGTTGTGATCATTGCAAGAAGGAGTTCAGTCAATTCTTTCTGAATTTCAAAGAAGTTGCCCACGCGAGATGCAAATTTTGTAAGAGCAAAAATCTTACGAGATTGTTATCTTCTTTTTCTGTCCATCAAACCGAAGAATCTCGATTATCAAGCTTTGATACTTCAAAGCCCAAGGGAGATGACTTTTATAAAGATTCTCGAAATATTGGACTTTGGGCCAAGAAACGAATGAGAGAATTGGGTGTTGATATGGGACCCAAGATGGATGAGATCGTGGAAAAAGGAAGGACAGGAAAGATTCTTGATGAATATAACAAATAGCTTCAAGCCAATGAAGTGAACATTATGGAAGACAAAGACTATTATAAAATTCTTGGTGTTCCGAAAGATGCCACCGAAGAAGAGATTAAGAAAAGTTATCGAAAAATTGCAATGCAATACCATCCCGACAGAAATCCGGGGAATAAAGAGGCAGAGGAAAAGTTCAAGATTTCTTCAGAGGCTTACGAAGTGCTAAGAGACCCAGAAAAAAGGGAGATCTATGATCGTTATGGAATAGAGGGTTTAAAAGGTACTGGTTTTACCGGATTTAGAGGGTTCGAGGACATCTTCTCTGCCTTTGGGGATATCTTTGAGGATTTTTTTGGTTTCGGGACAGGTCATAAGCGAAGGGCAAAGGCGCGTGCAGGTGCAGACTTACGGTATGATCTAAAAATCTCTTTTTATGAAGCTGCCTTCGGTAAAGATACCGAGATCGAGATACCCAAGAACGTAATCTGTGAGGTATGCAACGGCACTGGAGCCAAGCCCGGAACATATCCCACCCATTGCCCAAACTGTAAGGGAACAGGTCAGGTCACTCGTTCACAGGGATTCTTTACTATCACCACCACTTGTGGTCAATGTCATGGAGATGGGAGAATTATTTCCCATCCCTGTAAAGAATGTCGAGGACATGGCAGAGTAAGGAAGAATAAAAAAATTCAAATCAAAGTTCCTCCAGGGATTGACACAGGTTCAAAATTGAGAATTCGTGGAGAAGGAGAAGAGGGTGAAAGAGGAGGGCCTCCAGGGGATCTTTTTCTCTTTATCTACGTGGAGCCCCATGATTTCTTCGCAAGAGAGGGCGATGACCTGATCTGCCATATTCCAATCAGCTTTCCGCAAGCTGCTTTGGGAACGGAATTAGAAATACCCACTTTAAATGGTCAAAAGAAACTGACAATACCTAGAGGTACTGAAAGCGGTGACCTATTTAGAATAAAAGGAGAAGGTTTCCCGAGATTAAGAGGATACGGGCGGGGCGACCAGATAGTGCAAGTCGTTGTTAAGACGCCCAAGAATCTGACGAAGCGGCAAGAAGAATTACTGAAAGAATTTGAAGAGTTGAGCAAAAGGAAAGAGGGAGACGAAGGGCGGGCGAACTTCTTTAAAGTTAAAAGTTAACATAATATATATTATCAGACTTATTTCATCCAAACGAGAAATTGTTGGAAACCAAGAGGAATATCACCGGTATCATTCTTTCGGGCGGGAAAAGCATCCGAATGGGCGAAAACAAAGCTTTTATCGAAATTGAAGGGATCCCCATCATAAACAGAATTCACTCTTTATTTAAGAGATTGTTTCAAGAGATTATTGTTGTTACAGATCAAAGAGAACTTTTCTCGAGCTTGGATGCCAAAATCTATAGTGACCTCATTCCAAACCGTGGAGTTTTAGCAGGGTTGTATACTGGACTTTTTTTTTCATCATTCTCATACTCCTTCTGTGTTGCTTGCGACATGCCCTTCCTAAATACATCTGTGATCCAATATCTCATGAATAAAATAGACGATTCTGACGTCATCGTACCAAGAACCGAAGATGGACTACAGCCATTGCATGCCATTTATTCGAGGAATTGTCTGGAGCCTATAAGAAAAACAATTGAACAAGGAAAATATAAGATTGTTGATTTCTACCCTATGGTTAAAATCAAAACAATAGGAGAAGATGAGTTCCGTTCATACGATCCAATGATGGAATCGTTTGTTAATGTGAATACCCCCGATGAATTGCTATTGCTTAGGAAAAGAAACCTTTCGTAACATGAGAAAGAAATTAGGTCTCTGTATCTTCGCGATAATCTTGATTTGGGGAATCCTCCTCGTCCCCCATATCCATTCAACGAATCTCAGTCAGGAAGAGCAATTGATACGGGTTGGAATCGGAGCCTTCAATGATGGCTTTTATGATATTGCTGAGAAACAATTCTCACACTTTCTTAAAGATTATTCTAACCACTTGAAATTATACGATATATGTTACCTTCTAGGAAAAACCTTGCTCTTTAAGGGTAGATTAAAAGAAGCCAGGTCGGTTTTCTTAAGAATTGTGAATGGAAACAAAAATTTTGAATATATGGATCATACTCTTTTTTGGCTTGCAGAAATTGAAACAGAGTTCGGAAATGTCGAAGAGGCGAGAAAGCTTTTTCTCTCGATCATTAGGAGATTTCCAAAATTTGAATGGATCGAATATTGCTATTACTTGTTGGGCGTCCTTGACTTAGGATCAAATCGGCTCACCCACTCGGAAACTGCTTTCAAAAAGGTTCCTCATTTATCCAAGAATAGTGAGCTTATTCGGTCTTCCTCCTTCTGGTTAGGTATTCTTTCTTTTAAACAAAGGGATTATCAGGGTGCGGCCAACCATTTCCGCATGACATGGGAGGAACCCAAATATATCCCCCCAGGATATCAAAAATATGCTCTCTTCTGGCTCGGTGAAGCCCATTTGAAATTAGGGAAATTCAATGAGGCAAAACTAAATTACAAAACATTTTCTGAACGATTTAAAAACGATTCTTTGATTCCTGAGATTAATTGGAGACTGGGTTTTTGTGAATATCGATTAGGAAATTTTAAGGATTCGATCGAAATCTTTCAGTCGTTTAAAAATCAGTCCAACGATTCACCTCCTGTTTCCTACACCCACTATTTGCTGGGAGAAATTTTTCTTGCCACTGGAGATTATTCCTCCTCAATAAAAGAAATCAATTCAATTCTTAATAAGCCTCAAGGGAACATTCTGTCGGGAGTTTCACTCCTCACTCTATTTTGGAATTATGTTCATCTGGGCGAAATGGAAGGGGCGAACAAGGTCTTTCAAAGACTCCAAAAGCTAAACCATTTTGAGGATGAAAAAGCGTTTGTGCAATGGTTAAATGCCGAATTGATTTTTTCTGAAGGCAGAATATCTGACTCCCTCCCCTATTATTTTAATATCGTGAATACAAGGTTTAGAGAAAAGGCCTTATATCAAATAGGAAAAGGGTATTTTTTTGGAAACCAATTTCGAGAAGCCATCACCAATTTCGATATTCTATTCCTTGAATTTCCAAATTCTCAATATGCCGAAGAATGCTTATTTCTCAAGGGAGAATCTCTAGATAAATTGGGAAACTTAGACCCTGCTTTAGAAACCTATGACCTGATTGTGCGACAAAATAAAAACAGTCTCTGGCATCTCTTTGCCTTAACTCAAATAGGCAACCTCTACCTTTCCCGCAATGAAAGAGGTAAAGCCGAAAGCGCATTCAAAAAAGTCATGGATCGTTTCCCTAATCATCCTCTCTTTTATAATGCGGCATTTCAACTTGGCAATTTGCATTTTATGAAGAACAATATTTCAGAGGCGGTCCAATATTATTCGATCATTCTCAGAGGGAATCTCCTTGAATTATTCGGTGAAGCCTATTTCAGTTTAGGGGAGATTTTTTACGAACAAGGGAAATATGAAAAAGCCTTAGCAAATTTTGAAACAGCCATCCGATACTTAAAGGAAGGCTCTTTATGGTTCTTCCTGAGCCACCTGGAGATTGGTAATCTTCAAAGGAAATGGGGAAAACATGAGGAGGCTAAGAAGGCCTATACAATCATTCTCAACGACTCAAAGGATGAGGAAATCAAGAAGGCGGCGAAGATACTGTTGAATCATATGGGATCCAACTAACCTCTAACGTTTCTGTGGATTGATCCATTGGAGTTTAGCAAGGCCACCATTAAAAAGATGGATATCCTGGACCTAGAGGAAGTTCTCTCGATTGAGGCTTCATCTTCTTTAAGGCCTTGGTCTAAGAAGATGTTTACTGAGGAATTGCTGAACCCGTTGGCACATTGTTTTATTATGGAGAATAGGGGAACTCCGAGACAGCAAATAATCGGTTTTATCTGTTTCCGGAATGTTGGAGATGAATCTGAACTTCTTAATATTGTGGTTCATCCCCAATGCCGGCAAGCGGGTATCGGCAAAAAACTAATGGAATTTTATATCGACTTTTGTACGCGAAGGCAGATAAAGAAATTTTACCTTGAAGTCAATGCTTCGAATCCGTCGGCGATCCATCTCTATCAATTATTTTCTTACCAACAAGCAGGGGTGAGAAGAAAGTTCTATCAGGGGGAATTTGACGCTCTTCTGATGGTAAAAAGAATTTGATAGCCTTATGGTCTTACAAGAGAATGGAATTGTTGCAAAAAATGAAAACATAAAATCGCTCTATTTCCTCCTGGAGATATACTGTCCTCCAATTGCCGCTCAAATAAAGCCTGGCCAGTTCATCATGCTCAAGGTTTCTGACAACCACTCGCCCATCTTGAGACGTCCCTTCAGCGTTTATAAGAGCTATCCCACGAACCACCCTGAAAAGAAGAACAGAGGATGCTTCATCATCTTATATAAGAAGGTGGGCAGAGGAACTCAGAAGATGAGCGAATTCAAAATAGGACAGAAGGTAGATCTGATCGGTCCTTTAGGGAACGGTTTCAGCTTACCCGCGCCCTTTTCTTCTAAAATTGTTTTAATAGGGGGTGGAGTGGGTGTCGTCTCCCTCTATCCTTTAGCAGAGGCTCTGGGGACTAGGAACCTAATCGTCTTGATTGGGGGGATGACACGGAATGACATCTTGTGCGTAGAGGATTTTAAAAGACTAAATGCAAAAACCTATTTTGCGACTGAAGACGGAAGCTTAGGATACAAAGGGACAGTGATTGATCTCTTCAGATTCTGGAAAAGGAAATTTAAGAACGATGTTCCCTACCTCCTATATTCCTGCGGCCCAGTGGAAATGCTGAAGGAATTAGCAAGGACCATAGAATCGAAGAGGTTTTATTGTGAAGTCTCTCTTGAAGCCCGGATGGCATGTGGTTTTGGAGCGTGTTGGGGGTGCGTTGTCAAGACGAATGATCCCGAAACACCGTACAAAAGGGTCTGTAAGGACGGACCTGTCTTCAATTTGAAGAATATCGTTTGGGAGTAATGGTGAATTTGGCTCGAAACCCTGATCTTTCCATAAAGATTGGAAAGATTAAGCTGAAGAATCCAGTGATCGTTGCCTCGGGGACGTTTGGGTTTGGAGAGGAATATGAAGGTTTTT